>Ga0134103_1003180_pt1 | contig 11403 bp, 8 predicted proteins | sample 14_taG_2_FD_94445 | JGI IMG/M metagenome (GOLD analysis project Ga0134103, IMG submission 94445) | Switchgrass degrading microbial communities from high solid loading bioreactors in New Hampshire, USA - 14_58_20_212_A1 metaG | ecosystem: Engineered > Bioreactor > Semi-continuous > Anaerobic >...
AACCGGCTCAAGCGCTTCGGTCGAGAAAGGAACAACACAGATAGCGTCTACACCCTGAGCAATCAGATCTTCAATCAATTGTGCCTGGAGAGCGCCGTCAGCCTCTGAAGTACCTGTATAGAACGCATCTATACCGGTTTCCTTGGCATATTCTTTTACGCCAACTTCCATTCTCTGGAACCATGCGATACTTGTCAACTTAGGTACGACAGCAATCGTGTAGTTTTTAGAAGAACCGCTTGGTGATGAACTTGGACTTGCGCTGCTTGAAGGTTGAGCCGTTCCGCCGGTCGTACCGCTGCCTGAAGTGCCAGTAGAACCGCACGCTGCTATGGCTACAGCCAAAACCAGACAAAGAACAATAGACAACATTCTTTTAGTCATTGCTTTCATACATGTCTCCCCCATAATAAAATTTTGTTGTTGTACATTAAATGTTTAGCAGAATCGTTCGATTTGCTGTAACAAATATACCACGCTATCGACAGATAGTCAACTGCATATTTAAGTAAATTAAACAAAATGTCGTTTAGTGATCTGCGGTTCTTTATAAATTATCGCCACATAAGAAGCAATCATTAAAGTGGTATTTTAAAATCATATATGTATGTTTACTAAATGTAATTTGGTAACTTTTTATTATAATAAATCGTCTATGGCTGACATCCTGGACAATATTTAAACGTTTAGCGTTTGAGGCAAGATTGCGGTTCTACCTCGCATGCACAAGAAGATGGATGTCGTTCTATCATCGCGAATGAATATTGTTAGAAATTGGAAGTCTTTTTTAAGCTATAACACCAACCCCCCCCCCTCCCTTGGCAGAGAAGTCTTCACTCTACCAAAGGAGAGGATACCATTAAATAGATACCTCCGGTCAGCTTTAACCCAGTGAAAATAAAAACATGGCAGCAATCAGGCTTTTTGCCCTATAACTGCCATGATTATCAGCAAACGCTTATTAGTTCATCCTCGATACTTATGTTTTTCATGAATTATATCTTATCGTTTCAAGTCAAGGCATAGCATCATCCGGTGAAGCCTGAATCCCATGCTTTTCTGCCATCCTCTTAGCAATGGAAATCAACTGCTCTTTCACCAATATCCTATCTTTCCATTTGTGGGGGATAGCATCATAGCCGTAGTATACTCCGGCCATACCGCCGGCAATTGCGGCTATGGTATCCGCATCGCCGCCAAGATTGGCCGCTTCACAGACAGCATCCTCAAATGAAGATGTATTTATGAAACACCATAATGCGCATATCAAAGAATCAACCACATAACCGGTCGGCTTCAACTCTTCTTTTGATAATCGGAAAACCATCTGATATTCCGGATACTTTTCCATGTACTCATTGATGCAGGGCATTTTAGGCCTGCCATTGAGATACTGGTAAACGAGCAGGTTATATAACCGGCAGGCATCAGTTGCTTTTGGGTCATAATGGGTAAGCAGGCTTTGGACAGCCGCGATCTCCAGCATCTTTTCCACATCATCATAATATAAGGCAACCGGCAGACATCTCATCAGTGAACCGTTGCCGGCGCTCTTACCACCTGTTATCCGATGAGCATAATAAGCGGTTTTCGTCCAGTCATTGCTTCGTTTATACTCATCCAGTGCAATACGAATAATGTTTCCAACGTCCTTGGGCTTACTGTCATACCATTCCATAAAGCGTTTCCCGATATGCTCAACGGGATTCTCCGGATTATCCAGGATACCTTCGGCTACGGCAATCGTCATCATGGTATCGTCCGTCACTTCCCCGGGTTTAAGGTTCCAGCAGCCGCCACCGATAATATCCTTTAAATAGCCGTATTCCCTTTGTATTTCATCCTTCGACATAAACTCAAGCGTACCGCCCAGCGCATCGCCGCAGGCCACGCCAAAAAGCCCGCCGAGTATCCTTTGATATCTATCCATGGAACGCACTTCCCAAACTATACTTCGTTATCAATTTCATTAAGTTTCTCACGCCTCAGGTTATCTAAAGTTTTATCACTGTCTATTTTTACTGCCCATTCATAGATACATATTGACGACCATCCCGTTACATCCTGCCCCCATTGATTGTACGTCATTTTATTGCCTTTGTAATTCACGAATCTTTGGTCAATAACTTCGGCCAGAGATGCTTCCTTATCATGGTTTTTAATATACAATTTATCTCCTTCTTTGATCAAACCCCATTCGAACAGTTTAGGCATTCTGGGAAGATTCGTCCTGGTAATCCCAATCGGGCTCTTCTCCAATTCAGCCGCTTCATTGTCCTTAATCTCTACATAAAAATCCTCCAAACTTGAGGGGGGAAGAACCCTGTCAACCTGTAAAAATACCTGGTTGTTTATCTTTAATGGCATGATACTGAAGCAACTGATATCAACATTATTGGCTATCAGCCAAGCCACGGCAGATAAGGTCTGGGGGTCAAACGACGATGCGACTAATATGATTCTTTGCTTTTGGTTAAAGGTTTTTAGGGAATTATTATTAACCAGAAAATCGTTAATGATCCTTTTCCCTTTTTCAACAGGTGTTAAATCCCCCAATTCAAACTCCTTTTTATGCTTTTCGATATATTTAGAGAATATTTTATTGACCAGCTCATCCGGCGTTTTAATTTTGGCATAGCTTGCCGCATACCTGATTGCCTGGAATTCAAAGGCTTCTTTTCTGCTTTTTATATCATCAACATCACGTTTTATTTCAATAAGAACGATATTGCCATTCTCATCGATGGCGGTTAAATCACTTCGCCCCTTTTCCTTGTTGTTGACTTGCTGTCCTACAATTAGAAGGGTTTCTTCCTCGCCAAATATGACCTCAATGTTTTTTCTGAGGAACTCTTCAATATGCTCTTCTTTTAACTTTAAATCCTTAAAGGTTGAACTGCTAATTTCGGTATCACTTGTATCTATATAGTTTTCTTCGATACTTATCGGGATTAACATGCTATTCACTCCTTGTCCAATACTGTCTGATAGGGTTATATTTATTAAACTGTAATTTTCTTCTGGAGAATCCCAACCTGCTGATTCACTGTCACTAATTTCTTGATAAAGTGCAGTAAAACCCTTATCCTCAAATTCATAATATACTATCACCTTACCGTTGGACTTGAATAAGCAATTAGTGTACTGCTCATTTATGTGATCTCCTATTTTCACTTACAGTTCGCGAGCCACTTCCTCATCCAAAATAGATTTCCGTAGTTTCCAATCGGGCATCAATGCTGAAAGGAAACTGTAAAATTGGCGATCGTGGTTCTTATAGATAAAATGGATGAGCTCGTGTAAAACCACATAATCGATACAGTATTTGGGAGCCCTGATCAGCTCAAAATTGAGCAGGATGGCATGGGAATCTCTTAAACACGATCCCCACCTCGCCTTCATCGTACGGATCATCATCTTGGGTTTCTTAACGTTATACTTTTGAACCAATGCGTACATTTTATCCAGGGATTCATTGAATGTAATTTCAACCCTGTTTCGTAACCATTCTTCAAAAAGCCTCTTCTTCTTATTAAAATCTTGTTTATCCTTCACGTATAGGTATATAAAGCCCCGGTAATACTTTACACTCTCTTCTTCGCTCTCTACCACTCTCAAACGATACTGCTTGCCCAAATACTTGAATGATTCACCACTAACAAATTCCTTTTCGCTATGAACCTCTGGCCGAACATCTTCAAAAAATTCAATGTTTTTAAGGATCCATGCCGCTTTCTGCTTCACAAAACCTAGAATAAAATCCAGGGGCACTTTCTCATTTGCCGAAACTACGACGGTCATATCGGGTTTAATGTATAGATTTATATTTTTTACAGGCTTTCTTTCTAATGCAAACGAAATTACTTTTTCTCCGAACTGTACTTGATGAATTTGCATTTTCTTTGCTCCCATCAATATCTTCTCAAGGCAACCGTTTTTACGCTTTCAATGATTTTGTCAATCTGATCAAAATCCTGTTTCAGACCGTTTTCCTTGGCAAAGTCGTATAATAAATCATCCAGTTCCTGTGCTATTCGATTGTGAACATCCACATTGTCGTGCCAATCGACCTTAGTATATTCCGCGACGATTTCGTCCACTTTGAGAGCCAATTCGCCCATGAGTTCGTCCTTATCCGTTAGATCATTCGTTTCCGCAATGACTTCTTTGACAACACCATAGAAAGCTTGAGCATTTGGGTTTTTTCGGATATTATCAGGATAGGTAACACCCGAAGCACCGGTACGAAAATCTTGCAAAATCTGTTTCATCCGTTTCAGATAATCCGCTTCGCTAATTCGCTTGTCCTTATATGCCTGAAGGACTTCCTCGATGCGTTCGGAGAACTTTTTGTAATAGATAGGGTTTTCATCCCATTTGGTCTCAATTCGCTTGGACAAGCGTGTACGGATCGCATCCGCTTTAGCCCGCGGGGACTGCATCCGCTGTAATTCTTCTTCAAAGCCTTTCTCGTCCATGATATCCACAGGATTCGTGATCCGTATGACTTCTTCTGCGGAAATGTAGTTGTCCATCAGTACCTGCATCTTGGCTTCATACTCTTTGTGGTCAATCGTATCGCTGTACCTGAGCTTAACACTTTTGCGAAGTTCCTGATAGAATTTCAAATCCTTCTTGAAACGATTAAGTTCCTCCGCGCCCAAAGCCCTATACACGGTTTCCGACTCTAAAGCAATTCCCAAATGGCGACCAAACTGACTAAGCACATTGTAAAAATGCTCCCTAAGTTCCTCGTTTTCCAGAATAACTTCGTATTCTTCAATATCGTTTTTATTTTTCACAGGGATGAAAATGTTCACGAGTTCCGTATGATAATGCCTGAGCGTTCCTATGATGCTTATCACATCATACAATGCACCTTTTAAATCTTTCGGGTCAAAATTTTCCAGCCCAGCCCCCGAATACATCTCCATCGCTTCATCCAGCTTTTCAAGCAATCCTCGATAGTCAATGATTAAGCCGTAATCCTTGCCCTCGTACAGACGGTTCACTCTGGCAATGGCTTGCAGGAGAGTATGTTCTTTCATCGGTTTATCTACATACAACACACTCGCCCTTGGCGCATCAAAGCCCGTCAGCAATTTATCGACGACTATGAGTAGGTCAATGTCGTCACCGTTTATAAACTCATCCTTAATTGCTTCTTCATAGGCTTCCTCGTTCCCATATTTGTCCATCATCCGTTTCCAAAACTGCTGAACTCTATCATCGGTGCTTTCGTCCACTTCATGATACCCTTCCCGCTGATCAGGGGCAGAAATAACTACAGCACAATTCAGATCACCCAATTCTTCAAACGCCTCCAGATAACGGATGGCCTCTTTCTTGCTGTTTGTTGCCAACATAGCCTTGAAATAGGAACCATTGGTTTTGTAATTATGCAGAAAATGTTCATTGATATCAAAAGCGATCATTTTAATCCGCTGATCAGATGAGGCAATACGTTCGAACTGGCTCCACTTTCGCATCACTTCTTCTTTTTGCTTTTCATTCAAGTGGCGGGTGATCATCTCCAAACGGTGATCGATGGCTTTGCGATTTACCGTTTGTTCGACCATCTTGCCTTCATAAAGAAGAGGGACAATCGCCTTATCACGTACTGCATCGGCAATCGTATAGGCGTGGATCAGTTTTCCGAATTTTACCATCGTATTTTTTTCTTTTTTCATTAGTGGTGTCCCCGTAAAGCCAAGGTAGCAGGCATTGGGAAACACTTGTTTCATTTTGTTGTGCAGTTCACCGTACTGCGTGCGATGGGATTCGTCCACCAGGATGAAAATATCTCTGGAAAGAATCGGTTTTTGTTTCACAGCCGCTGTATCAAACTTGTGGACGAGGGTCATCACAATGTCGGCACTGTTGTCGTTGATCAAATCGACCAAATGTTTGCCCGATGTTGCTCGGCTTGCCTTGAGCCTGGTATGATGAAACGTGCGGTGAATTTGTTTGTCCAGCTCTTTTCTGTCGGTCACCACAATGACTTTTGGGTGGATGCTTTGCATTTCCGTGAGCAGGTATTTCGCCAGCATCACCATCGTGAGCGATTTTCCCGAACCTTGGGTATGCCAGATGACCCCGCCCTGGCGATTGCCGTTTTGGTCTGTCTGCTCCACGGTTTTGAGGATTTCTTTGATGGCAAAATATTGCTGGTAACGGGCAATCTTTTTCTCGTTTTTATCAAACAACACAAAATAGCGGGTCAGCTCCAGCAGTCTTTCAGGATGAAACAGGGAAATGATATTTTTATCCTGATTCGTCGGCAGACGGTGATGCACCGTCTTGCTGATTTGTTCCTGCAACCAATCTTCATCTTCTTCTTTCCATACCGCCCAGAATTTCCTCGGTGTATTGCATGTCGCATATTGGGTTTCGTTCTTGTTGGTCGCCATCACGATTTGAATAAACTTGAACAGTTGCGGGATGTAGTCTTTACCTTGGTTGCGGATCATCTGGCTAATGCCCTGCTCCATCGAAATGGAGGCTTTTTTGCACTCGATCACGGCAAAAGGAATCCCGTTCACATAGAGCACAATATCTGGACGGGCGGTTCCTTGCCCGTCCATTTTTTCGACTACGACTTCTTCCGCCACATGGAAGACGTTGTTGTCGATGTGTTCCCAATCGATGTACTGAATGGTGAACGATTTCTTGGAGCCGTCAGGCAAATTCTCGGTGTAGCTTCTCCCCAGCATCAAGGACTCGTAAATTTTTTCGTTGGTTTTTACTAGCCCGTCTGTCAGCGGCTCATCCAAATCCCGAATCGCCTGTTGGATATTCCGCTCACTGAAACGATATGTAGTGCCTTTATACTCATAAGAATTAAGCTCCCGAAGCTTTTCCTCCAGCACATCCTTCAGGATCACGTTAAACTGATTGCCCCGCATCGCTTCCGCTTCTTCAGGAGTCAGGTAACGATAGCCTAACGCCTTCAACACCTCAATGGCTGGCTGTTGGCTGATATTCCTTTCATCATAATCCTTTGCTCTGGACATATTTTCACCTCCCAATTTGCAGAGTGAAGCATCAACACTTGACTCTTACTTTTCCTGTGAGCAACAGTTGCATAAGGCCTTTTTTCTGTTGTTTTAGGGCTTCGAGTTCTTGTTCAAGTAGATCAATCTCTCTGTCGAAAATCGTGAGTACAAAAGCAATTTTTTTCTGCTCTTCTAATCCTGGGATTTTTATTTTGATCTTTAATACTTCGTTTTTGGAGAGATTAAACCTTGTAGAACCTTGGGCTAACTTCAATAGCTCTTTTCTGAAAACATTCCCTCTAAATAAATACTGTGCAAATTCTGGAATCAACGTATTAAAGTCATTCAGTCTATACCCAAAACAAAAACTATTTAAGTAAAGTTCATCGACATGATCCAATAAAACCGAACTCATGCCCACTTCTTCTGGTGTCTCAGAAGAAGCAGTGAAAATAATATCCCCATACTTTACTTTGTTTTGGTTTTCGGTTTCTAAAATCTGCACATATTCTAATTGATCGATATTGATTCGACTTCCATTAAATACATTCTTATATGGTATATATGGCTTACCACTTCCAAAATCTTCCTTGTTTTTCCCTGTTAACCCGTTGTATGCACTTCCTATACTACCTAACCTTACTTCCTTCCACTCTCCCTCAAACCCTGGCAACCTGACCTTCCCCGTCAACAACCTCTGCATCAAGCCCTTTTTCTGCTCTTTTTTCTGCTCAATGAGTTTCTCTTTCAGCTCGATGGCTTTGTCCCAGGTGGAGAGGATGTCGGCGATTTTTTGTTGTTCAAGTAAATCGGGACAAGGAATTAATAGCTCGGCATATTCTTCGCTATTTATTCCTGGCTGTCCACTTCTAGCTGACATTTTCTTCACCCAATACCAATAATGATCCGTTTCAGTATAATATTTTACATATTTTGCTGAAGCTTTATCATCTAAAATTTTATATTTGATTAAAAATCCTGCATAAACGAGCTTTCCGTCATTTTTATCGTACAAATATGTTTTCCCCGTTGTATTACCAGTTCTTGCGAAAACCAAATCATTTTCTTCCAACAAATATTTAGAAGCATCGGGGTGATCGACACATTTAATATCATCATTTGTAATACGACCATTCTCTTCAATATCAGTTATTCTAAGATATCTTGGTAAGTTCTCATTAAAGTCAACTGCTGGCGCCCCAATTCCATAGCTCCCCCTATCAACAGCCAAATCTATTAGCTTCTTAATAGACCAATCACTGGGTAAAATCCCTATTTTAGTTTTTTTATACCCATTAGGAACTTCTCCCCTATTAATAGCTTCAATTCGCTCTTTTAGCTCAGGTTTCATTAAAACCCTCCTTAAAAGTAGGACAATATATCCCTCGATATACGGATCGTATTATCTCTACCATTTAAAATATCAGCCCGTCCAGTTCCATATGCCTTCAATCCATGTATTCCTTTTTCCCACTTAATAGTGATTCGGTAGCTTTCTCTATCATAATCTACATCCAAGCAGTCCTTGACCTCATCAAGCGATAGAATGGCAATCTCGCTATCTTGCAGTTTCTCTCTCCCACAAATTAGTACAAAGTATAGCTTTTGGCCATTCTCCTGATAATTCCTGATATGTTTCACTTCATCAGGTGAGAAGATAAATTGCCATAACTGAGCATCCTTCTTCTGTCTTCTTAATGGTGAAGATACATACTTTGCATAAAGCTGATAATCCCCATTATCGGTTGTCAATTTATAAATTCTACGTGAATCCCCAGGTTCAATAATGGCTGGGGCAAGACCATTGTTAATAAGACAAGACAACATCGATCCGAAATAAAAGTCTGCTTTACGAACGACCCCCATACCAATCTCCTCCTAAAGCCCTAACTCTTCTAAGTATTTCTCCATTTGCTTCTCTACTTCCTGAAGCTCCCGCTTAATTTTAGCAATATTCTCCTTCACAGCATCCATGTCAACCAATTCTTCTTCTTCGAACGTATCAACATATCGCGGAATGTTCAGGTTGTAGTCGTTTTCTTTAATCTCGTCGATTGTTGCAACGTAAGAATATTTGTCGATCGTTTCGTACTTCTCATACACATTTACAATCTTTTGAATATCCTGCTCCCTGAGCTTGTTTTGATTTTTCCCCTTTTCATAATTCCCTTCCCCAGATGCATCAATGAACAGAACATCTTTTCTCTTTCGGTTCTTCTTGAACACCAGTACGCATGCAGGAATGCCTGTTCCAAAGAATAAATTCTCTGGCAATCCAATAACGGCATCTAACAAATTATGCTTGATAATTTCTTTCCGGATTTTTCCCTCGCTTGCTCCTCTGAACAACACACCATGAGGAAGTATTACCGCCGCACGACCGTTTTCCGCAAGCGAATGAAGGATATGCAGGACGAAAGCATAATCTCCTTTAGACGCGGGCGGCACTCCCCACGCAAAGCGACCAAACCGGTCAAGGCTTGCTTCCATTTTAAACTTCTCATCGTTATTACCTTCCCCCGCGAATCCTATCGCCCACTTGTCGAGCGAAAACGGGGGATTGGCGACGATCACTTGGAACTTCATTAACTTACCGTCTTCAAGATGTAAAGGATTAGCCAAGGTGTCACCCCACTCAATCTTGGCATCATCAATCCCGTGCAGATACATATTCATCAAAGCCAAGGAGTGAGTCTGACCGTTTCGTTCCTGACCGTATACCGCCACTTTTCGGCTTGGCACTTGACGTACCACGCGAATAAGCAAAGAACCCGAACCACAAGTGGGGTCATAAATCCGATCATTTTCTTGAGGTTTCACCAGTCTTGCCAGCAGTTCAGATACTTCTGGCGGGGTGAAAAACTCTCCACCTTTTTTGCCAGCATCACTGGCAAACATGTTAATCATATATTGGTACGAATTCCCGATAATGTCCTCGTCTTCAAGTACCGAAGGACGTAGATCCAGCTTGGCGAAATCCTCCAAAAGTGTTTTAAGCATGGCGTTTCTTTCCTTTGTTTTACCCAGGATCGCCTCTGAGTTGAAATCAATATTGCGAAATACACCCCGCAATTTTCCCGTATTTTCATTTTCCATATGTTCCAATGCTTTGTTAATGATCATGCCAATTTCAGGATCATTCCGTTTGCTGTATATGTAATCAAACGTGGAAGATTCATCAAGGATAAACCGTTCCCTGGACATTGCCCGATTAATCCGTTCCTGATCGCCGTTGTATCGCCTAGTGTATTCTTGAAGCTTTTCTTTATATGTGTCGCTCAAATATTTCACGAACAGCATGACAAGTACATAATCTTTGTAAATGCTTGAATCAATTTTTCCCCTGAACGTATCGCAGGCTTGCCAAAGAACCGAGTTAATATAATCTTGCGTTGTTTTTTCCATATTTCTCCTTCCCCCTTAAGTTCATTTTTATAATTGAAAAAGTAATCGCCTTAAAGTATTTCTCCTTTTCGCCCATTAATTTTTGATACAAACGTTTTTCTTTTTGATATAATTGCTGAATCTCCGTGATCTTTTTCTGTTTATCCAAATCCAGTTCTGGAATCTGTATTTGCTCCAAAATCTGCTTGTTTGTGCTCGGAATAATGGTTCCTGACTGAGATTTCAATAAATCATTCTTTACTTTTTCGGTGTTCAAATACCATGCAACATATCCTGGTAGTATTGATGCATTGCGAATTTCAATGTTGGCAAAATAAGAAGGAATCAATAGCCCTTCTTGTTTTTTGTCAATTAAAACCGCTGTATGAGGATGACTAAGACGGAAAAGTATATTACCTTCTCTTGTAAAAAACTCTTCATCGAGCAGTTCCTTGCTCTTGAACAGATCAAAAGTATCATCCGTGAAAGTTCCGTCTGCTTGGATGTTTTTGAGCGATATCAATGGATATTCTGCTTTGACTTCCAAATCTATCTCTGCCTTTTTCCTGCTTAGCACCAACCCTATTCTAATTCGTGCAATTTCTCCAAGTAACATACCATATTTCCTCTTGTTAAATTTCATTTTTGATTTTGAATTGTTAAATGTAATATATAACAATCGTATCTTATTGTCAATATTATCATAAGCTTTTTCCTCATCACATCAAAAGTACAATACCTTTTCAAAAAGATGAAGCCGAACGGCTAATCAGGACCGTTCGGCTCCTTGGACATTTCTTACTCTCTCTGGACAAGATTTAGTTGCTGACGACATTTGTGTATATTTAAAATAAACTCCGCTCCAAACCACTTTCCCTCAAACCCTTATCCCTTCTCGCCGTATGCCCATTTTCCTAATTCTTTCCATATAATAAAGTCGGTTCAAAAATTCCATATTTTCATTCCATTTAATAACATTTATTCCTTAATTCTTGTAGTAATTTTTAAAATAAAGTCGGTTCCA
>Ga0134103_1003186_pt1 | contig 11370 bp, 10 predicted proteins | sample 14_taG_2_FD_94445 | JGI IMG/M metagenome (GOLD analysis project Ga0134103, IMG submission 94445) | Switchgrass degrading microbial communities from high solid loading bioreactors in New Hampshire, USA - 14_58_20_212_A1 metaG | ecosystem: Engineered > Bioreactor > Semi-continuous > Anaerobic >...
AATAAAATCTCTATTCTTTACAAAGATAGTTTTTTATGTTATCTTTTTAACAAAAATAATAATTTATAATGAGGAAGTGCTTTGGTATATGTTACTTAATGGTTTAACCGATTATGCATATACAGAAATATTAAGTATGATTTTATCATCCGAAATAAAGCCAGGTGAAAGAATCAGGGAGGATATACTGGCCGAAAAATTCGGGATAAGCCGTACTCCCGTGCGTGAAGCCGTAAATCAACTGGTTCAGAATGGATTTATTGTGAATGTGAAAAGAAAAGGTCTTTATTGTGTGAAATTATCAGAGGAAGAACTTCTGGACCTTGTTGAACTAAGAATGGCTTTGGAATCGTTGTCCTTCGACAAATGCATAGAACGGGCTACCGATAAGGATATCCAGCTATTAAAGGATATTATCAGCGACTTTAATAGCAGATTCGGCAGGATAACGTCAAATACCGGCTCGGATGGAGTCGGCAAAGAAATATCGAGGCTTCATAATGAATATGATGTCCGTTTTCATGTCAGTATCGCGAATGTATCAAAATCTTCAAAACTGATCAAATACATAACGGAGATTGAAAACCTTCTTTTGATTGCAAGGCAGCGCATATACAGAAAAGAGAGCAGAGGAAGGGAGATAATAGCGCTGTCATGGAAGCAGCATGAACATATTGTTGAAGCAATTGAAGCCAGGGACAAAGTAGTAGCCGTGGATATGCTTGGTCAGCATTTACAACTGATGAGAGATACACAGTTGGAAACCTACGAGTCCGATGCTTTATAATATACAATTCATTAACGCTTAAGTAAAACATTTATCGCAGCGGATATCTGCTGTTCAGCAGGGAGAGGTTATATATTCCGCTTCGATATATTTTACCGGTTCAGCTTATACTGAAAACTTCATTTCAGAATCGTCAGTACTAAATGAAAGATAATAATAAAGAATAATGCATTTCTCTATTGAATAAGTTTATTATGGGTTCTTTTTGGCGATATTATGCTTGGCCGGCTGGAGGAATAAAAAAGGTGGTTCAATAAAAGAACCACCGAAAAGGGTTATTGCAGCTCAATACATCCTCCAGCCTGCTTTATGGAGTCAAAAAGCCCCGCGAGATCATTGTCTGAACAGTTAAACAGTTTTTTAAGAAACGGCAGCCTTATGATGATGCAAATACCGCTTGGAGAAGATATCTCGAAAATATTCAGTATGTTGATTTCAGCTCCTGCCGGAATAAAAATGCGCAATATCGTTCCTTTTTTCTGGGGACATGCTTCCCTTCTTGACTCCAGGAAATCGAACCTGTGGCTGTCGCGGCCCCTGGTAGCCTGCAAAGCTTCTCTGTATTCATATGGGCATACCTCCTTTTTTATTGTTCTTAGTCTATTTTATGTGCATTCAGGAAGAAAGTTTACATAATCGAATGGTGTGATGAATGCCGCAGAACCAGACATAATCAACGCTGTGTAATAATGCATGGATTTTTCTAATACTGTTCCGGCAGATTATCGCAGGTCTTTAAAATAAATAAAAAAACCTGCGATTTTGGCAGCTTCGCAGGATTTGTTATTCATATTAAGTTATTTATAATAGTTTTTCAGCCATCTCAATCATTCGTTTTACCATCTGCCCGCCGATCGGGCCTCCCTGTTTCCCATTTTCGTAGGAAGTCAGGTCTCCTTTATAGTGGTCATTGTTTTCCTTAATATATTGCAAGGCACCTATTTCTTTTGCGCATTCAATTTTGAACTTTGTAAGCTGTTCTCTTTTGGAAGGAACCAGCGGAGTTTTTGGTCTCGACATTTTCTCACCTCTTTCTTTGTATTTTTTAATATTTTTCCCCCGGGACAAGATAACAATACCAAGCATTTATTGTTTAAATTAACGGAAAACATAATCAATACAACAAATTATGCTTATATCAATATGTCTGGTTTATATAGCTGTCTGCCAGCGATTTTATTTTTTCATCGCGAAAAACACCGTTACTGCGAAGACTCTTCAATATTGCCGGGTTTTTTGAATGGAGAACCAGGTCATACGCTTCCATGCCGTCGTAGCGTAATGAAAGCGTATTAATCTCCATAAGAACGTCCGGATCGCGTATTACTATTTCAAAAAGTTTATTTTTTAGTTTCTTTGATCTGACTTTGACAAAATAAGCGTCAATGTTCCTGTAATCCAGAAGCTTAAGTAATGTCATCGTTGCCTTGTCTTTTTCAAGATAATAGTTATTCGACTGCAAAATATAAGAGCGCCACTGCCTGCTTCCGGCCGGATAATCCTTTGACAGCCTGTAGTAGAACTTTGCCAGCACATTGTAATAATGATAGTTATATATTGATTTTTTTATGTTGTCCACTTTTTGAAACGGTTTTATTCCTAATTTTTCGATGGTTCTGTAACTTTCCTCAATGAATTCGTTTTTTGTTAAATCGCCCATTTTGTATTGATACAACAGGCTTTGCCGGTGCCGCAGGAACTGTTCGAATTTATCGCGTACCATTCTCTCACCGCCCATTTCTTATTCTATCTTAAAGTATCCCACAATTATTGTAAAGCAAAAACAGGCATATGCTGTCTGCCGTTACCGAAATCACCTGAACCGGAGCCGCGTACCAACCGGAACGCGGCAGCAATGCCTCGACCTGTAAACCACCTGCTTGGTTATGCATTATTCCCTCGGGTCCTGGCTCGGGTGTTTCGTTTCCTCGTGCGATAAAGCACATATCAATAACACGCTTCTGTTATTGTACTGTTTTCGCACAGTGGTCTCCATATCCCGGGTCGCTCATTAACACGCTACACAGTTACCGGTACGCAGCAGGGCGCTGGAGCATGTCGCCCGTCGTCACCGAAAGCACCCAGGCCACCCGCTGGGTTTCTGCATTAATTCGAGGGCTGTTTATTCAGATACAAAATGAAGTACTATTTTACAATAGTTCAGGAAGTAAAATATCTGGCATTATTCCTGCAGGTTCTGTTTCGGACGATTTCGGTGACGACGGGCGGCATAAACCATTAGTTGACAACGTGCGGCTTTTTCATTATAATCATATCAACAATTGTTGGATACCGAAAAGGCAAGGAAGGGGACGATTAGCCGGTTATGCCCAACAGGGATAAAACGCCGTGACTGAAAGCGTTTTTTGGAAACAAGCCGGTGAAAGAACACCCCGGAGCCGGCCGGGCGAATGCTTTCGATAAAGCTGTAGTCCGTCACGTGAAACCTGCGTTAACGGTAAGAGCGGAAGTTTATCTTCCAATAGGGTGGTACCGCGGGAATGCCTCTCGTCCCTTTACTGTGGACAGAGGTTTTTTTAATTAGGAAAGATTATGCGGGTTGAAGAAGCGAATAATAGTTATTGGAGTGATGAAAATGTCAATTAAAGCGCCAAAAGGAACCAGGGATATTCTGCCTGATGAGATACACAAATGGCATTACGTCGAAGAGAAATTCAGTGAAATATGCAAAAGATTCGGTTACCGGGAGATCCGGATACCGGTTTTCGAACATACCGAACTTTTCGAGCGTGGAGTCGGCGATACGACTGATATTGTCCAAAAAGAAATGTACACTTTTTTCGATAAAGGCGGAAGGAGTATCACATTAAGGCCTGAAGGGACGGCCGGCGTTGCGAGAAGTTATATTGAAAACGGAATGGCTTCGTGGCCGCAGCCGGTTAAGCTTTTTTACAATATTACGGCATACCGTTATGAAAATGTTCAGAAAGGCCGTTATCGTGAATTCCACCAGTTGGGAGTGGAGCTTTTCGGCTCTGCAAAACCCGATGCCGATGTTGAAGTGATATCTCTTTTATATTTATTTCTTGAATCGGTTGGAATCAGGGGTCTTTCCCTGAACCTGAACAGCATAGGCTGCCCTTCATGCCGGGCGGAATATAACAGGATATTGAAAGCATTTATTGAACCGAAACTGGAGCGGCTATGTGAGGACTGCAAAAACAGGTATCAAAGGAACCCGTTAAGAATCCTCGACTGCAAGGAACAGGGCTGCATAAATGAACTGCAGGGCATTCCTTATCTGCTCGATCATATTTGTGATGACTGTGCCGAACACTTTGAAAAAGTAAAGGAGAAACTTACCGCAATGGGCATACCGTTTACTGTTGATAAAAAAATAGTCCGCGGTTTGGATTATTACAACCGTACTGTTTTTGAATTTGTATCTAAAAATATAGGTTCGCAGGGAACCGTATGCGGCGGCGGCAGGTACGACGGCCTTATCGAGTCGGTCGGAGGAAGTCCGACGCCGGGTATAGGCTTTGCGCTTGGAATTGAAAGGCTGCTTCTTGAAATGGACAGCCAGGGGATAAATGTTCCGCTGCCGCCTTCACCGGATATATTTGTCGGCGTTATCGGGGACAAAGCAAACCTTTTTGCCGAAAACCTCGCGTTGAAACTTCGCGCCGGCGGGATTACATGCCATAAGGATATCATGGAGCGGAGCGTTTCAGCGCAGATGAAATACGCTAACAAGCTGAATGCGAGATTTGTTGTTATTATAGGCGATAATGAGGTTGAAAGCGGAAAGGTCGAACTGAAAGATATGAGCACCGGGGAAACAAGAATGATTAATATAGATACTCTGCAAGACCGGTTGAAAAAATTTAAGCAGGTAAATTCATAATAGTGAAGGAGAGGTATATATGGCTGAAAACATTGCAGGAATGAAAAGAACCCATCGCTGTGCCGAGGTTACGGCGGAAGATGTCGGCAAGGAAATTGTCGTGATGGGCTGGGCGCATAAAAGAAGGGATCTCGGCGGTGTTATTTTTATCGATTTGAGGGACAGAAGCGGTGTTCTGCAGGTTGTTTTCAATATTGAAAACGACAGCGCGCTGCACGCGAAGGCGGAACAAATCCGAAGCGAATATGTCCTAGCTGTAAGGGGCGTTTTGGTGAACCGCTCCGAAGATACGGTAAATCCCGCCATAGCGACGGGAAAATGGGAACTTGTCGCAAAAGAACTCAGGATTTTAAGCAAGGCCGCAACACCACCGCTGCTAATAGAAGAGGATATTGACACGAATGAAGCGGTAAGGCTCAAATACAGGTTCCTTGATTTGCGTCGGCCTGACATGCAGAGGAATATAATGCTCCGGCATAAGATAACGAAAATAGCGAGGGACTATTTCGACGAACAGGGTTTTCTCGAGATAGAAACACCGATTCTTATGAAAAGCACGCCGGAGGGGGCGAGGGATTATCTTGTGCCTAGCCGTGTGCACCCGGGCAAATTCTATGCGCTGCCCCAGTCTCCTCAGCTATTCAAGCAAATTCTGATGGTTTCGGGGTTCGACCGGTACTTCCAGATTGCGAGATGTTTCAGGGATGAAGACCTGCGCTCCGACAGGCAGCCCGAATTTACGCAGATAGACCTTGAAATGTCTTTTGTCGATGTTGATGACGTGATTGCGGTAAATGAGGGCTTTTTAAAACGCGCATTCGATGAGGTACTGGGTATAAAGCTGGAAACGCCGTTCACGCGCCTGACATACAGGGAAGCTATGGACAGGTTTGGTACCGATAAGCCTGATACGCGTTTCGGTCTTGAGCTTGTGAATCTTTCGGATATTGTCAGGGATTCAGGCTTCAAGGTATTTTCCGATGCGGTTTCAAAGGGCGGAAGCGTGAGGGCTGTCAATGCAAAAGGCTACGGCTATAAATTCTCACGAAGGGAAATCGACGCGCTTGTGGAATTTGCGAAATCATACGGGGCGAAGGGAATGGCGTGGATTTCCGTCGAAGAGGACGGATTGAAATCCGCGATAACCAAGTTTATGAGCGAAGATGAAATTAATCGGATTATAAAACGTATGGACGCGGAACCGGGAGATCTGATTTGCTTCATAGCCGACACCGATGAAATAGTATTTGAAGTTTTGGGCCGTTTGCGATTGGAAATAGCCGAGAAACTGGATTTAATCGACGACAGCAAGGTCAATTTGCTCTGGGTGACCGAATTCCCGCTGCTCGAATATGATGACGAGGAAAAAAGATGGGTTGCGAAACACCATCCGTTTACTTCGCCGATGGATGAAGATATCGGGCTGCTGGATACGGATCCGGGAAAAGTCCGGGCGAAGGCTTACGATATAGTGATGAACGGCGTGGAAATCGGCGGCGGAAGCATAAGGATACATGACCAGGAGCTTCAGAAAAAAATGTTTTCGATTATAGGACTTCCTGAAGAAGAAGCCCAGAAACGGTTCGGTTTTCTGCTCGAAGCGTTCAAGTACGGCACTCCTCCGCACGGCGGTCTGGCTTTCGGGCTTGACAGGCTTGTAATGCTAATGGCTAAGAGGAATTCGATCAGGGATGTAATTGCGTTCCCGAAAGTTCAAAACGCTTCTTGCCTTATGACCGGAGCGCCGGACAGTGTTGAGATTAAACAGTTGAGAGAGCTTCATATCCGCGTACTGGAGGCAGACTGATGATCAAAAATCCGTCTGCGAGGGAAATAATGCGATGGCTGGCGCAGATTGCGCCGGCCATTATAATCACTTTTTTTGTGATAACATACATAGGTCAGTTTACGATTGTCAAAGGCGATTCGATGCTTCCGACATTTAAAAACAACACGGTGCTGTTTATCGAGAAGCTGACCGGAAGGTTCGGAACGCTGAAAAACGGGGATATAGTGGTAATTAAAATCCCGGAATACCTTGACGGCAAAAAAACGTATGCGATAAAAAGAATTATAGCGACAGGGGGCCAGCACATATCGATAGAAAACGGATATGTGCTGATTGACGGGAATAAACTGAATGAGGATTACACTGGCGGCGTCGAGATGGGCCCGGTATCAGGTATTCATAACAATTTAACGATTCCCGACGGATACATTTATGTTCTCGGGGACAATCGTTTGCCCGGCGAAAGCAAGGACAGCAGAACATTCGGCCCCGTCCCGGTCAGCAGGGTAGAAGGCAGGGTTATATTCCGGCTTTATCCGTTCAGCGAACTGGGCATAATAAATTAAACTTTAAGCCAATTCGAGCAGGCCCGTGTATAACTGGTAATACCTTCCGCCTTGTTTTATGAGATCTTCATGGTCGCCGCGCTCGACAATTGAACCGTTTTCAAGAACAATTATCGCATTCGCGTTGCGTACGGTCGACAGCCTGTGTGCTATCACAAACACCGTTCTTCCTTCCATGAGCTTATCCATGCCTTTTTCAATCAATGCCTCGGTTCGTGTGTCAATCGAACTCGTGGCCTCGTCAAGAATGAGGACCGGAGAATCGGCGACGGCCGCACGGGCAATTGCTATAAGCTGCCTCTGCCCCTGGCTTAAATTCATGCCGTCCGCGGTTATAAGCGTATCGTAGCCCTGCGGCAGATGTCTTATGAATGAATCGGCATTAGCGAGTTTAGCCGCTTCAATAACTTCTTCGTCGGTTGCGTCGAGCCTTCCGTAACGTATATTCTCCATTACCGTACCGGAAAACAGGTGCGTATCCTGCAGCACCATCGACAGCGAGCGGCGCAAGTCCTTCTTTTTAATATTATTTATAGGTATGCCGTCATAAAGAATCGCGCCCTCGGGAACATCGTAAAAACGGTTCAGCAAATTCGTCACCGTTGTTTTTCCGGCGCCCGTCGATCCTACAAACGCTATTTTCTGGCCCGGCTTCGCATACAGCGTTATCCCGGAAAGTACCGTCTTGTCTTTCTCATATCCGAATACGACATTATTAAACCTTATATCTCCTTTTACTTCTATATATTCTGCGCCGCCGTCATCTTTCGGGATTTTCCATGCCCAGATCCCGGTCCGTTTCGATGATTCGCGAATTTCTCCCTTTTCGGTTTTTTCCGCGTTTACGAGCGATACAAAACCTTCGTCGGTTTCGGGCTCCTGATCGAGCATGTCGAATATGCGCTCGGCGCCCGCCAGAGCCATAAGTATCGAGTTGAACTGCTCGCTCATCATTGTGATGGGCTGAGAAAATGATCTGGTATACTGCAGGAACGATGCAAGGGAACCAATGTCAAACCCTGTCGTAATCGACATAACCGCGCCTGCTATCGCGGTAATCGAATAATGTATATATGACAGATTTCCCATAATCGGCCTTAACATGCTCGCAAAGGTGTTGGCCTGCTTCGCTGCTTCGAACAGCTCGCCGTTCAGCTTGTCAAAGTCCGCTTTCACCTTGTTTTCATGGCAGAAAACCTTAACGACTTTCTGGCCTTCAATAAGTTCCTCGATATACCCGTTAACCTTTCCGACGGCCATTTGCTGCTCCCTGAAAAACTTACCGCTTTTTGAACCGAGTTTTTTAATGATAAATACCATGATAACAAGCATTAACACGACAATTCCTGTAAGGAGCGGGCTTAATAGCAGCATTGCTATGAAAACGCCGCTTACCGTGAGCATTGACTGAAAAATATTGACAAAACTCTGGGAGAGCATATTGCGCAGCGCATCAGTATCGTTTGTGTACCTGCTCATTAGTTCGCCGTGTGTATGCGTGTCAAAAAAGCGTATCGGCAGTGTCTGCATATGCGAAAAAAGTTCGATCCGGATTCTGTATAAAGTGCCCGTTGTTACCGTGACCATAAGGCGGTTATATGTGTATGTCGCAAGAACTCCGATTGTGTATATAATGCCCATTACGAGGATCGTCTTGATAAACTCCGACAGGTCCGGGTTCTGCTGGCCGATATAAGGAATTATATACCGGTTGAACAATGGTTTCAGAAAGTATGTCGCCGCAATATTGGATGCGACGCTGATTAACACGCATATGACAACCAGTACCATGTGGGCACGGTAAGGTTTCATGTATGAGATTATGCGTTTAATTGTTTTAAGCGCATTTTTCGGCTTCATAATATTCATATTCCGCATTGAACGTTCATGCCCCCGCATATTCAACAACTCCTTGATGCTGCGATTCATATACTTCCCTGTAAATCGGGTTTGTTTCAAGAAGGGTTTCGTGTGACCCGACCGCGTTTATCTTTCCGTCGTCCATTACGATAATTTTGTCGGCATCGATGACGGAAGCGATTCTCTGGGCTATAATAATCACAGTAGTCCCTGCAAGATATTTTTTCAGCGCTTTGCGGATTTTCGCGTCTGTGACGGTATCCACCGCGCTTGTGCTGTCATCGAGTATTATTATTTTCGGTTTCTTTAGAAGAGCCCTTGCTATGCACAGGCGCTGCTTCTGCCCGCCGGATACGTTTACTCCGCCCTGTCCGAGAACGGTATCGTAACCATTCGGGAAAGACATGATAAAATCATGGGCCTGGGCCGCTTTGCATGCCTCTATTATCTCTTCATCCGAGGCGTTTTCGTTTCCCCATTTCAAATTTTCTTTTATTGTTCCGGAAAAAAGCACATTCTTCTGAAGAACCATCGCTACCGCGTTTCGCAGTGTTTTCAGTGAATAATCCCTTACATCGCGGCCTGAAACGTAAACTTTACCGTCAATAACGTCATAAAGCCTCGGGATCAACTGGACAAGGGTTGTTTTTGCCGAGCCCGTCCCGCCGATAATACCTACGACTTCTCCGGATTCTATGTTCAAATTAATGTTTTCAAGGACTTTATTCCCTTCAGGTCCCCCGTAGCCGAACGAAACGTTTTCAAATCTTATCGAGCCGTCTTTCACGGGAATTCCTTCCGAGCCCGGCTTTTCCGTTATGTCCGGTTTTTCGTCAAGAACTTCGGCTATGCGAGTCACGGAAGCTTTTGAAATAATGAGCATTACAAATACCATTGAAATCATCATAAGAGACATCAATATTTGAGTTACATAACTTATAAATCCCATCAATTCACCTTCGAGCATGTCTCCCGAAATAATTAAATTTCCTCCAAACCAGGAAATCGCGAGCATACAGCCGTACATCGCAAACTGCATGACAGGCATATTCCATATTACAATTTGCTCGGCGCGCAGTTGGGTCTCACGTACCTGGTCGGCAATATCCCTGAATTTCTCCTCTTCATATTCGCCTCTTACGAAAGCCTTTACAACGCGTATCCCAATCAGGTTTTCCTGGATAACGGCATTCAGCCGGTCCAGTTTTTTGAACATCGTCCTGAATTTCGGGTAAGCTCTTGTGGCAATGAAATACAGGGCAATACCCATAAAAGGTATCGCTACCATGAAAACCGCCGACAATCTTGCATTCAACGAAACTGCCATAAATGTTGCCATAATCAGCATGATAGGGGCTCTGATCATCATGCGGATCATCATCATAAAGGTCATCTGGGCATTCGTTACGTCAGATGTAAGCCTTGTTATCAGTGATGCCGTGGAGAACTTATCCATGTTTGCAAAAGAGTAATCCTGGATTTTATAAAACATGTTTTTCCGTATTTCCTTTGCAAACCCGGTGCCGGCAATCGATGCGAAGCGAGCGGCAAGGGCTCCCATAACAAGCGAAGTGACAGCCATTATAATCATCAATGTGCCCATTTTGAGAATATAGTCCAAATCGCGGTTTGATATTCCGATATCGACTATTTTTGCCATTATGCGCGGTATATTTACTTCAAGAAATACTTCTATTATGACTGCAGCAGGAGCAAGGACTGCGTATATTTTATATTTCCCGATGTATCGAAACAGTTTTCTAATCATGCAAAGCATTCCTCTTTCTGTTGTATTTGATCATATTGTTCATCGCATATAACGAAAAGAAATCCATATCATCCGTGTCCAAAGAGTATTTGTTCGTAAGGTTGGCCAAAAATCTTTCAACAAAGCCGTTAAAAATCTCAAGTTCGTCTTCCGAGAAACCTTCAAGCATGACGCTGTCTATCTCATCGAATACTTTCCTGCATTGCAGAGATAATTCTTCCCCCTTCTCGGTTATATAAAGACGGTTGCACCTTAAATTTTCATTATCCGGCTGCTTTTTAAGCAAACCCGATTTTTCCATTCTCTTTGTCGATAACGCTACCGAAGCGGGTGTAACCATTAAGTTCTGCGCAACTTCCGACTGTGTACAGCCGCTGTGTGTTTTGACATATTCCAGAATATAAAGCTGCCCGGGATGAAGGGGAAAGTTCATCGTTCCCTTACGGCGGAGTATTCGCCGGACAATATGAAGTTTTTCCAGGGATATGACAGCTTTTTTAATCTGCATTTTTTAACTCCTTAAAATACGCTGCTATTTTAGTTAAGCGTTTGATAATTAAACGCTTAATATTATATGAAAAATTGTTGCCGGTGTCAACAAAAATAAAAGTATATGGTTTGATCATGCTTGCACACAATCGTCATTATGATAAAATAGAAACAGCCGGATATCGATAGAACATTTTTTACCTTTCGTTTTTATTGTATACGGCAAAGGGGATTACGTAATGC
>Ga0134103_1003190_pt1 | contig 11365 bp, 22 predicted proteins | sample 14_taG_2_FD_94445 | JGI IMG/M metagenome (GOLD analysis project Ga0134103, IMG submission 94445) | Switchgrass degrading microbial communities from high solid loading bioreactors in New Hampshire, USA - 14_58_20_212_A1 metaG | ecosystem: Engineered > Bioreactor > Semi-continuous > Anaerobic >...
ATTCCTGAACAAGCCTTTTTACAATTTCTTTCTGCTTGTCCGTTAGCTTTGAAACACTACGCATGAGAACCTTAACATCGTCAGGGAAGTCCTCATCAGTATTGTTATTAGAATTGCGGACATCGGTGCGGCCAAGGAGGTAGTCTATACTGCAGTTGAATATTTCAGACAACTTTACAAGAGTAGCATTATCTGGCTCACGAAGGCCTTTTTCATATTTACTTATTGTTTGCTGTGATACGCCTAATTTTTCAGCTAATTCAAACTGACTCATACCTGCTTCTTTCCTTAATTTAGCTAAGTTATTGATAAAACCACCCCCAATAATTATGTTACTTCTAACAGGCGTAAAAATAAATATACATTATGGCGTAAATTTTAAAAATTATACTTGACATACTCCATATAGACGTATATAATAACCTTATCAGGTACGCCATAAAGACGTATGTGGAAAGGAGGCATAAAGTGGTAAGGGAAGAATTAATTAAGGCAAGAGGTAAAAGAACTCAAACTGAAGTAGCCGAGATACTTGGAATTACGCAAAAATATCTAAGTAAAATAGAATTAGGTCAAAGAACGCCAAGTGCAAATCTTTTAGCAAAATTTGCAGATTATTATAAAAAACCGTTAGAGGTACTTTTTCCAGATATTTTTTTACCATTAAATACGCCGAATAGACGTATTAATACAAATACTCCGGGATTAGTATTAACTAAAACCGGCACTGAGGGGAGGTGAACTACAGATGTTGAGGTATGAGAAGAAAAATGACATCCAGATTTACCCTGAATGTCAGAAGGAAAATAAGATTCACTACAATTACTGCATATACTGCGGAAAACAATTAAAGGCAAATCCTGTTATTCGTGATTATAGGATTTGGGCTTAATGTAACCGGCTTTGAAGTATTCTGTTTCGCTTCCACACTGGTCGCAGTAGCAGTAATCAGGCGGAAAAGAATACGGTTCGTCATTATTGTTCATTACGCAATCAGGATTTGTACAATAGTTGCTATTAAGCGCAACACCACAATTATGGCAGTAAATAGCATCTTCTTCGTGGTCCGGGCAACCACATTTAATGCATACCATATAAGAACCTCCTACAGACAAAATAGTATTTTGGATTTGAGGAAATTTTACCATTAATAAGCAATCAAAACAAGCTAAACAGGTAACACAGTCAAGCATTCAATTAATACATTAGTCTGGGGGTGATTTCGGTGATAGTTAAAGAATACAAAATCGGCAACTCAACAATAAAAATTGCTGATGATGCAGTTAAAAAAACCCCGGAAGAAATCAATGCTATACTTGCGAGGATCGTAAAAATCGCATGGCCGGTCATAGTTGCATTAAGAGAGAAGGGCAAAGATGTCTGACTTTGGCTTTCCAGATAGCAAGCAGAGATGAGGCTTGGCGGAAAGCAGGGACATGCAATAAATGAGGTGAAGCATCATCAGAAGTGAAAAACATATCTTTTGATTCTGATTATACGGGAAAAGGAGTGAAGAATGAATGAAAAGAACATGCGAAAACATCTACAAAAACGCCAGACAATCTGCAGGTTTAACACAGGAACAAGCAGCTGCACTTCTGAATGTATCACCCAGGACTTTATCCGAATACGAATCGGGCCGCATTATACCGGCGGATGATATCGTTTGCAAAATGGTTGTAGTGTATAAAGCTAAGCATCTGGCATATTTGCACCTGAAACAGTCAACGGAAGTAGGCCGCAGATTTCTTCCTGAACTGCATATTCTGGACCTGCCGCGCTCAGTTCTGAAACTGCAGAAAGAAGTCAAAGATGTAACGGACATACATTCAGAAATAGTAGATGTTGCATGTGACGGTGAAATTGAGGAACATGAGCGTGAGACCTGGGGGTACATTGAGAAAGAAATTCTGGAAATGGTTGGTGCCGGATTGTCAGTAATATTCGCAAAGGGGTGATTTATTTGACAAGGCTTGATAAAGCTCTGGAACTAAGACCGGAACTCACTGAGAGAGATATAAAAACCAAATTATGTCCAAGAGATATCTTTGGTGCCGGATTTCCAAGCGCTATGGGTTGCAACTATGATGGCGGGAACCCCGAAGTCTGTGAGAAATGTTGGAATGAACCATACAAAGATATAACAAAGGAGAAGAACTATGAACGTTTTTAGAGAATTAATTATTACCTTCACGATTGGTTTCCTTTTATCTTTCTGCTTTGGAATACTATTTGAAAAGGCCAGAAATCAGAGAAAAAAGAAAAAAGCCGGTTATAAAAACCAGCCAAATAAAATAACTACGAAAAAATTATATCAAATCGAAGGAGGAAGATCAATGTTGGCAGTCGGTGATATAGTTCATGCTACAGACGATTTCTATGGTTCATATATTGGAAAAGTAATTAATATTAGGACAACCCCTGTGAATACTGTTCAGGTTCAGATTCTTGCATGCATATCATATCCGAAGCAGTATGCTCAATTTTTCAGGGACAAGCCTATAGAAAGGCATCCGTATAAATACAATTCGATTCATAATTTTGCTATTGACTCTATCGGAAAATATGTCGGCAAAATACCGGAATATAACCGTTCTGTTCAGAATGCCCTTAATAATGCACTCAAAAACTGCAGACCGATTGAGTTGCCCATATTGCTTAAACATTCCAGAAAGATAGGTGATTACCTATGCGTTGGTTAAAGCGCTTACTATCAAAACATAAGCCTGCAGGTATAAAAATCTACGTTCGGAGTTCCAGGCGCAAAAGAAAATATTTGCTTAAGGGTGTTAGGATATGATTACGCTTGATTCACCTAATTTAGAAACAATTAAGGAATTTGAAAGCATAAAGCCAGGCATGAAACTCCAATGTACATATACACTGCAGGATAAAAGGCATAGCACTCACAACTCTAAAGAACTGAAATTTTCTGGCCCGGTAATCCAAAAGACAAAATATCTCATTGTTGTTAGGGATATAAGAACAAAGCTGGTACATTGCCTGTCGGTGTTTGATTGCATTTGCGGATATGGCAAATACAAAATCTTGACATAAAAAATGAGCTTCCACGCCTTGCGCTTCAGCCCAATCCCTGTATATATTTAAACATTTTCTTTTCTGTTTTGCAAGGGGTGGAAGTGATTGAATAAAACAACCCCAAGTAAATATGCGGAGATTGTGCAATTGCTACGCCGGTACAAAAGCAATAAGGCAAAAATACAGTTATACAACATTGAAATCGAAGGGTTGGAAGAAATGCTGTCAGCTGAGAAGTACCGTGTAATAGAAGATGAACGTGAATGTATTGAAGGGATTTGCCTGAAGGCAAATGCCATTACCGGTATGCCGGTTTATCATAATAGCTTATTCAGCAGTTCTACAGAAAAAGCGGCATTTACCTATCATGAGGAGCAAATTTGGGAACCGGAAGACAGTTACACTCTGAAAAACAGAATCAGAGAAATAAAAAGCCGCATGTACAGATTGGAAATGGAAGTCCGGCAGGTAGATGCAATGCTTACCGTGCTGAACAGGGAACAGCGCTTTATTATTGAGCAGTATTACATCGAAGGATGCCGCTGGCCTGAGATACAGAAGCAGTTCGAACTAAATTTTAAGCAGTTGTATACACTTAATACTTTGTATGCCTGGCGTGATAGGGCGCTGGAGAAGATGGACAGTGTCTTCCTGAAATGTGGTTAACCATAAAGGCAGCATCAAATAAAAATTTTAAAGGAAAGGAAGGTGAAAAAAACTCCATAAGCGGGCTTGATCTTCCTCCGTTCACCTAAACAGCAAAACCGGGGATAGCTGTCGTCCCCGGAAGAACTCTTGTGGTCGCAAATTGCTTGCATTTTTGGAGACCGCTAAGTGAAAGAATTTCGATATCACAAAATATTTAATTAGGAGTTGAACAAAAGATGACAACAATAATTGATTTACTGGAACACCTGAAACCTGAACAGAAGAATGAGCTTGAACAGGTAGAAGACGAAATATATGAGCTTCAAGGCAAATTGCAGACATACGAGGATACATTAAAATTAGCCGGATTGTACCAGAAAAGAAACCGTATCCTGAAAGGAAAAAGTGAGGAAACAGAAAATGATTGAGAAGAGCTGGCTTCAACAGGACTTTCTTGGGCTTGAGGAATTAGGTGTGGTATTGGCATAAATTAAGCAAATCAATAGATTTTTAAGAAAATTGTGGTATTGGGGGTGAAAAATAGATGAAACCGATTTTGGATGTAGCATGTGGCTCAAAGATGTTTTGGTTTGATAAAAACAATCCAAATGTAGAGTTTTGTGATAATCGGATAGTACCTTATCACGAATACTACCCTAAAAGATATATAGAAATAAAACCAGATACGGTATGTGATTTTACAGCGCTTCCATTCCCAGATAAATCATTTAAACTGGTTGTTTTTGACCCGCCACACTTAACATGGGCAGGACCAAAATCATGGACAAGGTTAAAGTATGGATGCTTGGATGAGAACTGGCCGGCCATGATACATGATGGATTTGCTGAATGTATGAGAGTGCTGGATGATTATGGAGTACTAATATTCAAATGGTCAGAAGTACAGATACCGCTAAAAAAGGTTCTTGACGCTATAGGAGAAGAGCATAAACCGCTTTTTGGACATCGCAGTGGGAAAAACATGAACACTCATTGGATGGCTTTTATGAAATTTCCACAAGACGGCAGATAAGAAACGCAGTGAAGATTGTACCTTGACAATTGAATAAAAGGACAGCCCAGTTAAGGGCTATCCTTAGAAGCACGACCGACACGACCAATGCTCTGAAATATACCACAACTAAATCCACATGCAAAGTAATGAAAGGAGTGGTTGGATGAATGAAAAAACCACAGGTAAATCCACATACCCTAAAAACATCTGGCTTGGTGTCACCGCAGAAAATCAGCAGCGTGCTGACGAGCGCATACCCATCCTTTTGCAGATACCGGCGGCGGTAAGATTTGTTTCAGTGGAGCCAATGCTTGGGCCAGTGGATATTTATAGATGGTTGCGATGCCATATCTGTTCAAACAATGGCAGTTATTACAATCCCAATGATGAAGTTGAAGAATGCCCTATTTGCAGTAGCGAAGATCCATCTTTACTTGACTGGGTCATCTGCGGAGGAGAAACTGGCCCGGGAGCAAGACCCGTGCATCCGGACTGGGTGCGGTCACTCAGGGACCAATGCCAGGATGCCGGGGTGCCTTTCTTCTTTAAATCTTGGGGTGAATGGGGCCGGCGTGGAGAAACGGGGATAACCCTGAATGATGGACCGTTTGGCTGCTGGGATAATGATGAGTTTAGACCTGGGGCTATATCCTCACATGGTGAGCATATGGTCAGGGTCGGGAAAAAGAAAGCCGGTCGGATTCTGGACGGCAGGACATGGTATGAGATGCCGGAAATCAAATTGTGAAGGAGAGAAATTAAATGAGATTACATAACAGACAAGTAAAAGCTGCTTTTTGGACAGACACGGATTTATTACGGCTGCTTGATATCCCAGGAAGAATGTTTTACCAGGGATTATGGCAACTGGCGGATGATTCAGGCTGCCTTGAATACGACGTATTGGCTTTTAAAATTCATTTGTTCCCGGCAGATCCTGTTGATACGGAAGCTATACAGCATTGGATTGATAAGCTGATAGAATCCAAAAAATTAATCCCGTATGAAGCCGAAAACAAAAAATGTTTATACCTGAAAAATTTCCACAAACATCAAACGCTAAAAAATTGCCCTCCGCCGGCAGTACCTCTTCCGCCTTGGATATCCTTTGAACCATATCCATCAAACAATAAACAGGGTAAGTACGTGATAAGAGAAGATATTCTTAATGAATTCTTACAATGTTCTTATAATAAGAAAAATATAAACGAAACCGGCTTAAGACTTTCTTACAACCAGAACCAGAACCTTAACCAGAATAATAATATATATTCTACGTCCGAGCAAAGCCCGGACGCGTCGCAAAATGTTCCGGAATCAAAAACGGAGAAGCGTGAAGCATCTGAAAAACCAAAGAATAGGTCAAGACAAATACCCGTGTTCGATGAGGACACTGAGCAATATAAACTTGCTTTGTTCATGAGGCAATGCATCCTTGAGAATCTTCCGAATGCGAAAGTACCTGAAGCTACGCCGGACAAGCTAAAACGATGGTCTTATGATATAGACCTGATGATGCGGATCGACTGCCGAAGTCCTGACGAAATACGGGAATTAATTGACTGGTCGCATCGAGATCAGTTCTGGAAGGCGAATATATTGTCTCCTGGAAAGCTACGAGAGAAGTGGGATACCCTTGTTGCTCATAAAAAACGAGCTGAAGAAAAAACAAGAGATTCTCCTAACAATCAAAAACATCTGATACCGCAGGCTAATTTCAGACAACGGCAGTATTCGGATGAATTCTATAAAAAGCTTATTGGTGGCTTTTGAAAGGAGTTTTGGTTATGTCTGTTGACGTAATTGATATTAATTTAAAAACGAACGAAGAAGCTGCATTCATCGAGGAAACATGTCAGCAGATGATACTGCAGTTTAAAGCGAAAAATGTTGCCTATGGCGACAGCTTTGGAAGGCAATTTGAGAAGTATGGTCCAGTTTCAGCACTGGTACGTATGAGTGACAAATTCTCTAGAATTGAGGCCTTAATACTTGGAGCAGAAAATAACGTACCTGATGAAAAACTTGAAGACACACTTATAGACATGGCTTGTTATTGCCTGATGACATTGTATGAACTCAAAAGGTATGGAAATCGTAAAATTTTAGATTAATCCAGCGGGAAATCAACACTCTGAAAACAATAACGTGCTTATGCGAATTTAGGAAGGGTGATTAACTATGGATGATAATGAACTGTATTTTAAAATTGAACGTTTATACTTTGATGAAAGTGACTGTACGGGGATATTTTACAGAGGACATGTTGATATGGAACAGTGGAAGAGAGTTGCTACGGATTATATGAAAACTGAATATGAAATTGAATCGGATTTATTAGAGTTTAGAAAAGGTTGGTACAAAGTTTTGCCAAACCGAACTATGGTTCTCTTAGACAGACCTGTTAGAGGTTCATTTCCTGCTATGGAATGCGTATATTACTAAATCTCAAAATAAAACGAAAGTGAGGTAATAGCATGAAATATCCGTTAAATGAGTATTTGGAAAATGATTTTTATTTTGGCGAGGAAGATATACAAAATCATAAGCAGAAAGTAGTTAAAGTAAGAAAGCCGCATACATGCTGTAATTGTCAAAAAGAAATACATAAAGGCGAAAATGCCCTTTACGAATCTGGCTTCATGGATGGACAACCTGTTTCTTGCTATACATGCATTCCCTGTTGTGATGCAATGCTTGATGAAATCCTTGAAGAAGATGAAGAAGTAGAGTAGTGTAACTCACTAATGCAAAGGAGGAATTCGCTTTGGAATACATTCGTTCTCATGAAACAGAAAAAATGTTTGAAGTTGGTAAAGTTTATGAAATTCGGATAGGTGATGTAGTAAGTTTTAATTGTGTGGTATTGGATTTTGACGAGAATAATGGATTATTGAAAATTTCACAAAACGGAAAAATACGAATTATAAATGTAAGATCTTCTGAATTTATAGAAGCAAGACCTCAAGAATAACATAACTTGGAGTTTTTGAGTCTATATTTTTACATATAGCTTGACTATTTTTTGACCTTTTTTTAACTAAAATTTGACTGATATTTAACTGTTTCTTGGTTGTTTTTTGGTTTTCCTTTATGCTAAGATTAAGTTGACAAAAGAATAAAATTGATTCTGAAGCCGTCTCAGGGATTTCCCGAAGACGGTTTTTTTATTCCAGGTGGTGAGGTAATGAATTATGTAGAACCAATCCGGGACCCAGAACTGGTAAAGGATATTTGCAATTACCTGAAAAAGACGAACCTAAGAAATTTTATAATGTTCTACATCGGGATATACTCCGGCTTAAGAATTTCAGACATCCTTAAGTTAAGGGTGGCTGATGTAAAGAATAAAAGCAGCATCAATATCCGTGAGAAGAAAACCGGCAAACAAAAGATATATCTGATAAATCCTGCCTTAAAAAAAGAACTGAAGGCATATTGTGAAGGTAAACCTGAAAGCGAATACCTGATAAAAAGCAGAGAAGGTGACAATAAACCAATTTCAAGAGAACGAGCGTACCAGATTATAAAGAAAGTCGGAGAACAGTTCGGTATACCTGACCTTGGTACTCATACCTTACGCAAGACATTTGGATATCATCACTATAAACAATATAAAGACGTGGTGATGCTGCAGAAAATTTTCAACCACGCAAGCCCGGCAATCACTCTAAAGTACATTGGATATGAACAGGAAAAAATAGACAATAGCATAAAGAATTTCAAAATTTTTTAGTAGTTACACATAACGTGATAATGTTAAACTCAACTTGATAAAAACCGTGTAATGGCTTTATATCAATACTTTAATAATAATCAATGAGTTTAACAGAATGTAAGATATGAGTAACTGATTTATAACAAAACAGAGAGCCAAAAGGCTCTTTTTTTATTGGGGCTGATTGTGTGACATTAAAAAAGTTGTGCAAATGTGGAAAAGTAATAGAATTTAATCAAAAGTGTTGTGAGGTATGCAGCAAGAAGCAAAAAGAGTATAGAAAACAATATAATAAATTAGAGGACATGGGATTTACACCGATATTTGTTAGAACAGATAAGAAAGATGAAAACGGACTTTATTTCATTAGAATACGTTCAAATTGATGAACATTCCATAGAATTTGATAAAGAAAAATACAAAAAGGAAAAGGAGAATAAAGATGGATGGCATAACAGAGATATTTTATTACATTAGCTTAATTGCCGAGAAAAACAATGTACGGAATATCGGAGAGCTTGATGGGCTTTGGAAGTGCAAAGTTGACGAGGATTGGGAGTTCAGGGTAAACGGACACGATGAAGAAATAGATGGTATACCTCCTTATCATGCTTTAATTGTCTGCCGAGGACTACCAGCAGGATTAGTTAATCCATTTGGTGGAATTATTGCAGCTGGACAAGTGGTAAATGAAGATGCTTTTATAGAAGCTATGAAGAAAACAATGGAAGAGTAGTATAAAGAGGCTGACCGGAAAACCGGAGGCACTTCACGGCGAAAGCTGTTGAGGTGCCTCTTTGTTTTAGGAGGGATTTATGAAGTATAAAAGGATCCAGCGTAATGATTCAAAGGCTTTTATCACAATTGGTGAATACATATTGCTAACTAATCCTGAAGTTTATGCAAAGCTAATAAGGCTTTCCCTTTGCATTATGGCTGTAGAAGGCTTTAAGCAAGCTATTAGTAATTTTAAAAAACTTAATAATGAAATATTTGAAAATCTTGCACGCATTATGGCCGAGAGACCGAAACCGGGAAGAGGCGGCTTACTTCCCGGGGAAAGTGAGGATGCTCTTTATGAATAAAAAAGAGCTGTCACAATTGAGGTATTTGAATAAAGAAATTGAACTCCTGAAACAACAGATTGAACAAGCTGAGCATATCGTTGAAAAGAAATATGCTGCAGATTATGTTTCAGGTTCAAATCCGGTATGGCCGTATCAGAAAAGGGTATTTCACATTGAAGGTATAGCCATTCCGGAATATGAAAAGCGAGTTAAACACCTCAGGATAAAATTACAAAAACGCCTGAAAATACTTGTTAAAAAGCAAGAGCAGCTGGTTGAATATATAAATAACATTGATGATAGTTTAATACGTCAAATAATGATTTTACGGTACATAAACGGTCTATCCTGGAAGCAGATTGCAAATCATATCGGCGGGGGGAATACTCCTGATAGTGTGAGAATGCTTCATAACAGATTTTTGAGGGATAATTAAATTTGTTCGGTTTGTTCGATTTTTTTATGTTATTATTATAGTGGATATTCAGAAAACCGCATGAATATTATATTCTGCGGTTTTTATTTTTTATTTAAAAATAAATATTTCTCAGCGATTAATATGCAAGATTATTAAGTAATTCTTGCAAAATTTTTATTACCAGAATAATGATAGTGTAAGTTATATTATGTATACCTCTCGGAAGTATTGAAAATAGCGGGTCCTTCCGGACGGGTGGGGCGATGCGGGTCTGGCGAGGCCCGGGATTCGACCGAGTTTGAAAGAAAAAAATCATGCAACTTTGCAACTTTGGTGAGGGGAAAATGGATAATAAAGTTAAAATCATTAATGATAGAATTTGCCTTAGCACAGCTGCAATGTGCGAGGTATTTAACATAGATAAATCTACATTGAAACGTTGGAGTGATGATGGCTGCCCTAAAGTTGCGCGTGGCTGGTGGCCACTAAAAGAAGTTTTGGAATGGAGAGGCTTAGTTTCGGCAGCAGGCATAAAAACTGAAAAAGATATTGAGAAACTTTCACTCAAAGAACAGAAACTATATTTTGAGGCTAAATATAAACAAGCACAATCAGAAGCTGCAGAATTTAAAAATGCAATCCAAAGAGGAGAATATATTCCGAAAGATGAGATAATCGCTGAACTACAGCGATTTTTTATTGTCCTTAAACGGTCCATGCTGGGATACAGTCGGCGAATAGCCACTGAGATTTCTCCATTTGTTGATGCTATTGAAGCCAGGAGGATTGAAAAAATGATAACGGAGCTGACAAACGATGCTCTCGAACAACTCAGCATTGATGGGATATACAAAGCACCAAAAGGCAAGAAAGCAACAGGTTGATTGGCCGACCTGGTTGCATGTGGCATTGAAAATATTGAAGCCCCCGGAAAACCTTACGGTGTCTCAATGGGCAGATAAGTATAGGATACTTGATGCAAAAACATCAGCAGAACCCGGGCCATGGAGAACAGCAAGAACGCCATATTTGCAGGGCATTATGGATGCATTCAATGACCCTGAAATTGAGGAAATTATTTTCGTGAAACCGACACAGGTTGGAGGTACCGAAAGCCTACAAAACATTGTAGGCTATATTATTGCTCAGGATCCAAGCCCGACATTGATAGTTTATCCTACGCTTGAATTAGCTGAGTATACATCCAAAAACAGAATTCAACCAATGATAAACTTATGCCCTATCCTTCTAGAAAAATATCAGGATAAGGAAAGCAAAATTTTGGAACTTCAGTTTGAAGGGATGTATATAGTGCTTTCCGGGGCGAATTCTCCTGCTTCGCTTGCATCCCGGCCTATTAGGTATCTGTTAATGGATGAAGTTGACAAGTATCCGGCGAGTTCAGGCAAGGAAGCGGATCCGAGAAGTCTGGCCCGTGAACGTACAAAAACATTCGCTCA
>Ga0134103_1003193_pt1 | contig 11352 bp, 11 predicted proteins | sample 14_taG_2_FD_94445 | JGI IMG/M metagenome (GOLD analysis project Ga0134103, IMG submission 94445) | Switchgrass degrading microbial communities from high solid loading bioreactors in New Hampshire, USA - 14_58_20_212_A1 metaG | ecosystem: Engineered > Bioreactor > Semi-continuous > Anaerobic >...
ATTCTTCCAAGGCGAGATTGTAATATGGATCCGTTCCTTTGTTGACAATTGTCTTCATATTTTTCTCCCGCTTTCTAGTTTATAATATCTTTTCCGAAAGCGCCATTTATCTGCTTTCTGTATTGAAAAAAGCCGCCGAAAGATGTATAATGTTATGGGATTATAGGAAAAGGAGAGGTACAATGAACATTTTGTTTTTCATGACTCCAAAGGAGAAGGTTGCCTACATCTACGACACTTACACCATCCGCCAGACTCTCGAAAAGATGGAATACCACCGCTACTCCTCGATTCCCATCATCAACAAAGAAGGAAAATACGTAGGCACGATCAGCGAAGGCGATCTCCTTTGGTACATCAAAAACCACCATAATCTTGATTTCAAAAAGGCTGAAGAAATACTCATCACCGAAGTGCCCAGAAAGCACGACAATTACGGAATCTACGTGAACACCAAAATCGACGATCTGATCGTCGCCTCGACGCAACAGAACTTCATCCCCGTCCTCGACGACCGCGACAAGTTCATCGGCATCGTCACCAGAAAGGACATCATTCAGTATCTGCTGAAGAAAATCGATCACGAATATTGATACGCATTTCTGTATTTATGTATGACCGGCAACGGTCATTTTTTATTTCCAGCCAATTCCTGCCAAGCGAGTTTCAATTCCCTGTTCTCCAGGATTTTCCCGAAAGCGATCCGGAAAGCGGTGAAGGTGGAGATGACGGCGATGATGTCCGCAGCCGGTTCCGCATAGAACACTCCCGCGATTCCGAAGCGCCTGGGGAAAAACAAAGTAAAGGGGACAAGGAGGACGACCTTCCTCAACAGCGCGAGCAACAAAGAGATCAAGGACTGCCTCAAGGCAACAAAGACGTTCTGGCAGGCGACCTGGATTCCGAAAATGGCCATGCCCAGGAAGAATATTCGGAAATAGACAGGCGCGATTTCCAGCAAGGCCGGATCGTCGTTGAAGATGAGCGCGAAAAGCCTGGGAAAGAGAAAAATCAGGACATAGAAACCGAGGGAATAGATGAAACTCGTTTTGATTAAAAAACCCGAGGCTTCCCGGACCCTGTCCGTCCTTCCTGACCCGAAATTATAGGAAATCAAGGGGGCGGCCCCTTGGGAAAGGGCGGCTATGGGGAGCACCATGATGTTCATCACGGAAAGCATGATTGTGAGGAGGTTGATGTAAAGGGTGTAGTCTTCTCCGGCGAACTTTCCGATCTGGTTGTTGAAGACGATCTGGACAAGGCTTTCGGTGGCGTTCATGATGAAGGGGGAAACCCCGAGCGCAATCACCTGGAGTACGGTTTTGGGACGGAAGCGGAAATTCCTAAACCCGAAGCGGATGAGGGGCTTCTTCCCGGAAAGGAAGCCGATAGCGAAGGCGCCTGAAGCAGCTTGGGAGATTGCGGAGGCCAGCGCCGCACCTTTCACGCCCAGGGAAAAGCCGTATATAAAAAGAGGGTCCAGGACGATGTTCAGGAACGCTCCGAGGGAAACAGTGAGCATCGCCGTTTTTGAAAACCCCTGGGCGGTGATGAAGGAAGTCATGCCGATGGAAACCATCACGAAAACTGTCCCCGCCGCATAATAATCAAGGTAATCCTTCGCATAAGCCATGACCTCTTCTTCCGCTCCGAAGAGAAAGAGGAGTTCTTTGTCAAAGGCGATCGTCACCGCCGTTAGGATGATTCCGACAAGGAAGAGCATTGCGAAACTGTTCATCATCGTCTGCCTGGCCTCTTCCTTCTTCCTTTCTCCGAGCAGGATCGAAGCGATTGGCGCCCCTCCCCCTCCGAAGAGGGCGGCGAAGGCGGATACAATCATGATGATCGGAAAAGCGATGCCGAGGCCGGCCAAAGCTTCTTTTCCCACTCCCGGCATATTTCCGACATAAATCCGGTCGACGATGTTGTAGAGCACGTTGATGATCTGGCTTGCGACCAGCGGCAACGCCAATTGGAAAATGGTTTTCTTGATGTTTCCTTCTTGAAAAATTCTCTCGTTGTTCAAGTTATCTTCCTCTTGCTTCTTCTTAAAGTCAAAGGTTCATATTCTTTTTGGTCTCATTGAAGGGGAATGCAAATATAATGTTAACATGGCAGAAAACAAAATCCTCCGGCCGCTGCTGGAACGCTTCCTAAACAAAGCAATTGACGGTTTCCTGGTCGATCCTTACGGAACGGTCTCAAAACTTCGGGAAACGGAGATGTTCGGGGAAGCGGCGGCCCATCTTCAAGAAAACCGGGAACTATTGGAGTTTTTGCGCGCCAAGACGGAAAGGACTGACAGGAAAATGGTTGCGCACATCCTCCTCCATCTTTTCCGTTCCCTGAACGAACCCAAGCCGGTGATGCTCCATTTCGACTTTTGGAAAAAGGCGCCATTGTCTTTGAAGGAACTCGCCGCCCTTTTCCAAAAGACGAACCTCCTCTACGCCTGCTTCTTCCTGAAAGATGCAGGCCCTTCCCTGATTCGCTTCCTCAGCGAAGCGGATTCTTTGTTCTTCCTCTTTTTTGAAAACGCAGGTTTCGGAGAAGACTGCTTCAAAGCGATTTGTGATGCGGAAAACATTATCCCGCTCTTTCCGGCGGAGGACCGCAAATTATTAAAGGAGGTCTCCCGGAAACTTGATGGGCGCCTTTTCGGAGTCCATGCCCGCCTGGGCAACGGAAACCTCCCCTCCCTTGTTGACGAATCCTTCTTGGCCGCTTTGAACCACCTGGGGCCCGCTTGCCTAGTTTACATCAGGGAGGAAAAACTGATTCCGGAAAACCGCAGGCATTATTTCGCTTTTCTGGAAAGCTGTCGTTTCCGCCATCTTCCTCTGATTGATTTCCAAAGGGACCAGAAGTTTCTCTGGGATCGCCTTCCGAAATGAAATGACGAATCCGCATCTGAATATTATATATTTTACCAGAATACCTTCTTTTTTAAAAGCCAAACAAAAAGAAAAAGGACCGTCAAGGTCCCATTCAGGCAAGTGGATTCTGGACAAGTCCGATGAAAAGGGGGATTCCGAACGCGTCTTTGATGATGTAGACGAAGGGCCGGTTCAAGGGGAAGAGAACCTCTTCCATGGCAGTCTCCCTGATGATGATCCCCGTGACCGCCGCGGCCTTCACTCCCGCTTCACTAAATTCAATTCCGGCGTTCTGCTTCACCGCGGATACGAAAAGACTTCTGTCCCTGCTCATCAATTCCAGGGATCTGCTTAGGGAATCAAAAACTTTCCGGACGCCGAGAGCCTCGAGGGGTTCCTTCAACTGATATTCCGAGAAGTACTTGAACTTCGGAACGATGAATTGGATTTTCTGGTTCTCCTTGTCGGCGGGATCCAAAGCTTTTCTCAAAACATCCGGATCCAGCAGGTCAGAACTGGCTGTCCCTTCAAGGGGAAGGATGTATGTGATCGAGGCGTTGTTTTCGAAATAATCCTCTCCCACCATGTATCCCTCATACAACTTAAACTTCCCGTCGACGGAATGCCGCATGAAATCCACCGTAACCTGCCCCGAAGGCGCGTTGAAAGCCTCTAGCCGGGTCAGATCCTCATCGAATCTCACCTTCCATTTGTTCTTGAAATAAATCGTGTTCAAAAGGAGAAGCACGGTGTCCCTCGGGACGTCAAACTTGTCCTTGGTAAGTTCCAGGAAGTTTTCCGTGTAATAGTTGATCCAATCGATGATCTTCTGATGGCCTTCGGAATCGAACAAAGTCTGATACCCTTCCGCATAATATTCCTCAGCCAGGATCCGCAAAAACTCCGCTTCTACCGGATAATCCTTCCGAAACCAGATCGAGTTCGCAAGTTTCAAAGTACCTTTCTGGTTTTTATAAAAGTTGTTTTCATAGACGGTCTTCATCGCGACCCGGTTTTGCGTCCGTTCCAGACCGAGCAGCCCTTCCAGTTCACCCTTAGCTTCCTCGTCGGAGACTCCTTCCAAAAGCATGGACAAAGCCATATACAGACTCAAAGGGGAATAGACATGATTCTTTCCCTCTTCCGAAAAAACCTCGCGGACCGTGAGGAAAGTGAATTCCTGCAAAGCGGCGACCGTCTCCTCCGAGACCGGTTGGACATCGGCTTTGAGATCCGGATAGGAGACCCTGTTCAGAACTTTGAAATTTTCCGTCTCCTTAAGTTTAACAGGTTTTGCGACTTCGGCGCAGCCGGTGAAAAAAGTGATTCCGTAAAGGAGCAGGACGAAAGCGAGCAGTTTTAGGAATCGGTTCATAAAATACCTCCTCATATAATATAACTCATGAACGCCAGTTTTATTTGAAAGATTTTCAACTTCCGATCAAAAAAGGCGAATCCGGATTATGGTTTTCGATGTTTTTATTGATGATTCTTTCGTTGTAATTGGCGTAACAATAAAGGCAGCGGTGCAGGCAGGTGTTGTAGACGCCGATGTCGACGCTTTCCGCGCACATGCACTCCTTTCTTTGGTTCCTGTCCTTGTCCGCTTTGATTCTTTTCCCGGTAATCCGCTCAATCAGTCCCGGATCGACGCAGCGGGCTTTGGAAATCGAAAAGGCGCGCAAATCCAGGGACTCGGAACAGGCTTCCATTTTTAGGCCGCGTTTCTGGGCGATTTTCGAAAACAACGCCGCGATTTCAAGACAATCTTCCGAAGACATAGTTTTCAATCCCAAAGCCTTTTCTTGAATTCTCGTGTTCCTGTACAAGTCGACGAAACTGATGACACATTTTTCCGTATGTCCTGCAAGTTCCCTTGCGTATTCTTCAAGCTTTTGAAGATGCCATTCCTTCGTGTACTTAGCGCTGATCAGAATCGGATCATAGCGCCAAATGACTTTCTCTTTTCCAATTTTTTCGGACAAAGCTTTGAAAACCGCCAACAGCTTCTCCTTCTCGGGAAGATTGGGTTCCACGTCCTTGCCATAGGGCGTAAGCGTGAATTGGAAATAGTAATGGTAACCCGTCAATTCCTCAAGTCTTTCCAGGAATCCGGAAGGGTTTTTCGTCCAGAAGATGAAGCAGTCGACGTCCTCTTCTTTGAGGCTAACGGTCCGCACCATCCCGGGATTGAAAGGGTTTCTCACATAGGCGAATCCTTCCTTAAGGCGGGTAAAGAACCATTCGGAAAAGAAGGCGGGGATGTCCGTGCGGCGACTTGCGGAAACAATCATGGAATCACCATCATTTACGCAAATTATGTTAAATAAGATTATCCGCGCCGAAAAGCGCGGATTCTTTTAATTATAAAGTTGATTTAAAGGCAAATTTCAAAGTAAAAGTTACGGCGGGAACAATTCCAAAGACCAAAACAATCCCTAAAGCGATGAAAATGATGGTTTTTGTCTTATCATCCTTCTTATCTTCCACAGGATCCTCAGGTTCTTCTGGATCTCCCGGTTCCTCTGGATCTTCAGGATCCTCAGGTTCTTCTGGATAGCCAGGTTCATCTGGATCTTCAGGGACTTCAGGTTCCTCCGGTTCCTGATGGTCAAGGTACTCTATCAAGATTTCTTCAATTTCTACAATACCTTGGCTTTCAACACGAATCTGGATGAAAGAATTTTCTGTGCCGATTCCGGGTTCAATGACGATTTCCCCGGGCGTTAAATTTTTTATTTCTATCTCAAAGACCTTGGAGGCACTCCCATGGATTGAATTTCCTGCAGAAGTGGTGTTGTTGTCCACGTAGACTTGGAATTTCTTTCCCACATTTCCGGAAGCGGAAACAAGTGCTATTTTTATCCGATAGGGCTTGCTTAAGTCGAAAGCTCCGCCGGGTGTGGAACCGGAAGAAGTATTGCTGCTGGAAAAGGCTCCGATTGTGAACCGGCCGCCATCCATAATGACACGGCCTTCTTCTATGCTTATGCTTCCGCCCGTTTTTATGTACATCGGTTTGCTGGCATCCCCCGGCAGGGATTTGAATTCGGCAGTGAAGAAAAGACCGGTCGTCGCGTTCGAAAAATCGTCCCAGAAGATTATCCAGGGACGTTCAGGATCCAACGGTTCCTGTTCTCCCGGATTACCAGGTTCCTCGGGATCTTCGGGTTCACCGGGACCTGGGATGGTCGAATTTCCGCCCACGGAAACGATTTGAGAAACATAAGTTGAGAGCGCATTTTTCAAGGCCTGATTGACATCATAGGAAACGTCGTCCGCTTCCGTGAAAGTCCAGGAGAAATCTCCCCCGTTCATTCGTCCCGCCCTTTCTTGAACAATCCCGGGAACCTCGGCGGGAGCGTCAATCTTCGCTTCCGTCACTCCGATGTCGATAAGTGTATCGAAATTATTATACGACGTGTTTCCGAATTTTGCCTCAAAAGATCCCGGGACGGTTTCTGTCCTGGTGTAGGCGAGATATGCGTCGAATTCAACCTCATCCTTAGGTTCCGTTCCCGCGTCGGCGTTTGCGTAAACAAGCCGCTTCGCTCCCATTATGATGTTGTTGTAGGCTTTGATCATTCCTCCCGGTTCACCGGAAAACGTGCCCCCGCTATAGGCGTCCGTCCCTTGTTTGGAGATGAGGAGCGGATATTTCACATTCCGGAAGTAATTCCCTTCTACAAAAGCATTTCCTCCCGTCGTCACGCCGACTCCGTATTTGGATACGCCGTCAAAATAGTTGTTGTAGATGTGGATGGAACCGGTCCGAATCCGCGGATGCCGGGAGTCGGAATGGTCGAACCAATTATGATGGTAGGTCACGAAGAACTCTCGGGTTTCCCCGAGTCCGCAGAGCGACGCCTTACCGGAATCCCAGAAATGGTTGTAGGAGACGGAAACATGCGTCGAAGCCCTTTTTATATCGACGGATCCGTCGCCCTTTACCTGGTCGGCATCCGATCCCGGGGTGCCATAAAAGAAATCGTTGTTGTGGATCCAAACGTTGCAGTTTTCCCCATCCAAAGAGACTGCATCGTCCGGGAACATGGCGAATCCCAGGTTCCTAATTTCGACGTTTCCGGCCCGCTTGAGCAGGATTCCCCAGCCATAGGCGTAAGCGTCTTCCCCGATCCCTTCAATCGTGAGGTTCAACGGGAAATAGGCTTCACGGCCTTTGACATCAATGTATCCTTTCGATTTAATCTCCAGGCCCAAATCCTGAGCCGTCACTTTTCCGATGATTCTGATGGCGAGGGGTGTCTGGTCGTAACCTTTCTCCTTCAACTTGAAAATGTTGTATAAGCCGACTCCGACTTCCGTCCTTCCTTTTTCATCCTTGACGACCTCGAGTTCGACTTTCGCGGCGTTTTCGGAATGAATGTACAGAACCTTCGCCCCGCTTTTCAAAGATCCGTCGTCGTTGTAGGCGCCGGATGCGGTCTTGAACTTGGAAACGGTGGAGAAAGCGAAGCCGGATCTGTCGTACGCTTTTACATTAACCGTTTCGGAAACAGCGGTCAAGGATCCGTCTTCGAGCAGGGCTTCGACCTTTATTACGTAATTTCCTTCCGGAAGGCCGACAGCGTCCGCACGCCAATGGTTTTCGTATTCCCTGATTAGTTCCGAATCGATTTGTTTGTATTCGACAGCTGGAGCAGCCTCCGGTTTCACATAAACATTAAAAGCCCTGCTTCCTTCGCAAGTCCATTCCAAATAGGCGGTCTCGAACCAGCCGCCGCTTCTTGTAATCTGCAGTTGGGGTACGCTCGCTTTTGCGTTCAAACCATAGAAAAGAATAGCAAAGGCAAGCGTCAAAACCAACAAAAACCTTTTTTTCATAAATACCGGCTTCCTTGCTGCGTTTATTGGTTTTTTTCCAAATATTCGATCAGTTCGTCGTCGTTGGTGATGGTGAATAAATTGCCGTCATCATCCGTGTAGACGTCTGTCCACATCCCGTTTTCCAATATGACGATTGCTTCGCCGTAGGGTTCAGGATGCGGATGTGTTTCCATAACCAATTTTCTGGGAACGATTACTTTTCTGCTGTCCATCACGTTACTCCTTTTCTCAAAGTTTTTTCTCCAACAATCTTTCCAAGACTTTGGCTCGGTCAATTCCAGAAATCCTTTTCCCGGATGATTCTAAGAACCACAAGATCCTCATTTCAAAACCTCCATTGCATTTTATGAAGCGTTCCCGGGAAAAGCGACTTACGTTTCCAGGAAATGATTCAGAAGCCTTGTAAGTTCCCTTTTGTTTCTGGTCACCGGCTTTATCTCTTCGTTTCCGAAACGGATTATGAACATGTGCCACCTGTTTCTGAGTTTCCGGCACTCGTATTTCTTCAGGTCCCTGAGACGGTACTTCTTGGTGCTGAAAAGTGCGGTGAAGACGAATTCCGTTTTCGTGATTCTAATCCGGTAATTCCTCCCAAAAAGGTACATCAGAACGAATATGAGCCCGAAAACCAGGAAGAAACAGACCGGAAGGAGCAGAATCTTTCTTTCAGGATGATGCAAGAAGACGATGATTCCGAAGACGGAAAGCATCTGGCAAAGGAAAGCCCAAAGAAGGAACAGCCTTGCTTCTTTTCTAATGTCGTAGTAAAAGAGTACCCTTTCTTGCTTCATGACTCCCCTCCCTTTGCAAGAAACTAACAGGCCGTGATTTTCGTCTGGAATCTTCTCGTCCTGGGACCGTCGAATTCACAGAAATAGATTCCCTGCCACGTCCCCAGTTTCAAGTCGCCGTTTTCGATGATGACCGTGCAGGAGTTCCCGACAAGGGAGGCCTTCACATGGGCGTGGGAATTTCCTTCCATGTGCCGGTAATTTCCGCTTTTCGGAGCCATCCTTCTCAGGATTTCCAAGAAGTCGATAACGACGTCGGGGTCGGAGTTTTCGTTGATTGTCACGCCCGCTGTCGTATGGGGGACGAAAATAAGCACGGTCCCCTCCTTCACTCCGCTTTTCCGGACATCCTCGCGGATGATCTCCGTAATGTTTATCATTTCGTCTTCTTTTCTGGTTCTGATGACGTGTTCCATGCTAACCTCCTTTAGTCAAAAACAGGCATGACTGCCGGTACATTCTTTCATGGACGGCTGAGCTTTACTCCCAACCAGAACGGCAGATCCGGTTTCATCTCCCTTAACCTTTTATTGAAGTCAGGGAAGCGATTTTGTTCGAAAGAATCACAATAGGAATCAACACCAAAAGGATAAGTCCTAAGGAAGTTGAAAAGATATATAAAAGTAACGAAGCATCAACCGCTTCCGAAATGGCATTTACCACACGTGGAAGAGATATGCAGCGTTGCCAGGAAATAGAAAAGGGAATGGAAGTGAGTTGGATCAGGAAAAGCCGAAGTTCCCCTGTTTCATCGCCTTCATGCATTTATCCAGGACGTCGGAAATTCGCAAATCCCAGCTTTGGATGAGGTAAAGCCCGGGAGCAAGGTACAAAGGGATGAGCACCGAATAGAACAGGCCAATGGCCGCCGAGTTTTACTTACATAAAGCCTTCGTTTCCACAGGGAAATGTAGATGCTGGACGTGGACCTTGTTGTTTGTAAAGTTTCTCACTTTCGCAGGCCTGCTGTTGTAGACCAGGAAATCCCTCACGATCTGCAAGGAACGGCTCCCCTGCTTATAGGGCTGCTGCGTTATCGTTGCCAATACCCTTCCTTCAGCCAGCCCCTTCCGCACAGCTTTCGTCTCGTCGACGGTGATGACCTTGATGTCCGACTTCATATCCTCAATAGCTCTGAGTCCGCCGGAAATTCCGGCCGCTGCGTAGTAGATAAGATCAAATCCGCCTCTTGAAATGATTTCCTTCGTAACCTGATATGAGAATTCATCGTCGTCCTGATTTTCGAAGGTTTCGACAACGTGCCCCTGCGATTTGAAGACCTGTTTGAAACCTTCAATTCTTTCTACATGGCCCTTGATCTTATATGATCCGATGACAATCGCGACGGAACCACCATTGGGCAGAGCGATATTGGCGATGTCACCGGAAAGCTGTCCGCTGTTGAAATAATCGCAGCCGACAAAAGCAAGTTTCTCAATTTCAATGTCGTTGTTCATCGTTACAATCGGAATCTTAATCTTCCTTAGAGTTTGGGTTATTCTTTCAGTATTGAAGGGATTGATTATCAGCGCATGAACCTCTTCCTTCATTATGCTTTCAATCGCTTCAATCTGCTTCTCCTCTTCGTAACCCTTGAAGTTCCGGATAATCAGGTTGATGTTGCTGTACTTCTTCGCTTCATGCATCAAACCTTCCAGAACATAATCGAAGAATTCGTTTCCGATGTTGTTGATGACTACCCCTACTTGGAAGGTTTTCTTGGAATTGACCAGGTCTTGGGCGTAACGATTCGATTGGTAGTTATACATTTTGATGATTTCTTCAATCCGCTTCTTGTTTTCTTCACTTACGCCCCCGCGGTTATGGATGACTCGATCCACGGTCCCCCGGGAAACATTGGCCAGTTCCGCAATTTTTTTGATGGTAATCGCCATTGTCTTTCCTCTTCTTCCAAATTTCCTTTCTTTGTTTTTTTTATTATGGTTTTTGCATTTATTAAAGGGTAGTTTACAAATAAATTTGCTATATAAATTGAGCTTTCTGCTTAACATTTAGCAGACTTATCTGTGCTCGTATATAAAATAATGTTAACATGCCGGAAAACGTTTGTCAATGTGTTTTGTTATTTCAGTAATTCAGTACTTTTTTATAAATTAATGCCCCTGTTTGTCAGAAAAGCGATGATTTCGCATCCTTTCTCCACCTTATGTAATTTTTTACTGAAATAAAAGATTTTTTTAATAGGTTTTTTGGGCATCATGGAAAAAATGGCATTTAGATAGCAGAATGCCTTTTGGAAATTCCTAAATAGGATGTATGACAAAAAGTCACCCTCACATCGCCAGACATGATGGTGACTTTTCCTTTAGAAAAGCGACACTAAAAAATAGACAAATCCAAAATTACTTATTTTTTGTATTGAGAGAAATCGATGTTGCTGAAAGTAGGATTGTCTTCCTTCTTGTATCCTGTCTTGAAAATTACATCATAGGTCTTTTGTTTATCGGTTGCAAGAAGGACGGTAATTTCGGAATAAGCAGTAGGAACACCGTCGATTGCCGGACCAGTTGTGAGTCCATCAAGTCCGTCTTTTCCGTCGACGATATTCTTCGCAATCTTAACCGAATCTTTGACCAATTTGGAAGTGTCTTTGAAGACGGTCATCGTTTGAGTGCCTTTACCTTTTACGGGATCGCCCATCAAACTGGCCAGTGTTACGTCGGAAGCGTCTTGTCCAGTTGTGTAGTATTCCTTATAAGGATGGGACATCTTCGCAAATTCTTGACGAATGGCTGCAGACGTGTCATCATTGGGAGCCAAAACTAAGACAGCCTGATTGGATTTGTCTGCATCGCCCAGTTGCGCAACAATCGCCG
>Ga0134103_1003198_pt1 | contig 11331 bp, 8 predicted proteins | sample 14_taG_2_FD_94445 | JGI IMG/M metagenome (GOLD analysis project Ga0134103, IMG submission 94445) | Switchgrass degrading microbial communities from high solid loading bioreactors in New Hampshire, USA - 14_58_20_212_A1 metaG | ecosystem: Engineered > Bioreactor > Semi-continuous > Anaerobic >...
AAGCCAGCATCAACCAGAGCGACGTGGCATCTACGCCGGTACCCTTTCCGTCTCTTGACGAGCAGCGTCTTGTGATCAACGAGATTCAGCGCCGCTTTTCCATTCTGGACGAACTCGAACGAGCTGTTGATCATGGGCTACAGCATGCCGAAGGGCTGCGCCAAAGCATCCTCAAGAAAGCCTTCGAGGGTCGGCTGCTCAGTGATGCCGAACTGGCTGCCGTTCGCAACGATCCAGAGTATGAACCAGCTGATAAGCTGTTGGAGCGTATCAGAGCCGAAAAGGAGAAGGACAAGCAGTCCTTGAGGTCCTCGAGAGCAGGATCTATGCGCCGAGAAACCCGGCGAGGGTCATTGAGGCGCCCGCAGGAAGAAACCAATGAGACAGCGAGTGAAGCAAGATGACACCTACTAGTGCGCTTGTAAACAGGGTCTGGAGCTACTGCCACGTCCTAAGAGACGCAGGATTGAGCTATGGCGACTACCTGGAGCAGCTCACGTACCTCATCTTCCTCAAGATGGCGCATGAGTATGCCCAGCCTCCCTACAACCGTGACCTAGGCATCCCAGAGGGATATGACTGGCCAAGTCTGACCAGCAAGACTGGTGCCGAGCTCGACAGCCACTACGTTAACCTCCTCCGAACCCTCGGTCAGCAGAAAGGGTTGCTTGGCGAGATCTTCACTAAGGCCCAGAATCGCATTCAGGAACCAGCTCACCTGGCCAGCCTGATTCACATGATTGACCAAGAGAAGTGGTTGATCATGGAGGCCGACGTCAAAGGTGATATCTACGAGGGACTGCTGGAGCGAAATGCGCAGGATACCAAGAGCGGTGCAGGACAGTACTTCACCCCCCGTCCCCTGATCAAGGCTATCGTCGAGTGTGTTCGACCTGAGCCTGGGAAAACCATATGTGACCCAGCCTGCGGGACGGGCGGCTTCTTCCTGGCGGCCTATGACTTCATCACCGACCCAAAGAACTACCAGCTTGACCGTTTTCAGAAGCAGATGCTCAAGACAAGTACCTTCTACGGCAACGAAATCGTCCCTGCCACTCGCAGATTGTGCTTGATGAACATGTTCCTGCACAATATCGGGGAGATCGGTGGAGAGGTCACCATATCTCCGGATGATTCACTGGCAGCTGATCGGGGATTCCGCTATGACTATGTCCTCACCAATCCTCCGTTCGGAAAGAAGAGCTCGATTACGGTTACGACAGAAGAAGGCAAGCAGGAGAAAGAGACATTCACTTACAACCGCCAAGACTTCTGGGTGACTACAAGTAACAAGCAACTCAACTTCGTGCAGCATATACATACCATTCTCAAGACGACAGGTCAGGCTGCCGTCGTCGTGCCAGATAACGTCCTGTTCGAAGGTGGAGCCGGCGAGGTCGTGCGAAAGAAACTACTCGAAACGACCGAGCTCCATACCATTCTCAGACTGCCTACCGGTGTCTTCTATGCCCAGGGAGTCAAAGCGAATGTTATCTTTTTCGATAATCGGCCCGCCGCCAAGGAGCCGTGGACCAAGGAAGTGTGGTACTACGACCTTCGGACGAACTCCCACTTCACCCTGAAGACGAAGCCACTGACTTACGAGGATCTGACAGACTTCATAGAGTGCTACAAGCCCGGCCAACGGCTTTTAAGGCAGGAGACATGGAGCGAGCACAACCCCGAAGGGCGCTGGCGGAAGTATACGTATGACGAGATCATGGCGCGTGATAAGACGAGTCTGGACATCTTCTGGCTCAAGGACAAGTCTCTCAGTGACCTGGACAACCTCCCCGAACCGGAGGAACTCGCTCAAGACATCATTGCCAACCTACAAGCTGCATTGGCAAGCTTCGAGGAAATCGCAAACGGACTAGAGGATTGAGGCCGTACGGGATTCACATCGGATCGGATCACGCGAGGTCCCAGGACTGGCTCAACCACCCCCACGCGGTCCGTCGCTCCGGCCCGAGAAACGACCCTTCATACATCGTTCCACGAGGGAACTGAACAGGCCCTTTCCCTGCACGATTGGTCGAACTCGATCCCCAAGGGCTCCAGGAGGGATTTCTCTCTTCAGGTCTAATATGTAAGAAGCGACTCGTACGCATCCTTTGCTGGAGTGGTTGTGGTGGTACGATACTCAGACCATGAGATCGAGGCGATGCTGAGAGAAGCCTAGTTCCTTCCTCGAGGCCGGGCTTCGCGCATGATGCTTAGACAAAAGCGGGGCCACAGTGAACAAGAGGTTGGCCTCAGTGGCGCGAGCGGACGGTCATGCCGGGTGATCCTTCGCCAAAGCAACTAAGACACGCTCGACTTTTCGGTTATACTAGCACTGAACCTACCGGATTCGAACCAGCTGTTCCGCCTGAGGCGCTACAACGGGAAGAGCCATCAGCACACGAACCAGATCGAGCGAGACACGTTCTACGACTTCCATATTCACATGGCAACGGAGCGTTATCAGGAACTTGGTGGTCGAGAGGATGCGTACGCTAAGCCGAGCCACGATTACTGGGATCTTGAGTCAGCCATAGGCTGCCTATTCCGCGACTGCGCAATCGGTGCTCCGGCAACGGTGCACACGTCGCTATTCGGGGAGCTCAAAAGATGGATTCAGTAGACATTGAGCGTGATTTCCGGCAAAAGGTGGCCGAGGCCGTCCGGATCTCAGAGGAAGGGATCGACCGCTATAGAGTGTTTACGCCCTTCTTGCTTGACGATGGCGATCATTTGGCTATCATCATGAGGCGAGAAGGGTCGTCATGGATTCTGTCAGATGAGGGCCACACCTACATGCACCTGACATATGACATCGACGAGAAGGACCTGCAGCGCGGAACTAGGCAGAAGATCATTACAAACGCGCTCTCGTTCTACCAGGTACAGGACCGCGACGGCGAATTGGTGATGCCAGTTCCAGACGCGCGGTTTGGAGACGCTCTGTACTCGTTTGTACAAGCGCTGCTCAAGGTTAACGATGTCTCATTCCTCAGCCGCGAGCGAGTCCAATCAACCTTCATGGACGACTTCCGCCAGCTCATTGAGGAGGTCGTACCTGAGAGCCGCAGGACCTTCGACTGGCACGACTCAGCGAGAGACCCTCAGGGGATATACTCTGTGGACTGCCACATAAACGGCTCGTCCCGCCCATTGCTGGTGTACGCACTGCCTAATGATGACCGTACTCGAGATGCGACCATTTCACTGCTTCAGTTCGAGAAGTGGGGGATCCCTCATCGCTCGCTCGGTATCTTCGAGGATCAGGAGACGATCAATCGCAAGGTTCTATCAAGGTTCAGTGATGTGTGCGAAAAGCAGTATTCGAATCTAGGGGGAAACCGGGACCGAATCACCGCCTTCCTCAAGGAGGCAATTGCACACTAAGATGCAACCTGCCACCAACCGGGTCAGTGCTTCTGCATCAAGGTGGGTGCAAGGCGGGCTGACCGCTGGATTACACCTTGCACGATACTGATCGTAAAGGCCGCCCATCCCTAGTGCTGAAGCATGAAGCGTGTGTCGCCCGATTCTCGGTAAACCTACCGTTGTGAGCCTGCTGCGGCCAGGACCTTGGGATGAAGCAGAGCTATACCCGAGGAGTGGACCACGCGGACGGTCTCTCGCCCTGCCCCAATGATCAGATTGTGCGTCAGATCGAGTACACTGAGCCCACCGATACCAGCCAGGTCGTTAATGTCGCCTGTGAAGGCAAGCACTCTAATGTGTCCTGCCGCGTCTATGACCACAGTCATTGGTCTGTTTATGTTCAGCGAGTCATCATCATATTGTCCACGTGTATAGCGCTAGCTTGTCGGGCTGTTTTGGGTACCGATTAGGCCCGTCACCTTCACGTGAGGATGATGATACTTGGCACCATTGGGTCTTCCCCAGTGATGAATCGCGCTCTTCGGGCACCATTCATCGCAGGCAAAACACATCTCGCAGCGATGATGCCAGACGGGACGCCCCTCTGCCATGGTAATGTCGCCGACAGGGCACACCTTTACACAGATGCCACAACCCGTACAGCCGTCATCCACTCGAATGCTCCTGTCGATCAGAGGGATTAGTGCCCTGAATCCCAATGGTGAGTTCTCAGGTTCCTTGGCATGCTCCTTAAGAGCCGAGATGCAGGCCTTCCTCATCACCGCGTAGAGCGGAGTCATTGCCGCGGTAAAGAGTCGGCGAAAGACATGACACCTCCCTTGACGGCGGCCCATGACCATGCGGCAGATGTCCTCGATCTGTTTCTTGCTGTTCGCCAAGATGGTTTGTTCGTCTGTGACTATTGGGACAGGAATGTGTTCGTAGTCCAGGTTGTTCAGATGAGTGGGACGCCCGAGACGGCTGCCAAGTAGGTGGGGAAGACAATTCCTACGATCTGGGCATCTGTCTGAACTGAATGACTGGCAATCACATCTCGGATGGCAATAGCGCGTCCTCCTATCCTGTTGGCAACAGCCCGCGCTACAGAGAGGCAATTGCCGGTCCCGGTGAAGTAGTAGATGTCTGTCACTATGAACGCCTCCACCCAGCTGAATAATGCCTCTCACTGGCAGGCAGATCCTGTTCAATGCCCTCTAGTGGCAACCTACCGACTCTCAGGCCCCGCCGCTTTTCGGCAGCTTCTTGCCTAGAAACACGTCTCGTTCCCATGGATCAAATCGAGAGCTGGGTGTAAACCCAGCTTCCTCCAACCATGCCAACCACGCCGCACGTGGGAATAGTCCATTTACGTGCCGGTCGCCGACCACACGGACGCTGCCGTCTGCTTCCCGCAACATGAATGCGAATACGACCTCAAAGGTGTTGTCGCCGGGATGCAGTAGGTCCGCAGCCTCCTCCACGTAGTGCGACGGCGGCGAGAGTAGCGGCCACCATGAGGCGAGCTCCGTGTACAACAGAGGTTCCTGCTCAGGCATTCTGATCCTCCACTCCCTAACGTCAACGTTTATCGCACGCTGCGCGTTGACCCAGACCTGTAGACTCGTGCGGTCTGGCACGTCTTCCATTCTATGGGACCATTATACCACACACAAAGCGAGCAGGTTGAGCAGTCGTCGTCTAACGAGTGTGGGTTGAGCGTTCCTTAGGAGCACTTCTTGCCAACTTCACGGAATATCTCGCGCCAACGATACGTACAATGCATATGTACAATTTGTACTATATTTACACATAGTACAGATATGTCGTACAATGGAGGTGGTTGTCACGGAAATGTCATCGAACGGATCCGCAAGACCAAACAGAAATCGTCATAGCAAGCGAAAGGGTAGCAATATGAACGCTGCATACGGTGAAATCATTGGTTCGAGTGATCTTAGGCGTGATCTATCAGACTTCCTTGATCAGACAATCAACAAGAAGCGCGTGTTCCTGGTAGGGCGACTGCACCGACAAGCAGATACGGCAACCCTAATGCCGACAGAAATGCTGGTTGGCCTCCTGTCAGACGTGAAGTTCGACTCCTCGGTAGACTATGACGAGGATACCGGCCAGTATGTTGCGTCGATCAGAGAGTTCAATGCCGACGGAGTAGGTGCAACTCGGGAAGACGCCATACGAATGGCGCTCGACAACATGGAAGCGCTGCTGGACGACTTCCTGAGCAACACGGACAGGTACCTTAGCTTTGCAAAGCTCAGGGAGTACGTGCCCTACTATCTGAAGCTGATTGTCGGCGGGCGCGGTCGTCTTGCCGAGACTCTGGGCTTCCGAACGGAGGATTAGGCTTGTCGTCGTGCAGTTTTCGAGACCTGGAGAGAGTCTGCAAAGCGCTAGGTTTGGAATCAAGGCCAGCGAAGAAAGGCACCATCTGGAGTGGGATCAGCCCGCTTACGAACGCTCCGATCACTCCGATATGCATTCACACCCACGCAGGTGGAAGAAACGTGCCCACTGGAACCCTTCAGAAGTACGCCAGAGAGCTCGGGTTTAAGAATCTAAAGGAGCTCACGGAGTTCATGAATCGGCCTTAGTACCAAGGGTCAATCCTGGCCAACCGGCACTGCAGAGACGAGCCTGCCACCCCAAGAAGGCGCTCGTCCTGGGGCGAGAGGCTCGTCCGAATCATAGACGCACTATGCCATGTATCTGAAGGGGAGGCCAAACTCTACTACTGCGTAGTCGCGTAGTACTTGTCCCACTCTCTGATCACCTCTGCGGTGATATCTATGTGCCTCCCGAAGTAAACCACATTAGCGGCTTCCAGGATCAATGTGTATCCCTCTCTCTGCGCGATTACCCCGACAACCTGGCCGATCTCCTGCAAGAGCTGATTTCGTAGCTGGTCAGCGAGGGTCTGAACCTCGTTCTCCGACTGGGTCACCAGCTGCTGGTAGTCGCTGAGGAGCTTGGCGTAGTCCGCCTCTAGGGCTGCACGTACATCGTCTGCTAGATCCTCGGCCTGCAGCTTCTCTTGTAGCGTCTGCAGTTCTGCTGCCCTGTCATCGACGACGGCCTGCTTAGCTCTTATCTCAGCTGCCAACTGCGCATCGGCTCTCTTGCCAGCGATGGACTGCTCGATGATGACTACCACGTCGATTACCCCTATCAGGTAATCCGCTGCTGAACACATCAGACTGGTCCCCGCAACTATCTATGGGATCAATACGAGAATCGCTAATAGCTTCTTCATTTCCGTTCCTCCCATTGATGTACGCACTTCTTCGTGTTGTAGGCCAGACATCAGGCTTACCACAAGCTTGCTTGCACGCTAAGGTGAATCCTTGTCCCGTATCCGTCCCGTCCCACGGGCTGCCCGATCACGAGGTGCCCTGAGATCCTCTGAAGCAGGATAGCCTTGACACCTATGCCTATGCTGGTCAGGTAATCTTCATCGGTTATCTGCCCACCTTCTCCCTTGTACGGATACGCAGCTCCATGGTCGAGGAAGTAGTAGTACTCCGCCCCGCTCACCAAAGGCCGATGGAGCTCCACAGTCATGAAGAAACCCTTGTCGCCGGCCAACATGCCCTCAGGATACCCTCGAACTGAAGCTACGCCGCCAAGGTTATACTGCTCTGAGCTAGGTAATAGGTTCGATGCCGTCCATTGGCCGGTGAAGCGAATCACGTGGTACCCTTGATCTTCATGGAGCTGCTCATGCGTGAACTGGATGCTGCACTTGATAAAGCGCTTACCGTCGTCGGGAAACCCGCCCGTGAAATCCAGCTGTGAGGTGCTTACGCACTGCCTGCCGTCGTATGTACCGACGTCCTGCTCACTCAATCCGCAGTTCAGCGTCCCCAACCTGGTCTCAAGCAGTTGAAAGCCGGAGGAAAACGTCTTGGTCTCCCTCAGGCTTATCCCACACCTCAGCTCACTGTTCTTCTCTAGCCCCAACATCAGCGGGTGCCTGAGGCTCAGGCTCAGGCCAGATGACTCTACTTCTACCTCAAGGTCGGAGAAGTCACCACTGGTCACCGATGCCTTTGTGTGGTTATAGCCTATGGCGGCCCGTGTTCCGCGAACGCCTACAGGCAGCTCATATGCTATAGACCCTGCAGCTGTTCCTTCACTGCCCATGATGCTGATCGTAAGGGGATCGCGCCGACCGGACACACTGCGCTTCACCATCGTCAAGTTCGCCCTGTATAGCCCGGATTCGCTCTGGCCGGAGTTGTCAAAGGACAACAACCCCTCGGAGTTCTGTGGCTCCTGAACCAGCAGGTATATGTCTGTCGTTCCAAACGCAGAGCCTGCGCCTAGTTCAGCCCTGACCCTGATATCATTAGTGGCGCCGAGGCGCAAGACATCGTTTTCCAGCGCTCCTACTTCCACAAGGTCACCGGGCTTGAGGCTAAGTCTGTCCAGAAGGTAGTCGGTGTCTGTGTACTCATTTCCCCTTACTACTACCTGCCCTACTCGCCCCTCCACCAGCTTGATCGCTACAGTTCCGTTCTTGATGGTCTGGGCAGGAAGCAAAGCTCTTGCTGTGATGTATCCCTTCTCCGAATAGAGCCGGTTGAAGTCGTCCACTATTTCATACAAACCCTGCATGTCCAAGGATCTGCCCATGTATTTGGCGGCGATCTGTTCTATTTCCTCGTCGGAGAGAATCTCCGAGGGATCTGTCACGATCTGCTCGACAAGGACTGACAGATTCTGGCCTTGACTCTGGCCATGGCCGTGTACGGTTCCCGGGCCCTGGCTTGGGCCTTGGCTCTGACTCCCTGCTGCAGAAGAAACAGCGGACTCAGCCTCTGGCACCGTTGTCTGTGATCCGGTAGCCGACATGTCAGTATTCGGCGAGTAGCTCGCTACTCCCTCCATCGCTGCCAACACCAGCACGACTAGACACAGAGCTATTGCGGTCAGCAGGGCTTGTGGTCTTCGCGTCATATTGCCACTCAACCTCTCCTATCTCGATCCGCACCCAATAGTCCGCCTTACCCGTCCAACCCTTGGCTCTTGCCTTCATTGACTAATAGGGCCACGCAAGGGCCATCGAGCCAGATGACGAGCCTGACAGCAGGCTCCTAGGCAGACTCGCCGTCCGATTCTTCAGATTCTTCGTCTGATTCCTCGTCGGATTCTTCCTCAGACTCCTCGTCGGATTCCGATCCAGAACCGTCATCGAGCCCGCTGTCAAGTCCGCTACCCGACCCGCCTGGCCCTCCTGTCCTGCCTGATCCGTTCGCCGCCCCCGAGCCAGCCCTGTCCGCGACCTTGAGGACGCTGTTATCATTGGCGAAGCCGTTGATCACGTAGTCGCCGTCGTAGTTGACCACCCTGGCGTCGGTGAGTATGGTCTTCTCCCTTTGCAGAATCAGGTAGAACGGGTCACTCCCGGGCTGAAGCTGGACGTCAGCCACATGCAGCTGCTGCACTTGCCTATCGGCTATCACCGTGTGATATCTGTTGTTTATGTCTGCTCTGGAACTCAGGATCATGCTCTTAAACGCCAGGTCGTCAACCTGCGCATCGATTATGGCCTTATCGACCTCAAGCCGGCTGAACTCCATGCCTACACCTGAGCTGGCGTGCACGATGACCATATCAGCCATACTTCGGCTTCCGCCACCCATGCTGAGCCTGATCGGATTAGTACCCGTGTGGATCAGGTTGGCGAAGTTAATGCTGTCAGCGTTAGCAGTGACCGCTGCGGCAACCTCCGCCGTAACCACATGAAGCGTTCTGCCGATCCCTGTGAGTATGAACCAAGCCTCCGATGCACCTATCCACCTGATCTCAACGTCATGCTGCGTTTCTACCCTGACGGCGCTCGTAGACTCAAGCCGCGCGCTCTGTATGTCGCCTCCCGCCAGCAGGTCTATGCGCCCACTATTGCTGACCATGTAGCTAGAATCAAGGTCGTCGAGCTCCTCAACGTAGATGTCGAGTCCGGCACTAACGTTCGTCTCTCCTCTGCTTGCTGTGCTCACTCTAGTGCCAGTGCCGACATTGCCAACACTGCCATTCTGAGCAGTCAGGATGATGTCGCTCGCCCGTATGTTGGGCCACGTACCGGTTCCGACGCCATTGACTGCGGCTGGAGCTGCTTTGGTGACTGTCTCCCTCAGGATGGAACCGGTCGCTACTAGGTCCACTGCTCCCATGGCGGCTATGACTCGCTTGACACTCAGATCACCGCTGTTAGTGATGAACACGTCTCCGTTGCCTGCCTGCCCGACATTGTTGAGTAGCAGTGCATCTGCGGTGTTGCTCACCACCACATCGCCGCCACCGTGGTTCACTGCATCCAGAGCGCCTACCGTATTTGCCCCGGTCAGGATCTGACCGCCAGTACTCGTCGTGGAGAGCAATGCGGCGTTCTCAATTCGGCCCTCACCTGTCTCTGTGATGCTGCTGCCGGCTGTCAGGTTGACGTTGCCACTCGTCTCTATCCGATCAGCAATGGTGATGTCCTGTACCGCCTGTACCAGCATATCTCCCTCTGCTGTGACGACGGATCCGGCGACCATGACGTCTTCTGCGCTGTCAACAACGATGTCGCCCATGTTTTGGCTGATCCCGCTGATCGTCAGATCTGATGTGTTGACCAGCTCGATATCTCCGCTGCCGAAGTTCGTAGCGAGGAAGGCCCTCACGGTATTCGCTCCAGTCAACGTCTGGCCGCTGTTGCTCTGCGTGCTCAGCAGCACTGCGTTCTCTATCTTGCCAGCGCCAGTCTCCGCAATGATTCCGCCTGCGGTAAGGTCGACGGCGCCTGCAGTCGCTATGCTATCGGCTCCACGCCTGTCTCCTCCGACCTGCTCGAACGGCTCGAAAATCGCGGCGTGCTGATCCTCGGAAATGCCTGCGCCTGTGTCGCTCACTGTGACTTCCACCATGCCGTCTACCTCGCGGGCAGAGACCGCCACCACACCCTTATCTGTATACTTCACTGCGTTCCCCACCAGATTGTACATCACCTGCATCAGCCGGTTTTCATCTGCGTCCACCGGAGGCAGCGCCGAATCGACCCGGTTTTCGAGTCTTACCGGCTTCCCAATGGACATCGGCCCGCAGACCTCAAGTGCAAGGCGGGTCACCTGCGCCAAGTCGACTGCACTCTTGTAAAGCACGATGTCCTTGTGCTTCAGTCTTGAGTAGTCCAGTATGTCGTTGATCAGGGCTGAAAGTCTCCTGCCGCTATTGACTACCAGCGACAGGCGGTGCGCCTGAGTCTCTGTCAGCGGACCTGCTGCGCCGCTGACCACCGACTCCGCCATGTTGACTATCCCATTGAGAGGGGTTCTGAGTTCATGAGTGGTGTAGGCAAGAAACTCGTCCTTCAGCTTGTCCAATCTGACTAGGGATTCGTTCTTGGCAGCCAGCTCCTCAGACAGCTCCGCCACCGCGTCAAATGCCGAGGAGAATCTGATAGCCAGGAGAGTAGTTTGGCTGAAGAGAAACACGAACATCCCAAGGTGTAGCATGAAAGGCCCGTGGATGATCCCGTTCGCAATCAACATATCGTTGACAGCCGAGGCCACCATCGCTATGGTCCCGACAAAGAAGAGCAACGCGCCTTCTCTCCGTCTCCACAGAGCCCTGAACAGCACTATCAAAAGGACATATAGCAGCGTGACTAGAGCAAAGGCTTCATACCAGAGTATGAGCTTGGTGTATACCGTTGCAGGAGTGAGAATCACGCCAATGCTGAACACAGCAGCGATGATCCAGCAAGCAATAGTCAACGGCTTCGAGACGTCCTTCGGATAGAGAAGGTATATGAACTGCATGAAAGCGGGAACCGCCAGGTAGAAGGACAGGTACAAGAGCCTGTAGATTGCATCCCAACTCAGATTCGGGATCACGCGCAGCAGAATGATCTCGTCCGTCAGACTGGATCTTACAGCTATCAGAATGCACAACAGC
>Ga0134103_1003199_pt1 | contig 11330 bp, 12 predicted proteins | sample 14_taG_2_FD_94445 | JGI IMG/M metagenome (GOLD analysis project Ga0134103, IMG submission 94445) | Switchgrass degrading microbial communities from high solid loading bioreactors in New Hampshire, USA - 14_58_20_212_A1 metaG | ecosystem: Engineered > Bioreactor > Semi-continuous > Anaerobic >...
CCAGAATAATGAATTCTTTATCATCGATTTCAATGCTAAAGTCGCTTACTGCTGTAACGTTACCAGGGTATACCTTGTAAACGTTCTTGAGTGTTACACTTGCCATTTAAGTTTCCCTCCTAAATTATCGATGCGATGCACCGTTTTCACTATTACTCTAACACCAAAGCAAAACTGTTAACTACTCAATTAATAACCAAAATTTTTTTTTGCCTTTTAGTCACTTTGTATAGGCAAATTTACACAAACAAAATCTTGCATACGGGCTTTCCGGGCACTTTGAAAATGTATGTTGAATTTTTATGCATCGAAATGTATAATTATAAGCGCTGCGCCGTGTTGGAAAATTGTTGCCGAAATCCTTGCTTAAATAGGTCTTGATTTTAAATACGAATGACCTGTTTTTGTATTCGTGCTTGAGTAAACAATGGCTGTTTATTTTTGGTCAGTTTAACTATATTAATTGATGTTGAGACATTTTTTAATAAAATAGTGTTCAGGGTGTTTTGACCGTGTTTTTTTGTTAAATATTTATCCTGACATGAGTTATAATACAAACGGGGGTTTTAGCTATGCTTAAATTAGGAATTATAGGAGCGACCGGATACGTGGGGGCAGAAATAGTCCGGCTCACCGCATTGAGAAAGGATATCGGGATAACTCTGGTTGCTTCCAATACTTTTGCCGGAAAGCCTTACTCTTCAGTTTATCCGTCTTTGCGAGGCATTTTTGACAAAATATGCGATCCCCTTGACAACATCGACGAAATCTCAGACAAAGCCGACATTTTCATTACCGCCCTCCCTCACGGAGTTTCGGGAGATATTGTGCCGAAACTTCTTGCAAGAGGAAAGCGGGTTATCGACCACAGCGGCGATTTCCGTTTCAGGGATACCAGGGTTTATGAAGAATGGTACAAACTCCCCCATAAATCCCCCGATCTTGCAAAAAACGCCGTCTACGGCCTTCCGGAGATTTACAGGGAGAAAATCAGAACCGCTTCACTGGTAGCCGATCCCGGCTGCTATCCCACATGTTCCATTCTGGCCATAGCCCCGGCTCTTGCAAATAAAATCGTTTCAACCGGCAATATCATTATTGATGCCGTTTCAGGCGTGTCGGGAGCGGGCAGAAAATCGGATCTCAGCTATTCATACTGCGAAACCGAAGGAAATTTCAAAGCCTACGGACTTGCAAACCATCGCCATACTCCCGAGATTGAACAGGAATTGTCCCTTCTGGCAGGTCAACAGGTTCTGGTTTCATTCACCCCGCACCTCGCTCCCATGAAAAGAGGAATGATGGCCACCTGTTATCTTGACCTGAAGGAAGACGGGCTTGGTACCGAACAGGTTCTGGATATATATAATGAATATTATAAAAATGAGCCCTTTGTCAGGGTGCTGCCTGCAGGATCACAGCCTGAGACAAAGAACGTGGTGGGCTCCAACTTTATAGATATAGGTGTTACAGTGGACAAAAGGCTGAACAAGCTTATTGTAGTTTCCGCCCTGGACAACCTTGGAAAAGGCTCTGCCAGCCAGGCCGTACAGGCTGTAAATATTATGGCGGGTATTGATGAAACCGAAGGACTTTTGAAGCCTTCCTTGTATATATAGGAAGTTAAACTTATAATATATATCTCAAATAAAATTAAATTTGATAAAATGAAGAGGTAGACTGAAATGGTTGAGTATTCAGAAGTAATAAAAAAAGCCGAAATACTGATAGAGGCCCTGCCCTATATACAGGCGCTGGCAGGAAAAACAGTTGTAATAAAATACGGCGGCAGCGCCATGATTACCGATGAGCTTAAGAACAGCGTAGTTGAAGACATCACACTGCTCAAATATATCGGCCTCAACCCTGTAATAGTGCATGGCGGCGGACCGGACATTTCCAAAGCCCTTCAGGCATTCAACATTGAATCAGAATTCGTGAACGGACTGAGAAAAACCGACGCCAGGACCATGGAAATTGCCCAGATGGTTCTGGTCGGGAAAACCAACAAGGAGATTGTATCCCTGATCAACCAGAAAGGCGGAAAAGCCATAGGCATCAGCGGCGTAGATGACATGCTCATCCAATGCGAAAAGCATTATGAAACAGTTGACGGTCAAAAAGTTGACCTGGGTTATGTAGGTAAAATTACCAGCATAAATACCCATGCCCTTGAACTTCTTGCAAAAGACCAGTACATTCCTGTTGTCGCGCCTGTCGGTACCGATGAGAACGGACAGAGCTACAACATTAATGCCGATACCGTCGCTGCCGAGCTTTCCATTGCCCTGAAAGCTGAAAAGCTTATTCTTCTGACCGACGTTGAAGGTGTCAAGACTTCTGACGGAAAAATACTCTACGCCATTACCAGCGAAGAAGTTTTAAAGCTCATAAAGGAGGGCACAATTGTCGGCGGAATGATTCCCAAGGTCCTCGGCTGTGTCCGTGCAGTTGAAAACGGTGTCAACAGATCCCATATAATAGACGGCCGAATCCCTCATTGTATCCTTCTTGAGATTTTCACCAACAAGGGTATCGGAACAATGATAACCAAAACCATGAATCCGTATCACAAGCGGGAGAAACTGCTGTAGTCCGAATACCTCTTTGATTAAATTCTGATCGTGTTTACTTTAATCAGATTCTGGCTTATAATAACCAATAAAAGCTAATAATCTGACTGAAGTAAGGGTTTTACCCAAATACAGGATAAGAGGCGTGGATAATATGGCAGATACTGAAAGAACTAAGAATTTCATCGAGGAAATAGTGGAAGAGGATTTAAGAACAGGACGTGTAAAAGCAATACAGACACGTTTTCCGCCCGAGCCCAACGGTTACCTTCACATAGGGCACACGAAGGCAATGTGCATTGATTTCGGTATAGCCGAAAAATACGGCGGAAAATGCAATCTCCGCTTTGATGACACCAATCCCGAAAAAGAAGATGAACATTTTGTCAATGCGATTATGGAAGATATCAAATGGATGGGATTTGATTTCGGCGACCGTGTGTATTATGGGTCCGATTACTTTGACAAGATCTACGAATATGCCGTCCAGCTCATCAAAAAAGGTTTGGCTTATGTGGACGATCTCAGCGCCGAAGAGATCCGCGAATACCGCGGAACTCTGACTGAACCCGGCAAGGAAAGCCCCTGGAGGAACAGAAGCATTGAAGAAAATCTGGACCTGTTTGAACGTATGAAAAACGGCGAATTCGAATCAGGGGAAAAGGTTCTGCGGGCAAAGATTGACATGGCATCCCCCAACATCAACCTGAGGGATCCGGTAATCTATCGTATCAAAAAGGATCCCCATCACAGAACGGGAAACAAATGGTGCATTTACCCCATGTATGACTTTGCCCATCCCCTGCAGGATGCCATTGAAGGCGTTACCCATTCCCTGTGCTCAATTGAATTTACAAATAACAGGCCGCTGTACGAATGGGTCCTGGAGAAGCTGGAGATACCAAATCCTCCGCGCCAGTACGAATTCGCAAGGCTGAATATCACCCATACCGTTCTCAGCAAGCGCAGGCTCCGTGAACTTGTGGAAGGTGGCTATGTTTCTGGCTGGGATGATCCAAGGATGCCCACCATCCGCGGCATGAGACGCCGTGGCTATACACCCGAGGCCATACGCAATTTTATTGATCTTATAGGAATTTCCAGGACCAACAGTGTTGTCGACTGGAGCCTTCTGGAACATTGCGTAAGGGATCACCTGAACAAGGTGGCCGACAGGAGAATGGCTGTTTTAAGGCCTGTCAAAGTGGTTATTGAAAATTATCCGGATGACCAGGTGGAAGAATTCGAAGTTGAAAACAACCCGGAAGATCCATCAAAAGGAATGCGTAAAGTTCCTTTTTCCAGGGAAATATATATTGAAGAAGACGATTTCATGATTGATCCGCCCAAAAAATATTTCAGGCTTAAACCCGGCGGAGAAGTACGGCTGAAGAACGCATATTTCATAAAGTGCACAGGCTATGAAACCGATGAAAACGGAAAAGTAACCCTCATCCGCGCGACCTATGACCCGGAAACCCGCGGCGGCGAAGCCCCCGACGGCCGGAAGGTCAAAGGCACCATACACTGGGTTTCGGCCAGACATGCAGTTGATGCCGAAGTCAGGCTTTATGACATGCTGTTCAATGTTGAAAATCCTGAAGATGTTCCCGAGGGAGGGGATTTCAAGGACAATCTGAACCCTGACTCCCTGATTGTTCTTAAGAACTGCAAGCTGGAACCTTCCCTGAAGGACGCACGGCCGGAAGAGAGATTCCAGTTCCTCCGCTTAGGGTATTTCTGTGTTGACAATGTAGACAGCAAGCCCGGCTCCCTGGTCTTTAACAGGACAGTCGGGCTGAAGGACACCTGGGCAAAGATTGCTTCCAGGGAATAAACTTCTCAGGCTGATGACATGAAAAATGGCTGGTGGGAAAATGAATAAAAAAGACATTAATAAGGTAACCATAATCGGAGCAGGTTTCGTAGGATCCACAACGGCTTACACCCTCATGCTCAACGGGCTTTTTTCCGAAATGGTCATCATTGACATTAACAGGAAGAAGGCCCAGGGCGAAGTGATGGATCTGAATCACGGAATTCCTTTCGCCAAACCAGCCAGAATATACCAGGGCACTTACGAAGACAGCAGGGATTCAGACCTTATAATCATCGCTGCAGGAGCAAACCAGAAAGAGGGCGAGACCAGGATAGACCTGGTCCATAAAAATACAGAGGTCTTCAGGGACATAATAGAAAATATCGTCAGGTATAACAGCCCTGAGGATACCATCCTGCTGGTTGTCACCAACCCGGTGGATATTCTGACATACGTCACGTGGAAGCTTTCCGGTTTTCCGGCGGATAAAGTCATAGGTTCGGGCACAGTTCTTGACACCGCCCGTTTCAGGTATCTGCTCGGGGAGCATACGGGTGTTGATGCCCGCAATGTTCACGGATATATACTGGGTGAACACGGCGATACCGAGCTTCCTGCCTGGAGCCTGACTTCCATAGCCGGAATGCCGATTGACATGTACTGCAGATCCTGTGGTTGCTGCAAGGACAGCCAGAACAGGCAGAATATTTTCGAGCAGGTCAAGAACGCAGCTTATGAAATAATCAGTGCAAAAGGTGCGACTTATTACGCGGTGGCCCTCGCCGTCGAGAGAATCAGCGAGGCTATTGTAAGGGACGAAAACTCAATACTTACCGTCTCAAGCATTATGGATGGAAAATACGGGTTACATGATGTAGCCATAAGCGTTCCGACCGTTGTGGGAAGAAGCGGTATCAGAAAGGTCCTGGAAGTGCCCCTGAATGATGAAGAATATAAGCTCCTGCATAAATCTTCCGACACTCTCAGGGAAGTTATAAAGGAACTGAAAATCTGAATACAAATTCTGAATAAAAACCGGCTTGAAATAAAATTTCCAGCCGGTTTTCCATGTTAAACATCATTATTTGTTTATATCTATGAAAATTTTCTCCCCGTCTTTGACCATGCCAAGTTTTTCACGGGCAAGCTTTTCTATGCTCTCCTCGCTGGAGATCTCTTCTTTCTGCTTAAGCAAATCCTTTTTAATTTCCATTTCCTTTTCAATCTTCTGTTCAAGCTCTTTTATCTTCAGGTTAAGCAAATACAGTTCTTCTGACTGGGATGTATAAGTAATTGCGCCATAAAGCAGCATAAAAGCCAATAACGGCATCATCCACCAGACTCTTTTTTTCTTTCGTCCCGCCATCAACAAATCACCTTTTTCTTTGGTAAAAAGCAAATATGGTATATAAATTATACCACATTTCTCCATCCGGTAACAGTGGTTTTGAGCATCCTGGCATGCTTTTGGGGGCAGTTGCCGCAGTTTATTTCTTGGTAAAAGTGTTCCTGAGGCGCTTAAAACTGACCCTGATCCTGTATCCCTCAAGCGTACCCAGGTATTTTATTTTTCCCGTTATTTTCCTGTACCTTATAGCTATTACCCGGAACACAGGCCTCAGAAAGATTACAATCCTGGATATGGGCCAAAGCAATAATTTTATTGTTTTCGTAAGGAGCCATAAAACCGGTTTACTGAACAGGACTGCATATGTAAGTGCACCTGTTATGGTTCCAATAAAAAAATAGCCCCTTGTTTCCCCGCTGCTTAAGATATAGGATGACAAAAACAAAATAATTGCCGCACATATCCAATATATTATGTCTTCTATATGGACCATTGCGGTTCCTGTTCTTATAAACCGGCGCTTTAACCTGAGAAGATCATACAAAAACGCCATGATAATCCCGGCTGCTGCGGCTCCGCAAAATACCGTAAGTTCATACATCACCTGATTTTGCATATCAATAGCCCCTCTATCTGAAAAGACCCAGGAAGCCTCCTTTTCTTTGAGGTGCACCGCTGTCAAGGTATTCAAATGCGCCTATATCGCCCTCAACATCAATCTCCGATGTTTCCACATTCAATTTATTGATATGCATTCCGGTTCCCCTGACCACCAGTATCCCCAGTTCGGTGTCAAGCACGATACAGTCCTCATTGAAGCTCTCAACATGATTTACTCCCGAAATCATGAGCCTTCTTCTGTCTTTAAGAATGATGTTTTGTGAGCGCTGTTCATACATCTTGCGTTCCTCAGCCATAGCAGCACCTCCCTGAACAATCCTGAAAAAACGAATATTTTAATACTCCGCCCTTTGATTTTTATGCACAAGCCCTGAAGCTTATTACCCTTATATCTGAATTCCAAAATAAAAAGCTCCTGTTTTCACAGGAGTTCGTACATTTGCGCGCTTTCATCCTTCCTGACATGTTCCGAAACTTTCAGGACCTTTATCCGGGTAACATTTTCCCCGAAACGTATCTCGACAATATCTCCCACTTTTACCTCAGATCCCGGCTTGGCGATTTTTCCGTTGATAGTCACTCTTTCCTTTGCGCATGCCTCGTTTGCCAAAGTCCTTCTTTTTATGATACGGCTTACTTTCAGGAATTTGTCAATCCGCATTGATTTCTCCCCTTGTCATGTTATTTGTTTTCTGTCTCCTTGCATAAATTCCACAAATCGTCCATTTCCCTGAGAGACATTTCTTCCAGGGATTTCCCCTGCTCCCTGGCTTTCTCCTCAACGTATTCAAATCTCCTGATAAATTTGTTTACAGTGGCCGAAAGGGCCAGTTCGGGCTGTACTTCCATAAATCTTGAGACGTTGACCACTGCAAAGAGCAGATCCCCGAGTTCCTCTTCAATATCGCCTTTATCGCCCTTTTTGTATGCCTCTTTGAGTTCCAGGGTTTCTTCTTCGATTTTTCGGAAAGCATCCTCAACATTGTCCCAGTCAAACCCTACCCGCGCAGCCTTTTGCTGGACCTTGTAGCTTCTCATGAGCGCCGGAAGGTTTGCAGGTACATCCTTCAGGGTCTGGGTATGGGTCATGAACCCTTTCTCTTTCTTCTTCACATCTTCCCAGATTTTCATGACGTCATCCGAAGTCTCGGCTTCCTCCTCACCAAAAACATGGCGATGACGGCTTACCATTTTTGAGCTGATGCCATGGACCACGTCGCTCATATCAAACTGCCCGTTTTCCCTGGCAATCTGGGCGTGGAATATAACCTGGAGAAGCAGATCCCCCAGTTCATCGCACAATTTTTCGGGTTTTTCCTGGTCTATTGCCTCAAGGACTTCATAAGCTTCTTCGATAAGATATCTTTTCAGTGTTTTATGATCCTGCTCCCTGTCCCACGGGCATCCCCCGGGAGACCTCAATATTTCCATGATCTTTAATAGATCCTCATATGTGTATCTTTCCTTCTTCATACCGCTTACTTCCCTTTCCGCTGTCTCAAATCGTTTTTTTGACAGTTCTTATTTCAGATAAACCCTGATCTGTTATCGGCTTATATATTTTATGATAAATGATTTTGTCAAAATTTATAGCATATGTTTTGCCGGTTGTTACATCCTATTTTTTTAATTCACATGGACCGCATATTTTTTCTATGCTCCTGGGTACCGCATCCCTTGAGTTTTTCCAGTCTGCATCCTTATTTCGGTAGTCAAACATCTTCGTAAAATGATTTACATCCTCCTGGACTCTTTTTAAAGCCTCTAACTGCAGGGGTATAAGGTTTAACAGGAGTTCAGCCTGTTTTGGCTGGGAAAATTGTTCACCGGCTTTTACAAGAAGCGCCTTGAGATGTTTCAGGCAAAATCCTTTTGAATTTATGAACTTCTTTTTGAAATCGGGTTCCCTGTCATATAAATAAAGGACATTGTCCAGAAGCTTGTCCATATTCGCTTTAAATCTGTCACAGACTGCGCAGGAGTGTTCAAGAGACTCAAGTTTTTCAACAAAATCATCCACTATTCTTCCGGAGGCTTTTCTCTTTCCTGATACGGCATCCAGGACCGAATCAAGGACATTCTTCCTGCTTTCCTTTATTATCCGGCCTTTTTGGCTGTCATATATTTTTTCAAGCTCTTCAATCTGTTCCATCAGGTGCGTATCTATTATCAGGGCTAAAGGAAGCTTGTTCTGCCCGAAGTTGAAGAGTTTTGTAAAATGCTCATGGCAAAAGCCTTTCCTGTTGGTTTCAATCCTGGTGTCAGGCTCCATCATTGAAGGGCCAAGTGTGTATTCAATAGCATCATTTTCAAGCTTTCTTTCACATATGCAGACGGGACATTCTGAATCCTGATCAAAAGCTTCGTTTATAGGAATTGTATATATTCTCTCTTTCATTTGAAATACTCCCGGTTTTTTGATAATTTTGTCGGTGAATATAGAATATCACACCTGGAAAAAATTAATCAAGAAATGCGGGTTTGTTTATGAAGAAAATTTTTAAAAAACACTTGACGAGCCATTCTGCTTTTGCTATTATGGAATAGCGCCGCAAAAAACAGCGGCAACAATATGGCGGCGTAGCTCAGTTGGCTAGAGCATGCGGTTCATACCCGCAGTGTCGTTGGTTCGAATCCTACCGCCGCTACCAGATATGGCACCATGGTCAAGAGGTTAAGACACAGCCCTTTCACGGCTGTAACAGGGGTTCGAATCCCCTTGGGGTCACCAGAAAAAGTGAGTTGACAAGAGTCAACTCGCTTTTTGTTTTGCATTCTACATCCCGATCTTCTTTTCCCTTGCATAATAGAACAGATATTGCTGCGCAAACCCGGCCAGTTCTCCATATTTTTCGATGGCAAAATCGTACAATTCCTGATAGCTTGCTTCATAGCCCAGATAAAGCTCAGACATAACTCTCTTGACCCAGCGGTCCACAGGAAAAATGTCATATTTTGTACCGCTGAAAAGCAGGATGCAGTCGGCAACTTTTTCCCCGACGCCGAAAATCTTCAGCATCTCTTTCCGCGCCTCGCCGGTGCTTTTGCCAAAAATGTTGTCCAGGCTGATTTCCTGGTTTATAACCTGCTGGGCTGCCCTTAAGATATACTTGTCCCTGTACCCTGCCCTTATTGTCTTAAGATCATCAAGGGTAAGGCTGCTGAGCCGTTCAAGGGACGGAAATGTATAGAATACTCCCGACGGCGAATTTACAGGTTCGCCGAAATTTCTTGCCAGGTTTTCAATAATTCCTTTGATACGCGGAATTCCGTTATTCTGCGAAATTATGAAAGAAATCAAAGTTTCATTGAAATCCTGCCTGAGAAGTCTTATGCCCTGTCCGAATTTCACCGCCTCTGCCATTACAGGATCCAGGGAAGCCAGTTTCTCTTTGATGGCTCCATAGTCTCTTCCCAAATCAAAATAGGAAAACCAGAAATCAAGGAATTCCTTTTCGGTGGTATTGTGCAGAATCAAATTCCTGCCGTCCCACTCGAGCTCCAGGACAAGATTTTTCGCCACTCCGAGCCACCGGCCGTTTTCCAGCCGGTTCCATCTGAAGCACTGACCACATTCAAATATATGTACAGGATCAAAATCCGTCAGATCATAAACTATAATGTCACTTCCTGAAACTTCCCACTTAAACATCTGTTTGCTCCTTCCGATATATATATACAGTGCAGCGACAAATTCTGGGTGAATACACAGGTTGACCTGAAATTTGTCACAGTTTTACATACTTCTAATTTATGCTATAATTTAATTATAAAATGCCCTTTCTATTTGATACAGAACTTTTATATGGAAATTTCAATATAAGCAAAAAAATATTGAATTTTTTGTGAGGCAATTATGGCTTTACTGATGTTCAAAAACGAGTATATTGAAATCACCAGAGATGCTGGTCTGTTTTATATCAAATCTCTGGCTCCCGGCTTTACCATGGAAGCATTTAATGAAATACTTAAGAAATCCTTTCCTAATGTTAGAATAACAAGTTTTCTCGCTATAAAGAGCGTGCTGCTGAACGCGCCCTCCGGGCCAGTGCCTTTTGGCCAGGAACGCGAGAGAATCTCAATTAGCGTCTCAGAAGATGAATTAAAGGCTTACATGACACTCTATGTTTCCGAGGATGATCTTTCCCATGAAAAACGTCTTAACCTGGTCCGGGAGATTTTTGAGGCTTTGAACAGAGAAGGGATAGTCTATGGTATAAATGCAGACCTGCTGATGGGACAGTTAAAGCCCGGTATTGAGTACCTGATTGCCGAAGGAACTCCCGCCATAAATGGTGAGGATTCAAAAATCAGGATGTACGAAATCCCGACACCTAAGCCTCAGATTATAGATTCAGGAAAAGTAAACCATTATGAACTCAACCTTATAAATCAGGTCAAGGAAGGCGACTGGCTGGGTGAACGCATTGATGCCACCCCGGGTATTCCGGGAAAAAATGTCAGGGGAAAAGCAATACCTCCCATACCCGGACGTAATTTCCCCCTCCTTTACGATCCGACATCCGTAAAAGAAGTTTATAAAGACGGTGTGACCACGCTGGTGGCAAAAAAGAACGGCGCAGTATATTACAAGGGAGATACCATAGGAGTTTATGATTACCTTGAGATAAAAGGAAATATAGATTTTTCCACCGGAAATATTGATTTCGACGGTTATCTGTCCGTAAAGGGAACAGTCGAGGACAATTTCTCAGTAGCTGCTGACAAGGATATCGAGATACTTGGTGAATATGGTGTCGGCGCGGCCGACAATATAACCAGCCGTGACGGCAACATTTACATAAAAGGCGGAATCGCAGGAAAAGGGAAAGTTGTGGTCAGATGCAAGAAAAACCTTTATGTAAAATATCTTTCCGATATCACCGTTGAGTGTGAAGGAAGCGTATATGTAGGTTTTTACTGCCTGAATTCCAATATAAAGGCCAAACAGGTTATTGTGGAATCCCCC
>Ga0134103_1003206_pt1 | contig 11304 bp, 13 predicted proteins | sample 14_taG_2_FD_94445 | JGI IMG/M metagenome (GOLD analysis project Ga0134103, IMG submission 94445) | Switchgrass degrading microbial communities from high solid loading bioreactors in New Hampshire, USA - 14_58_20_212_A1 metaG | ecosystem: Engineered > Bioreactor > Semi-continuous > Anaerobic >...
GTTTAGCGTGGTAGACAAGAGAGTTAACACCTTTAACATCTTCATAGGTTATATAATTTTGATCAAAAATGATATTTTCATCTTTCAAATTAAGGGATAATAAGATACAATTATTGTGAGACAAATTTCCACCCCTTGGTTTTATATTTTGTGTTCAAATTTTATACTATCAGGGTATTGGAAATATGTCTCATTTTTTTATACAAAAATGGTGTGAGTTTATTCACCCACACCAAAAATTATAGAACCTAAACTTTTTAATCTGTCTACTTTTACTATATCACTAGAAAATGTGTCAAGCCCTTTTTTATTCTTATTAGGCCGACAACTCGGTTAAACTTGGTGTTAGGTCACAAATAGTGTTTAGAAAATACAATAAAAAATCAACACATAGCAAAAAATAGGGTTTCATAAAACACGATTACAATTTTGAAATAACACGATTTAAAGTATAAAAAGTTATTTTTTGATAAAAAAATTAAATGTATAGCTGTTAACATAAGAAATATAGATTTTTTGCTCTAAAAGTGCTATAATAATGCAAAAGGCATAACTAAATTTTTAAGGAGTTAAACTAGTGAACTATTCTAAGCAAATTAAAAAATTAAGAGAGAAACTAATAATGTCGCATAGTGAATTTGCACAACACATTGGTGTATCGTTTTCTTCTGTTAATAGATGGGAAAATGGTAAGTATGAGCCAACAATAAAGATAAAAAGAAAATTGAAAAAGTTATTTGATGAAAATAAAATTGGAGGTGATGCAAATGTATAATTTTAAAGATGAAGATTTAGAGACAATTATTGATTTGGAACAACATCCAGTTTTAGAAATTAGTGGAGAAGAAGATGAAGATGGATTTCAGATATTTACCCCTGAATTTATTGTTAACGATATGATCAAAATGGTAGGCATGGAAAATATAAAAGACATATCCAAAACAATATTGGAACCAACTAGTGGTGATGGAGCGTTTACCGTAAGAATTTTAGAAATGAGGCTGAATTCATTATTAGGAGATAATGAATATTTAAGAAAATCTCTTATATCATTATCGACTATATTTTCTATTGAAATGGATAACAAATTAATGGCTAAACAAAGAAATAACATATATACTCTATTGTTAATTTATGCAAAAAAAGCTAATCTAGCTATATCAAATGACTATAAGGTATGTAGTATTTTAAATAAACTATAAATTTGTTTGCTTAAAGGACATTTTTCTAGTTTCATTATTCTAGTTTATGTGTTACAATAAGTAAGATGAAAATATTTCTTTTTGAAGATAAAAAGAAGATTAGATAAGGTTGAACTATGATACTTAGTATTAATAAATGGACAAAAAAAGATAGAAGTATTTTTTTAGATTATTTAAAAACATTTGGAGAAAGTGAAAAAATACCAAGACCAGCAAGTGTGTTAAATACGAAATCTCCCACATTAGCTATTAAAACTGCAGATATAGTTAAAATAACAAAAGGGATAATGGATGGAAATTATACTTCCTTCCTAGATTTAGGTATTGATGATTATTATGAGTCAATTGCAATTTATGGATTGATTATTTCGCGGATGAAGGATCTTGATACATTTTTACATTACTTATATAAATATCTTGATTATATGAATTGTTGGGCTCATTTGTGATTTGATGCACTTTCCAGATCCCTTTAAACATTATGAAACATATTTTGCTTTATCAAGGAAATTTCGTACTGATCAAAGAGTTATGGTTAGGCGATTAAGTTTATTCATATTATTTCATTATCGTAAAGAAGAAGAGCATCTAGATTTTATCTTAGAATCTTTATTAGATTTTCAAGATGACAATGAGTATTATGTTATTATGATGGCAGGTTGGTTGCTATGTGAATGTATTATTTACCATCAAGATAGAACACTTAATTTTATTGAGAATAACAATATCAATAAAAAAATACAGAACAAAGCAATTCAAAAGTGTCGCGAAAGCAGCAGGTTTTCACAAACACAAAAAGATTTTTTAAATAAATTCAAGATAAAATAAACTTAGATTATAATAAAACAAAGTTAAGAATAATGTGAAACGTGAACTCTATGTAAGTTAAAATTACTGTTTGACATTATTTCTATATTTTTTGAAAAGGAGGAAAGAACATGGCTAAAATAATTGCTATTCAGGAGGATTATGTTTTACTAGAGGAAAGAGGAGACCACTATCAAATTACAATTTCTTTTTTAGATTTTGTTCCAAGAGTGGGTGATAATGTTATGCTTTTGAAAAATGAACGGGGAGAAATCTTAAAAGCTACATTAGTGGAAAATCAAAATATTGGTTTTGGACCAAAGAAGTCAGTTATCGGGATAATCAAAACCATTGCAATTTATTCTATTGTTTTTGGTGCTCTTTTAACAATTGGTATGCTAGACGGTGAAAATGAACTTCAAAATCCAATGAGTTTTTTGCTTGCTATAGCTCTTTTGGGCTTAGGTGTAGCTATGCTACTTTTGAAAGAAACAAAACACATTTTTGGATTAACAGTTACTATTTTTATCCTTTATTGTTTGTTTGTAGTATCAGGGTTAGTTGTAATGTTCGTACTACCAGTTATGGGTTTTCTAATTTTATTAATGGTTGGTGTCCCTTTTGCTTTTTGCATTGCATATTTTGTAAGAAGATCAAAAAATCAACAAGCAAATCATCAAATTTACAAATGAGATAAATAAAAATAAAAACTCTAGCTTATGAACAAAAGCTAGAATTTTTTATAATGAAAATAGAGAAGAATGCCTAAGGAGGCAATATATAAAATTAGGGTATATGCTTAACAAATTTCACTTTTAAAAGTGAGATTATTTATCCAATAAATAAATATTATTTACTGGTAAAGTGAACATAAAACCAACACCAGGTTTTTTCTCTGCAAAAATATCCTTAATTGCATTAACTAGATTATCGACAATATCTGTACTTACAACCGAGAATATTGTTTTGCTGTAGGAGTGTTGTTCATTTAGAAGTTTTCTAAGTGAGCTAAATAGTGAGATGTTCATATATTCGCTATTAACAATTGTTCTTCCCATACCTTGAGAATCAATCATTGTTGCTTGTATACTCAAAACTGTAATAATAGTTAGAGTATAGCTTCCTTTCTGCGCATTTTGCAAATTGTTATTTATTAATTCACATTCTTCTTGTTCTTGATATGTATCCAAACCATAGAGTTCTCCTGCCAGTTTAATAGCAAGTTTTGAAAATATCGGACCCGTGGTTTCATAAACCAAAACGCTAAACATAATAATAGTATTTATGATGGTTGCATATTCAGGTAGTTGTTGAGCATGTTGAAAAGTTGTGGTCAAATGACCCAACTGGCATTGCAATTGAAATTGAAGTTCTCAGTAAAATAAAGGAGGAAGCAGGATGTATAAATGGTTAAATAAGAGAGCAATATTGGAAGCGTGTGATGCATACAATAAACTCACCATTTGGTTATAATAGTAATTAAACAAATACCTTGGTACAAAGGGTAATACAGGTTAAACCTGTAAATAAAATGGCAAACGCCAAAAGGAGATACTTATGAAAAGTATTGAAATTAAAGTACCAAGGAATTTGATTCAAAAGTTTTACCCACATCCTGAACCATATGGTGATGGAGACTATGTTGTTGATTTAATCAATGGCATGTACACAGATGTGTTTTATCGTGAAGAAGGTGATTTTATCACCATAACCAACGACAAAGAACTAATCTCATATCTGAAGAAGAACCAGATGAAACCAAGAGAGTATTTCTTTAGAAATGGAGTTTTTTCTTTACGTCACGTAGAGGACTGTGATAATGAACCTATCGACGAATGGAAGCACATTTCTCCAATTAGAGTTCAGATTGACTTTCCTGAAAAACATAACTTTCCATCACAATTTATGTTTTGCTTCTATTGGATTGAAGTTGGAAAAGCTATGATTGAAGGAAATAGAATGACTTTTGATGTCTATGAGAAAGAATTAATCCATAACATCGATATTGGAGTTGTATTAGATTTGATTTTGGAACATCTCAAAAAAACAGACTCTCATTAAGAGAGTCTTCACTCCTACTAAGTTAATTCAATATAAATCGCTTAATATAGCCATTCATTAGGGGTGCGTAAAAATAGGCTAGGGGTGCGTAGATTTTGCTAGGGGTGCGTAGATTTCAGATAGGGGTGCGTAATTGTATTAAAATAGGTCATGCAACCCATATTAGCACGACAGTGTTGATACAATCGTATCAACTATAAAGAATAGGAAAATAGGGAGATAATCCCTTTTTTCTTTCTAAAATATCAGTCTATGCATCACATAATGAATGTGATTTATAGACTTTTAACTTTTTATGCCTAGTAAAAACACGAAAGGTCAATAAAAACACGAAAGGTCAATAAAAACACGAAAGGTTTATTTTATATACTGTGCTTGTCCAAATAATCAAGTATCTATGAACATGTTCAATAAATTGGTATAACAAAACTTGTTATAGAGATTACTACCAGTATGTGATAAAATATAAACAAGATAACGATTGATTCAAAAAAATGGAGGGGAGATATGAACATGAAAAAATTTTTTCTTTAAGTTTAATTGTGTTAGGAATAGCCAGTGTGGTATATTCGATAATTCAGTACAGATTAATTTATAACAACTTTTGGAAACATGAACAGTATTTTATTAATGGGTATTTAGATACAATTTTAATTGCATTAGGTTTTGTTGGTATATTCTTAATTATAGTTGGATCTTTAGTTTTTCGTAAAACTATTAGAAAAACGTTTTAATATGATAGTGAAACTCAAAATTTATCAAGTTTGTTTAGTTGTTCTTTTGTCGTTTATATGTTAAAACGTAAAGGTATAATAAAATTGTATTTTGAGATACAAAAATAATAGCATAAGGGTACTAACTTTTTAAAGGGGTACGATAGTGTATCAAAATAGTCGCCCTAGCACATATTGAAAGAACGACTTTGATACAATGTTATCAAGGTCTTTTTTATACTCTAGGGGATTTGAACTACGGTAAAACTAATGGTTTTATCTGGTTTGAGTCCCTTTTTTGTCATTTTTAGAACTATTTTTAAAAGAAATAAGGAAGAATTCAAGCTGATTTTTAAAGAACTATTACAGCTGAAATATCACGATTACACGATTAGGGCTACTTTTACACGATATACCCCACGATTACACGATTAGCAAAAAACAAAGGCTTGTGGAACTACAAAACGAGATGAATATTGTTTCTGAATTATCCAATAAGATGGTTCAAGAGAATATGCGTAAGGCTCAATCCCAGGAAGAGTACGTGAAGAGATACGAAGAACTCTTAAAGCGATTCGAAAGGACAAATGTAGAATACGGAAATCTAAAAGATGAGTAGATACATAAAATTTCGTTGTCACAAAAGCTGAATTCATTCATTGAAGGGTTTAAGAGCCTTCCTGTAGCGATAGACCATTTCGATGACACCACATTCAGATTCATGGTAGAGAAAGTAACGGTATCCAAAGAAAAGAAACTGACATTCAAATTCAGAAATGGAAAAGAGATACAAGTATAAATTGACTAGATTACGAATTTACCTTCATCAAAAATGGTGGAGGTTTTTTGTTTCTGAAATAGGTGTCAATAATCATCACATCTCGTACATACTCGTATTGACAAAAATATGCGGGTGTGGGTAAAATATAGTAAAGTTTATACAATGTTAAACATAAAAAAATTATAACTTATTGAGCGATTTTAAATAAACTCAACAAAAAATTGAGTGATTCAAAAAATCGTTAATTTTCATTTCGATAATTCAATTGTAAAATGAAATTGGTTCAAGGAGGTGTTGATTCATGGGCGTTGGTCCAAAAATAAAAGAATATAGAATTAAAGCAGGTTTGACACAAAAAGATTTAGCCGATAAATTGCATGTTACATACCAAGCGGTATCTAGATGGGAAAACGATGATGCAGAACCATCAATTGATACTTTGAAAGAAATGTGTGGAATTCTTAATTGTTCCATTGAAGAGTTATTTGATATGGAAAGAAAAGAGGAAGATAAACCTATTGAAGAAAAGATTACGGTTGTAGAAAAAATAGTGGTTCAAGAACCTAAACCAATATTAGGTGTATGCGAACAATGTAATCATCCCATCTATGAGGCGTCGAATTTAAATCGTGTAAATGAATCATTTGTAGTTAGAACAGGTAGAACCAGTCATACAGAAACAAGACAAAGAGTTTTATGCAATGATTGTAATGAAATAAGACTTCTAGAAGAAAAAAGGAAAGCAGAACAAAGAGAAAGAGAAATCAATGCAACTTTTAAAAAGAGAAGGATTCATTCATTTATTTGGCCTTCTTTAATAGCGTTACTATTTATTGCAGTTGGTATAAGTTCATTTGTAAATGGCGAAGTTTCTACAGGATATGGTTGTCTAGGAATTGGCTTGTTTGCCTATTGTTTTTTAGGAACTATGATTCTAAATAATACATTCATAACTGATATGTGGTGGGAGATTACGTCTTGGGGATTTGTCAAATTTCCAGGTATCATTTTCGAATTCAGTTTTGATGGTTTGGTATTCTTGATAGCGATGAAGATTTTATTCTTCCTATTAGGTTTAGTATTAGCATTATTAGCGGCTGCATTTGCTACAGCTTTAGCAATGGCATTGAGCATATTCGTATACCCATTTGCTTTAATTAAAAATATAAAATGTAAAGAGTAAGAGGAGAAAAAATATATGATTGAAACAAAACAAGTACATTTATCAGGTTGGCAAAATGGCGATAAATATATGAGAAAACTATACGATGAGTGCCATAATTATATTCAAGATATGACTGCATTCGGATGGCAACCAACACAAGAATCAACTGAAAGACATGGACGTACAACAAGTCATTACCAAATAATGGCTCGTGAAACATCAATGGAGCACTATAATGAATTAAGAAAATTAGAAAGTGAATATGAATCTGCAAAGAGTCAAATCAAATCATATAATTCAATGGAATTCACGACGGTTTTATTATTACTTTTAATTTTTATTATTCCTGGTGTTATTTACATTGCCTATAAAACAAATCAAAAGAATTCTATTAATGAAAATAACCAAAATTGCAGAAGTAGAATGCAAAAAGCTGTCACTGACGCTAAAAGATTAAGTAGTGGAGGTGGAATGTAGATGAAAAAGAAAAAGATAATTGCTTTATTAATGGGGTTGGCAATCGTTGGCACACTAACTGCATGTGGCGGTCGTGGTAGTACTCCATCAACTAATCCAGGTACAACAAATCCACCTGTTACCCAACCATCTGACAATCCTTCTCCAGGATCAGGCTCCACAAATGACGAGACTATTGAATTGGCATTATATAAATCAGCTGCTATATCAAAATTGGATGAGATTGTAAATCCGGTCATTGAAAAAATCCCAGATGAGGATTTAAAAACCGCTATTAAGAATTTTTACGATACTGAAAAACAATACATTAATGGAATCAACGACTTAGAAACAGCAAAGTTAGCAGTAAATAAGGTTGTCGATGATACAAAAGCATTTGCTAAGGATACATTAAAACCTCTAGCAATTCAAAAATTAAATGACGTGATCAATCCTTTGATTGAGAAGATAACATATGAAGAATTAAAGAATTCTGTTCAGTCATTCTACGATACGGAAATGGCAAAAATTGATGCGACAGAAACCTTAGCTGAGGTATCAGATACTTTCAAAGAAATATTAGACGATACAAAAACTTTTATAAGTACTGAAACTGAAAAAGTAATCATTGCATTAAAGAACAAGGCATTAGAAGAACTAGATCCATATGTTGCAGCATTAATTGCTAAGATTCCTTATGACACTTTAAAGATTGATACTCAAGCATTCTATAATGAAGAAAAGAAGAAACTAGAGGCAGTGGATACTATCGAAGGAATCGAGCCTTGTGTTAAGGAAATTAGAGATGATTTAGAAGAATATGCATTAACTGAAACAAAGAAGATTGCAGTTACAAAATTACAAGAAGTAGTTGATGCAGGGATTGCTAAGATCCCAAATCCTGAATTTAAGGAAGATTTAACTGAATTCTCAAAGACAATGATTGCAAAGTTAAATGCAGTTACAGCAATTGAAGATGTTCCTACTACTCTTACAACAGTAATCACTGAAACTGAAGCTCATATTCAGGGCCTATTAGTTAATACAATTAAAGAATATGTTGCAAGATTAACAGCAGTAGAAACAGCAACAGCATATGATTATTTACCAGCTGCGATGAATCCTTCATATTCAAGTAATGTTGTCAATGCATCAAGCATAAATTATGATTTCACTTTATTCACAAATGTTTCAAGCATTAACCAAGCAGGTTATGGTGAACAATGGCAAATGGTAGTTGAAAACATCAATCAAAGCGTTGCAATGGCTAAGGTATTCAATGTTGCACAAACTGCATTAAGTTCTGCAGGTAATGCCGTAGATATCTATATTACAAATTCATATGCTGAAGAAATGTCATATACATTTAGTGGAAGCGGATATTCAGGTAAGTTTGAATTTAAGGATGCAAAACTTGTCTTTAATATCACATTAACTGATTCAGTAACTGTTCCAGGATTTGGTTCAGTTAAACCTGTTATTAAGATGGAATATGATTTAACAAAAGAGGCAAAAGGAATGTTCATAAGCCTTGGCGATTCGTATAAAGTTAAATATGTCATTACAGAAAATAGTTACGAAATGGCTACAACTTATGGATTAACAATTGCTGGTAAGTCTGCGTCTAGATCATCGTATCTATCAATTGTTAAGAGCAATGGCAAAACGACAGGTCATATCTATGAATATACAACATATGAAGGTTCCGACATAATCAAGGCATGTGCTGATTTCTATGTTGAAAACGGCTATGTATCAGTTGTTGGTAACAAGTCTTCAGGAATGACAGGATTTGATGGCTATATCAATGAATTATATTTAGCAAATGAAGGTAGATTACTTGGCTATGAGGTAAGAGAAGAATTAACAATTGCTGGTGTCACTGTAACTTATAACACATTATGGTTCAATTTATGGGACATCCAAGGTATTAATTCCGTTAAAGTTACAGACAAAACTGATTCAAATAAATCGGGGAAAAGTACTGTAGATGTATACTTAAACGGCTCTTCAAAAATGCTATCACCAACATACAATACAAAGCCAATCATTGGTAAGACAAGCCGTAAGTATGATATCGAATATAGAACAAGATACTATTACACATACGATGCTGAAAACGATAAGTATGTAGCAAATGCAGTTCAAGTTCCTATGATGTTCATACAAGAAGGTGATAATTACAATTCATTCTCAGCTGATATGTTAAGGGATAATGGAATTACTGCTTCAGTATCACTTTCTTCAAATCATTTAAATAAGATTTTAGATGACCATGATACATTGATTGACGTATTTATCACGAACAAGGATGCCATGTCGTCTGAAGCTATCATAGCATATTTAGAACAATACGAATAAAAACTAAGACCTTCATCAGAAATGGTGGAGGTTTTTTCTATGAAAACTAAATAAGACAAATTGTAAAACTAGTGCATTTATGTTTTAATAAAATCAAGGAAGTGAGAACATATGAAATGGTCAATTAAAGAAGAAGAGATCGTTTGCAAGTTTTATTTATCCCATCAAGATAGCTGGAGAGCAAACATTGATGTTGTCATGAATGAACTACGAGTAGTAGGTTTCGCTTCTCGTGATGAATCAAGTACAAGGATGAGAATTTCAAATATTGCTAGCCTTCACACAGGTGTTGGACTTGCGAATGCATCCAAGCAAACAGTAGCAGTATATAATCGATTGAAATAAGGTATGCCAAAAATTAGAGCAGGTATGCCAAAATCTCACTAGGTATGCCAAAATTTCAAAGGGTATGCCAAATTGTATTAAAATTGCTCTACTAACACATGTTGAATTACAAGGTTTGATACAATATCAAACATCAAATATTTGCTGGCAGATAGGGAGATTTTTCCTTTCCGCCAGTTTTCACAAGATCAGTATAGTCAATCTTTGGACTATATATTGTTTTTTTCTTTTTTAGGCATTGATTTAACGATTTGACTTCAATTTGTCGATTTAGCAACTATTTAACGATTATCTAACAATTGAACGATTAGGGGAGGATTTGAACAATTTGATAAAAAACATGACTTAAATTGATAGTTTATTATATAAATTATAGACGATTTGATAAAAATGTTATACTTATTATAAGAGGATTAAAAGTAAAAAGATATAAGAAGACATAAGTTTTTATTCAACTTATTAGAAAAATATAAAATAATTAAAGGTTATTGAAAGAGGTATATATAAAATGTTAGTAAAAAATAGTTTTCAAAAAATTAAATTAACATCCATCGTTTTAATGATATTAATGATAGTTGCAATTTTTAATCTACCGTATGGATACTATATTTTTTTAAGAGTGGCATCGTTGGTATGTACTTCATTTATAATTCTTAATCTGTATAATATAAGTAAGTTTGAAGATTTTAATATTCTAATTGTAACTATAATCTTAATTATATTTAATCCAATTTTTCCATTTGAAATGGAAAAGTCTAATTGGCGCGTTTTCAATTTAATAGCTGCTTTATATTTTGGATATTTAGCTTTCTATCATTGTAGAGAAAAATAATCTCTTTCATCAATAATATCAGTTATGATTAAGAGGATAATTATGAAAAAGGCATTTTTGATTTTTTTAGCGATTATTTCTTTTCCGTTTGTTTTCTCTGTTCTATATATTATTCGACTTATATAGTCTTTATTATCTATATTATTCGACATATTTTGTTTCAAATTTATTTCAGCAACTTTAGTTGTTATTTTCATGCCAATAGATATGATTATAGGCTTATTTGTTTGCTTTATGTTAGCATTAGCTAGTTCTTTAGACATAATAAATTCAAATTTTGATATTAGAGACTTGTTTAAACGTTCACAAAGCTAATTATTCACTAACAATATTCGATAAGATTATTATTTTAATTGGTTTAAAGTTTAAAAGAATATAAACCTCACCATTATCTCCATATTAGCACAACAGTATAGATACAATAGTATTGACCTTATAGAATGCGAAAATAGGGAGAATTGATATGATCCCCTTAAAGTAGACAGTACAAAAAAATAAACTGTACTATCTACAGAAAGGGGATCTTTTCATTTGGGAAGAAAAGCTAAGTTAAGTAAAGAAATGAAGTTAAGAATAGTTCA
>Ga0134103_1003210_pt1 | contig 11288 bp, 9 predicted proteins | sample 14_taG_2_FD_94445 | JGI IMG/M metagenome (GOLD analysis project Ga0134103, IMG submission 94445) | Switchgrass degrading microbial communities from high solid loading bioreactors in New Hampshire, USA - 14_58_20_212_A1 metaG | ecosystem: Engineered > Bioreactor > Semi-continuous > Anaerobic >...
ACCGTAAAGAGCGGAAAGATCTGAAGGTCGAGGCTGATCGTGCTGAAATTCCATGCAAGCGTCAGGTAGGTGCCCTCGGGCATGTTTACATATAAGAGGATGAACGGTATGAAGAAACCGTAAAACACACCCGACAGGACCTCGCCCCACGGCTGCCTGGAAATCGGCGCCGGGCCGTAAGTATAGAAGATTCCGCATAAAAAGCAGAGCCCGCCCAAAAGCAGCACGACGATATCGGTGTAATATACAAGGCATAAACCCAGGAAGGCGCTCGCCAAAAGCATGACGATGATGATTAAAAGCGCAGCGCCTCTCTGAAACTGCAGAGGTATGCCGTTTGTTTTGGTGTCTATGTAATTGTTGATGGCGGTGGTGGTCAGATCGAACAGGAACATCGAGGCAAAAAAGAGCAGCGTAAGCTCCCATCGGATGGGCTGACCGACATAGAAAAGATATGCAATGGTCAGCAGGAACGCGAAGGTGCTCGTAATCTTCGTCTTTATTTCCACATAGCTTAGAAATCTTTTTATCATTCGATGCCTCTCCGTTCCGGGCAGCCCGCCGGTATGTCCCGGCCGGCGGTCCTCATGCTTTGGTCGTCGCCAGTCGTGTTCCGCATCGTTCCGGTTACTGCCGGTTCGCAATCCGGCGCCGATTTTTGATCACGTCCCGCTCCCGCCCGTCATGCTTCGGGCAGGCGGAAGGCCCGGTTCAGGATTGCCCTTAATCTGTTTTCTTTTTCCTCGGGAAGGACAAGCTCCCGGATCAGCTCCAGGGACCTGTCGTAGTATTTTCGTGCCACCTGCCTCGTATAGTCCAGTCCGCCCGTCTCCCGGACAGCCTCATTGATCTCTTTCCTTTCCAGCCTTTGCTTCTTTGCCTTCTGTTTCAACAAGGGCATTTTTTTGAAGGCATGGATCAGAGGAAGCGTAATCACATTCTGTTCATAATCGGACTGAACCGGCTTCTTCGCCGTTTCCTCCGTCTCCTCGAAGTCCATGCAATCGTCGGTGAGCTGGAAGATCATGCCGATGTTGTGCCCGAGCTTTGCGCACTTACGAATGATATCCCGATCCTTTTCGGCAAGGGCGGCGCCGGTAAAGAAAGCCGCCTCAAAGAGGGCTGCCGTTTTTCCGGAGATGATCCGCAGGTATTGCGGCACGGTCAGATCGACATTTCCGTTATTGACATGCTGGTTCAGTTCTCCCAGACAGACCCTGCCCATATAGTTCGGTATCTCCAGCCTCATGGCATCCTCCATATCCGTCTGGTCCGTCACGGAGGCGACCAGCTTCATCGCCAGGCATACCAGATAATCGCCGCAGATCACGGCCGTCCGTTTTCCGTACTTTTTCTGAAGCGTAATCTCGCCTCTTCTGAGATCCGCATTATCGATCACGTCATCGTGAACGAGAGTCGCCAGATGCAGGATTTCAATGGCGGCCGCCATTTTTACGGCCTTTTCGCCGATCCGGCCCCCGTCTTCCATCGCGCAGGCTATCACCGAAGCTGCGCGGATAAACTTTCCCATGGACAGGGCAAGGTGGCCGGTATAATCACGGATGACGGGAGGAGAAGCCGACAGCAGCCTGACCACCTCTTTCCGGACCTGCTCCAGCGCGCTTTCATATTGAAATTTGATCGCTTCCATATTCTCCATAGGAGGCTCCCTTAATCGTGATAGAGATAGGATTTCCTTACGGCCGGGATCTTCTTCCAGCCTTTTTTCAGCGCAGGCATGACGTAATAGTCAAGACCGAAGGTTCTGCCGGCTCCGATGAGCACCGCAATTCCGGCGAAGATCATCCAGAACGTGCCCAGATAAAGGCCCGTGGTCGTAACAAACATGAATTGCAACACCAGCGAGAATCCCGCCGCCGGGAATGTGAACAACCCGCCGATAAGCGCCAGCCCGACCAGAATTTCGGCTATAACGATGAAGGCCTGCATTGCGACCTGCGCGGATTCGTTCGGGAGGATCAGGGTCTGAATGAACCAGTTCAAAGCCGGTATATCGAGTTTGAAGGCGAGATCGCTCAGCGTGGAATGTGCAAGTTCCGTTCCGCTGACAAAGATCGCCTGGAAAAGGCCAAGGAAATCGATGTTGAACAGGACTTCGCCGACCTGGGAAACAGCCTGCCCCGCTCCTTCCGCGGCAGGCGTCGAGGAAGACGTCGCGTCGGCCGCCGCCTGTACAACCTGTGCCGCCGTGTCGGCTAATGCGCCGGTGGCGGAAGACACCGCGTCGGCGGCAGACTGTACCGCCTGGGACGAGGTTTCCGCAGCCGATCCGGAGGCGGCGCCGCCGGTACCGTCCGTGGCTCCGCCGCCTTGGTTCAAAATGCTGTCATACCAGGCCTGGGCGCCGCCAAAGAAACCGGACAGCTTCGGAGCAGTCAACCATCCTTCGACGACCTTCATAATGCCTTCATAAAGCCAGACTGCTCCAAGCCACACCCGAAGCGGCACCAGCAGGAAGCTCGGCGTCCTGTTCGAAAAATGCCCGCCGACGAAGCTTCTGCAGTGCCTTATGGTAAAGAACTCATGCCTGAGATAGCTGAAAACCTTGTTCCAGCCCAGAACCTGGACAAAATAAACGATATTGATGAAATGCTTGGCGAACATGGCCAGGAAGGAAGGCAGGTTGACCATCCTGTTGGGCAGCCCCACCCTTGCCACTCCGTATCGTCCGCCGACGCAAACCATAAAGCCGTGGTTCCTGTGAACATATTTCTTCATCTCTCCTTTTCCAGTGACGGCGCATTCGATGTTATGCGCAGCGATTTCCGCGCTCTGTTCACAGTTTTCCACCACCTGCGGCACCGGCTTTTCTTCTCCCTCGCAGGTATAAAGCATGTTATCCCCTACGACATAGACGCTTTCATCGTCCACAGAACGCAGATACGGATCCAGCGCGATCCGTCCTCTGCCTCCGGACTGCAGGGTTTGACCCGCTTTCGCGGTGATATCGGCGGCTTCGATGCCTGCCGCCCAGATCACGGTATAGGTTCCATCCCGTGTTATTGTCTCATTGGATTTGAGCTCGACAAAATCCTTCCCGACTCGGACGACGCCGGTGTTGAGCATCACCCGGATGCCCATCTTCTTCATGCGTTTCTCGACCTTTTCCGATAATTTCTCGGGAAGGTTGGGAATCGTACGGCTCAGGATATCGACATTGCAGATCGTGACCTCACTCCGGTCGATCTCGAAATTCTCGCAAAGGATCGGCACGTATTCGCCCAGCTCTCCGGCCATTTCCACTCCGGTGAATCCCGCGCCCACGATGTAGAAAGTCAGCAGCTTCTTCCGTTCTTCCGGATCCGTCTCGACCGCTGCTTTTCTGAACATGTTATGGATATGGTCCTTTAAAAGAACGGCGTCGTTGTAAGACCAAAGCTTGAATGTAAATTCCTCAGCGCCCGGGGTGCCGAAAAAGGTCGGCTTTGAACCCGCGCACAATACCAGATAATCATAATCATAGCTTTCAGAGGTTCCCTTTACGCGTTTCTCCTTAAAATCAATGGAGACTACCGTATCAAGCCTGACGTCGACCTTTCTGCCCGCAAACACTTTTTTCAGGCTGATCTTGATGCTTTCCTCATCCACCCGGTTCGCGGCCACTTCATGCAGTTCGGTCAGCATGGTGTGGAAAGGATTTTTGTCAATGATCGTTATGGAAACATCATTGTCCTTCTTAAATTTTTTCGCTAGCTTCTTGGCGGTAAGTATTCCGGAATATCCCGCGCCAATGATTACGATTTTCGTTTTCATGTCGTACTCCTTGTGATTAATAATTCCAAATAACTCCCTTTTTGCCGGCAAGATTGTTAATTTGATAACATTTATAGGCAAACAAAATACGCGGATTATTATAAATCCGCGTATTTAATATACCCCTATTATATATCTTTAAACATTATTCTATTATTGCCATTTTTTATCTATTTAATATTCTTTTCTCAAGCCGAATTCAGCCGATTCAACCCACTCTTCGGGCCGCCTTACCATCTCGATGAGCTGTTCAATCACTTTGTAATGGCTGTCTTCCTGTTCGATCAGAAATTGGAAGATCTTTTTCTCCTTTTCATCCTCCGCATCCCGCAGCAGTTCGTTGTAAAGCTCCAGGCTCTTCTTTTCATTTTCCAAAGCCATGCTGTAGATATCCACCGCACCGGGGAAGCTCTTAACGACGTTTTTATACTTTCCGACTTCCAGGTATATGGTTTTGATCTCGCCGTATGTATCGATCAACTCATAAGGCAGTGTTTCCGCTTTGCTTTTCAATATCCTGGCATGTATGCTCTCCTCTTCGGCCAGTGTATGAAAGATGGATTTAAGACCGTTGTCATCGGTTTTTTCAGCCTGTTCCAGGTAAAACCTCTTATTACCCAGTTCCATTCCAATCGCATATTCGATCCTGTTCATCCGCGTATCCTTTCGCAATATTCTAATTTTTCAAACTATTTGTCTATATTATAGCAGAACGGCGCTTTAATACAAGATATAGTTGAAAAACTTTTTCTTATTATAAATAAGGAAAAAAGCAGTTCCCCGGATTACGTCCGTATGGGATCTGCTTTTTCCCTGTGCTGTTATATGTATTGTAGGGTGTGTGTGAGGTAGCTGTTTTATATTTGTATAATCAGTCTTTCGATTTTTTCGGGCCGGACCGTTTGCCGTCGTTCTTGCCGTCTTCGCCTTCGGTCCATCGGCCTGACTCTTCCGGTCCGCCGGACCGGTTCCCGGGTTTCCCGTTTTCGATTCCCCCGGGCGTTGTCTGGTCCTGGTTCTTGGTCTGATTCTGGTTGCGGCCCCGGTCCTGGTCCTGTTTCCGTTCCTTGTTGCCATCAGGGCTCCGGTCTTCGTTCTGCTTCTGCTCCCACTTCTCGTCCTTTTGTTTCTGCTCCCACTTCTCGTCCTTTTGTTTCTGCTCCCACTTCTCGTCCTTTTGTTTCTGCTCCTTATTTTGCCTCTGCTCCCACTTCTGGTCCTTATCCTGCTTTTGCTCCTGCTTCCGGTCCTTGTTCCGGTCCCGGGTCTCATCCCAATCCTTTTCGTCTTTTCCTTTATCCTGATTCCGGCTCCAGGTCTGGTGCAATCCTTTATCCCAGGCAGCGCCGCCCTGATCGCGGCCTTTATCGCCGCCCGTCTTTTCGGCGCCCGCTTTTTCCGGCTGCTTCCGGTACAGAGCCCAGCTTTCACCCCAATCCCGGTTCCAGTCCCGGCCAAGGTCCTCGTCCCGGTCCCGTTTCCAATCCGCGTTATTCTTTTGGCGTTCCTTGCCGAAAGCCTTCGTTCCGTCGAAAGCTTTCTTGCCGGCCGTTTCCCAATTCTTCTTTATTTCCTTATTGATCTCTTTCACCGGCTTTGCAAGCCACTGTTCCATTTCGATGGCGCCGGTGGTGCTAGCCTGCAGCTTTTCCACAAGATGCAGCTTTCCGGGGGTGACGCCCAGGCTCTTTGCTTCCTTCACTTTTTGCGGGCTGGCGGCTCCGGCGTCCACTTGCACGGTAACGTCCTTCCTGGTTTCCAGATAAGTCTGAACTTCGGATTTCAATTCCATGGCCATTTTCTCGGCTTCCTTCGGTTTTTCATTGGAAGCGGCAATCACGATCCCGCTGTCCGGATCATCCGCCAGGTAACCCTCTGCGATGAGTTCGTCCAGCGTTTCTTTCAGCCCTTCTTCGATTTTTTTATTTTTAAGCTGCAGATCCTTGAGGATTTCTTCGCCGTCTTCATTCACTGCACGCGCTTCCAGAATCCGGTCAAACATATTGACCGAGTATTCGACGGAGGGATTTACGTCAAGGCTGATATAGCTGGTGGGCGTGTGCCAGGCGAAGGCGCCGATGGTCCCGATTGCCACAACCGCCGCGATACGCGCCGCACCTATCAGCAGTTTTGTGCTTATAACCGGCTTGAGCACGAACTGTCTCAGACCCGGTTTTTGTCCGGAGGCGAGCTTAAGAGTCTGGCCGATTTCATAATTCCGGTTTTCTATCCTTTTAAAAAGCCCGTCCTCCGCAAGGATCACTGCGTCTTTATTATTTATTTCAACGACTATCCCCTTCATGCAGGATCCTCCTCTCTCATAAAACTCAGATACTCGGAAAGTATTGGATAGTCTCCGGAAATGATCTCCGCCCCCGCTATAATATATTTTCTATGCCTCTCCAAAACTTTTCGGGGCAGGTTTTCATTTTTCTCAATTATTTTAAGCGGAAGCGTCTTGGTCCGCCTCATCTCGTCCAAAAGCGCAGGGTTCCATGCAAGATACCGGACCGCCTTGGCGCAAACCGCCTTTGTCTTTGCCGCCTTAGGCGAGGCCTCGGTAAGATCCATAAACGAAATTCCGTATTCGGCCAGCGTTGCGGAGAGTGCCTGTATTTCCAATCTGGCGTCCGGTTCGCGGCCGGTAGACGTCTTCGACATGACCTCAAGCTTAACCGAAGCACTCTCGTCCTCAAGATCATGCTCGACGGTGTAGGAATCGATGAGGACTTCGCAATCATGCCGCTTTTCCTTTCGGGCATAATCGTACAGCCTCCGCCGGATCACGGTTTCTGCAAAGGGCAAAAACGCTCCTTTGTTAATGTCATAAGAATTGACTGCCTCATGAAATGCCGACAGCGCAATGGACCATTGATCGTCCTGCTTTGTTATGTAACGGCCCGAGCCCTTATTTGCAGTCTGGAGGATAAACAGTTCAAATTCCCGGATGAATGCTTCAAGATATTGTCCATCCCTTTGGGCCCTGAGCGCATTTTTATCAATCATTCTCATATAACAGCCCTCGCAAGCTTAGGTCGCCGGACGGCAAATCCCGTTCTGCGGTTTCGATTGCAGCCGGCTATACGGCACACCCTAATTACATTCGAAATCATACCATAAAAAAACAGGGTACATCATTCATTTATTTAGAAAACTTGAACCTGGCAAATATTCCCGGGTTCCGGCGCGAGGGATAATTGTCAAAAAAGGAAGGCCGGGAGCATAGACCCGGCGAAACGTTGTCACTGGTGAGGGTACGAAATGAGAGGACGACGTACTCCATTGCGGCATACCAATATAATTTTAATAGGTCCGCTTTCTTCCAATCCATAAAACGGCCGAAAAGCCCGCAATAAAAGTCAGGACGCAGGGAAGGACCTCTGTTCCCGAAGGTAATCCAGGAAAAACCTGCACAAGAGAGCCGAGCATGAATCCGATGATCAGCATGTAGGTGAACTGCGGGTGGCGTTTCATCTCCCGTTCCAGGATCCCCGCGGTCAGAAAAATCCCGGTGACGACGCCCGTTGCCAAAGGGATCAGATAGGGCAGATCCAGGTTCTTGGCGGCCGCAAGGGTCAGGTCGTACATGCCCAGCATCAGGAGGATGTAAGAAGCGCTGATGCCCGGCAGGATCAATGCGACGGCAACTACGAAGCCTGCCAGTACGAGCATGATGACGCTGTGGAGGTTCATCCCGGCGTCCACCTGAAAAAGACCCTCGGGCAGATACCGGGTGCAGACGCCGAGCGCCGCTCCGATCAGCGCGACCATGAGATTGACCGGTTTAATCCTCGATATCCTCACCTTCCGGTAAAGAGGCGGAATGCTTCCGAGAATGGCGCCGGTAAATAGGAGCAGCATGGGTTTGTTCCACAGTGTGAGGGCGGTGAGCATCGATCCCGAAAACGTCAATATGCCGAGGATCCCCGCCAGCGAGAATATGGACAGCAGCAGGAGGTTTTCCTTCAGCTCCCGCCGAAGCGAGCTGACGGCGTGAATCAGGTCGTCGTAGATCCCCAGAATAATGGCCATGGTGCCGCCGCTGACGCCGGGAACCAGCATGGAAGCACCAACTGCGAAACCTTTGATAAAGATTGCCGCGATTCTTTTTTTACTCTTTCCCACAATAGCTCCTCTGAAGTGTTTTTATCAGTCGAAAGCCGGCATTTCCCATTCGGCAAATACCGGCGGCTACGTATAATATTGTACCAGATATTTCATTCATGACAAATTAAAAAATTCTTCTTACAGAGGTTAAAATACGACGGGAGCGGCGGCGTTCAACATTTTCCTGCCGTCAGCATATATTGGATTAACAGAATGGAGGTATCACCATGTATTGTTTCATTCCATTGGTGTTGGGATTTGTTGCCGGCAAGGCTTGTTGTTTTGACCGCTTTGACCGCTTTGATCGCTTTGACCACTTTGACCGGTTCGATCACTGCTGCGGCCGCAGAAGGAGATGCTGCAGGTTTTAGCTTTTTCGTTCACTTCCGCGACAAACACGCTGCCGCAACAAACCTTTTAATACAATAAAACGGGGGACCTGTCCGACCACACCTGGGGCCGAAACAGGTTCCCCTTTTTGATTAGGCCTCATATGTCGGCTTCGGCTTCTTCCAGCTCCACATGAATGGATTCCCCTTCCTTCATCAGGATATGTCCGGATTCGTACGGCTTGCCCTCTACGGTCAGGATCACCTCTTCGGAGTTGTAATAATTTCCGAAAGTGTTGGCTATGCTCTGAAGAATCATCGTCTCATAAGCGATGCCTGCGTTCATTGCCTCCGTGAAGGAAGCGCTGAAATCCAGCCTTACCCTGTTCTCCTCATCCAGCGAGAGACTCTTGATCACCTTGCCGGTTGAGAGCGACGACCCAAAATATTCCCCGACGGCTTCCGCATAAGCGATCTCTAAAATTTCGGCCGTATCGTCGTTGGTGCGCCAGGCCACTTCCTTTTCCTTCGATTTGATTTTGCCTTGTTCTATATCCGGATAATAGAACCGGATTTTCTCTGTTCTGGCGACATCTTTTTCGATGGATTCCAGAGTCGAGCTTACCTCCATGCCGCCAGACCGGAAAATGGTCTTTACAAGGCCTACATCCCTCGCATAATAATCGATCGTTATGCTGTCTTTTGCCTCCGTGATCACTTCAATGCAGGAAAACGTCCCCAAAGGAGTTCTTACCTCCTCGGCGGTTCCCGTAACGGCTCTCTCTCTGCCGTCTGAAAGTGTCCAGGTTGTCCCCTTTTCCAGCGGCTCCATGAGAATCACTTCACTGAGATCGCCCTCCCGTTCCAGCATGTTCTCCCTGTGATAGACCTCGCCCTTTGCCTGCAGCAAAGTCACCTTCCCGTCTTTCACCTCATAGACGTGGGCGGCGACGGTACCTCCGTTGTCGATTCTCTGCTGGACCCTGTTTTCGGAAGCATAATCCACATGGACCTGATAGCTCGCGTATTCGTTTCCCTTGCCCTCATAGACGTATTTGACATTTTCCCGGATGGGAAAGTAGTCCTCAACCCTCTTTTCGGCTTCGCCGATGAGGACGAGCTTCACCGCCGTTACCTGCACCGGATAACTCTCCCTGATTTCAGGCCGTATTGTAATCTCGACCAGCTGTCCCGCTTCCGGTTTGAAGTCGTACTCCGCTTCCCCCAGCGCGACGCTGGCTTTGTCAAATTCCTCAAAGTCTACCGTATCTACCTCAATGCGGTTATCCGACACCTCGGTTATTTCCGCTTTAAACGTAACGGTATCCTGCGACGCGCAGCCTGCGGTCACCGCAAGCAAAAGCAGAAACAGCAGAAAGAGAACAGCCGTCGGCATGTATTTCTCCATGACATCGCCCATATCGTTAAACGGATTTAATCTCTTTAAATCTCCAGGATTGCGCATTTTATTTTTCCTCCCCGTTTTATCGCGTTTCATCACATAGTTTGTACTTGTTCATTTACCTCTATAACGAACCTGCAGAAAAAATTTGCATATTCTTTACCTATGACGAAGGAATTCCCGCTTTTGTTTCACAAGCACCAGGCGCCGGCCTCCATACGGAAGGAGGTCCGGCGCCGTTGTTAAAACCGCCCAAAGCGGCGGTTTGCCAGCGAATAAAAAAGATAAATCGGCTGGTATCAGTCTTATTCAAGCAATGTTTCCTGCCGGTCCGCAGGCGGTTCAAAAGGCATTGCGGCGGGCCGCGCCGCGGGGGGTACGGCAGGCGCAACCGCAGGCGGTGCTGTAGGAGCGGTTTGCGGTTCCTGCGGAATAAAAGGGGTGAAAGGCTCCCCGGTCGGAGCTCCGGGCACCGCCGGCCGGGTCCCGGGTACTCCGGGCCGAACCGACAGATATCCCCCGCAGGGGTAGAAGGTTCCGCAGCCGATATGCTGCCCGGAATCGCCGGTGGGCTGGGTTCTGAAATCGTCCGGCCACTCGTGGAGGATCATCGCCCTTCCCAGAATATCCTCCGGACGGAACCGGTCGGTATATACGACCATGAAGGCATGCCCGTAAAAGGCCATGAGCGGAGGAAGGTCTCCCTCGTGGTAAGGGTGGGGCGCGTTTTCCACCGTGCTGAAATGGCCTCCCACATCGTGAAATCCCGTATATCCTTCCCCCATGATGCAGGGACCGTGCTGATGTATATGGAATCCGTAAAATCCTGAAAACGGAATGCCCTGTACATCCACAACCAGCAGGGAGCCTTCCAGGAACGGATAAACGTATACGTCACCCTCCAGATTATGGATTTGCGAGCTTCCCGTTATATGTGCGCATGCGACAGGCATACTGAGCATCGTCTGAAACATTAACTGGACCGTTTCATCGATCATAGGAAAATTTCCCCCTTTGACATCTCAGCTCCCTATTAAGACGTCATAGGGTGCTTGATGCTTACAGTTTATGCCGCGCATCCCTTGAATGATACACCCGATCCTACCGGATGACGCTCTTTCCCATCAGATATTTGTCAACGGCTCCCGCCGCCAGCTTTCCCTCCTGAATCGCCCATGCAACAAGACTCTGCCCGCGCCGCATGTCGCCGGCGGCAAACACCTTGTCGAGATTTGTCTCAAAATGGTCAAAGGCTGCCTTTACGTTGCCCCTTTCATCTCTTTCAAGCTTGAGCTCATCGGGTATCTTGTCCTCGGGACCGAGGAAGCCCATGGCTAGCAGCACCAGATCCGCCTTCCAGGCTTTCTCGCTGCCCGCGATCTCCTTGGGCACGGGCCTCCCCGAAGAATTCTTGTCCCAGATCACATCCACGGTATGAACCTCTTTTACCTTGCCTTCGGCATCTCCGATGATGGATTTCGTTGAAAGACAGTAATTCCTGGGATCTCTCCCGTACAGGAAAATCGCCTCTTCCTGCCCGTAATCCACCTTGAGCTTGACCGACCATTCCGGCCAGGGATTGCTCGTATCCTGCCTTCTTTCCGGGAGCTTGGGCAGGATCTCAAACTGGATCACGCTGTTACAGCCGTGGCGGATCGCCGTGCCGACGCAGTCGG
>Ga0134103_1003219_pt1 | contig 11271 bp, 11 predicted proteins | sample 14_taG_2_FD_94445 | JGI IMG/M metagenome (GOLD analysis project Ga0134103, IMG submission 94445) | Switchgrass degrading microbial communities from high solid loading bioreactors in New Hampshire, USA - 14_58_20_212_A1 metaG | ecosystem: Engineered > Bioreactor > Semi-continuous > Anaerobic >...
AGAGGGAGGAATTCTGGTAAGAATTAATCCTGTAAATAAAAAAGAGAAAACAGACGATTACTTTGAAGTTTCAGTTCCGGAAGCCGAGGTAGAAGAAGCTCACGGCATAATTATTGAAAAAGGTTTTTAAAATTACCCGTGTTTCGTTACACGGGTATTTTAAAAAAGGTTTAATCATTTCCCATCATCTAGAAGTTGATGGGTATAAATATTTTTTATGAGTTTAAACAGCTCGAAAACCCGTTGGAAATCACAGTTGCTTTAATCATTCAGATTTTTCTGATTAAATATATATCTGACAATTATGCTTTTCAAAACAAGCATTGTTTGGAATACAGCGTTGATTAGAATATGACCATTGATCCTTTATGTGTTAATAACATGATTTTACAACGGGTATTGTCATAATTAATAACCCAGCTACAGGAGGAAATCATGAAAAAAATTAATACTATTGCAGTTTTAACAAGCGGCGGAGATGCGCCAGGTATGAATGCTGCCGTTCGTGCAGTCGTTAGAACCGGAATATACAATGGTTTAAAAGTACTTGGAGTGTATAAAGGATATGAAGGTTTATTAAACGGTGATATAGAAGAAATGACATTACGCTCGGTGGGAGATATAATCCAGCGGGGAGGCACAATACTTCAAACAGCGAGATCCAAAGAATTCAATACACCTCAAGGTCTTGAAAAGGCTATTTCTATGGCTAAAGTTTTTGGAATTGATGCGCTTATTGTGATTGGCGGAGACGGTTCCTTCAAAGGCGCCAGAGACTTAAGCCAGTTAGGACTGAATGTAATAGGAATACCCGGCACAATTGATAACGATATTTCCTGCACAGACTACACCATCGGATATGATACGGCAATGAACACCGTACTGGATGCCATTGACAAAATCCGAGACACGTCATATTCTCATGAACGGTGCAGTGTTCTTGAAGTTATGGGCCGACATGCAGGCTGGATCGCAGTTAACTGCGGAATAGCAGGTGGCGCTGAAGCGATTATCCTTCCGGAAAAAGAATTTGACATTGATAAGGATATTATTATACCAATTGTAGAAGGCCGTAACCGCGGGAAAAAGCACTATCTGGTAATTGTTGCCGAAGGTGTTGGCGGCGCCGTTGAAATAGCAAAATATATTGAAGAGAAGACCGAAATCACTACAAGAGCAACAATCCTGGGATATATCCAGCGGGGCGGTTCGCCCACTATTGTCGATAGAGTTATGGCCAGCCGTTTTGGAGCATGCGCTGTTCAATGTCTAGAAGGAAAGAAAAATCGTGTTATAGCATTAAGAGACAATAAGATTGTAGATATTGACATCATAGAAGCTCTCAATATGAAAAAGACTATTGACAATGAACTGATAACATTAAGCAAAATACTTGCTTTATAAGGAGACTTTGCTTATGATAACAGAAACACGATTCCCTGTAAGATACGCCGAAACAGATCAAATGGGAATTGTACATCACTCGGTTTATCCCATCTGGTTTGAATGTGGCAGAACAGATTTTATAAAGTACTACGGAATATCATATAATGAACTGGAAGAACTTGGCCTTATGTTGCCTTTGATCCGATTGACATGTGAATATAAAAATCCGGTAAAATATGGCGATTCGGTTTTGGTAAAGACAAGGTTGATAAAGGCAACAAAGGTACGATTAGTACTAGGATATGAAATCTATGCAGAGAATAAAAATCTGTTATGCGTTCAGGGAACCACAGAGCATGCATGGACCGCAAAAAACTTAAAACCTGTGAATATATCAAAATACAAACCTGAAATCTTTAAGAAACTGTTACCAATGTATAATAGTGTTACAGGAGAATAGCTTCTTATGAATAGTATAGTAAAGAATATACCAAATATTTTAACGGTTTTAAGAATGATGGCGGTTCCCGCATATATTACGTTCATGCTAAAGGATATGATATATCCGGCGTTGATAGTTTTTCTGATAGCTGAAACTACTGATGTTTTAGATGGGTTTATAGCCCGCCGTTTCGGACTGATAACCAAGTTCGGTAAAATTGCTGATCCCTTAGCCGATAAAATGATGCAGTTGGCTGCGCTTTTTACTTTTTCAAGAAGAGACATGATTCCAAGGATAGTCCCCTGGCTTGTTCTGTTCAAAGAATTATTCATGCTGATTTCAGGTCTTTATTTGATCAGAAAGAATTTTGACATGTCCAGCAAATGGTTTGGCAAACTGACATCGGTAGTTTTGTTTATAGCTATTATGCTTGTTTTTATAGGAGTACCCAGGCGTATAACCGATGTTATCTTCTGGCTGTGTGTAGGCATGGCTTTATTTGCGGCTATAATGTACATAAGAAATTATTTTAAACAGGTCAAATCAGCAGATGGCAATACATCAGTGAAATCGTAAATTAAATATGTCGTTACAGGTTTACTTTTATAAAGAAAAAAGCGGGGGTGTTGATTTACCCCGCTTTTAAATTTAATCACAGCAGTCGCCATCTTTGTTGAAGAATAAACAGAGGAAAATCAAAATGAAGAATAAAATTGTGCAATCTACATCACCACGTCTACCACTCCGCATAAACGGCACCTCCTTTCGGGTAGATTTAAATTACCCTACTGTTAATCGCAGCACTTGTTGTCATCACCGCATCCATTGCAGAACAGGAGAAGGAACAGGATAATGAACATCAAAATTTCGCAATTGTTGCCGAAGTTGCATCCTCTTAAACCAAACATAATAAAAACCTCCCATGCCTTTTGAACTCAATATATTCTATTCTCAATAGCATCAATGGGTTACAATACAGGTTCTATGTTTTAATACAATTGAATAATATTAAATAGCTGACAAGACCTTTATCAGGGGGAATAGATTGTGGAAGAAAATTACAATAGTATTGTTTCCTCGGGTTATTTTAAAGGAATTATAAAGGCAGTGCTGGTATCTCTTACAGTAACTTTAATAATTCTGTTCTTAACGGCTTTGCTTCTTTGTTTTACTGATTTTCCAGAAGTATACACATTTCCGTCTGCCATAGCTGCAACTGTATTAGGAGTCTTTTCCGGAAGTTCCGTTGCTGCTAAAAGGAACAAATCAAACAGTCTATTATCAGCTCTGTTGACAGCATTTTTATATATAGTTATATCATTCACTATAGGCAGTATATTAGAAAAGAGAGTCATGTTTTCTTTAAATACCGCTCTTTTTGCAGCGATTGCTTTGCTGACCGCAGCTATCGCAAGTATTCTGGCTAACCGTACAAAAACTCCCAGGAATTATAATAAAAGTTCTTCGGGAATCTTTGATAAGATCAGAAAGAAAAGCGGCAGTGGATACCGTTTTAACAGCCGGAAACTATAATAGTGAGTATATTGTCTTTTGGAATTCGATATACTATAATTAAGGTGGCAAGAGAATATGTATCTTGTCATTTTTTAATATATTAAAAACAGGCCATACCATTATGATTCATATTTATATAGGGGATGGAAAAGGAAAGACTACAGCGGCAATCGGGCTTGCAATAAGAAATCTGGGCTCTGATGGAATGATTTTTTTTGCCCAGTTTCTAAAGAGCAGTGAAACCGGTGAAATGAACGTACTTACCAAATTAAACGGGATAACTTTTTTCAGGCCTTATATGAGGCATAAAGGTTTTATTTTTAATATAAATGATGAAAAGTACAAGGAAATAAAAGAAGACATAGAAAAAGGGTTTCGAGAGATAAAAAATATAATTTCCAACAACAGATTTTCGCTTATAGTTTTTGATGAAATTCTGGATGTTATCGAATTAGGTTTTTTATCGGAAGATGAGGTAATTGCTGTTTTTGATGAATATCCGTCCACCGAATTCGTAATAACAGGCAGAAAAGCTACACAAGCTATGAGAGAAAGAGCGGATTATATTACTGTCATGAAAAAAGAAAAACACCCTTTTGATAAAGGAATCAACGCCAGAAAGGGTATAGAGTACTAAAAAATGATGAAAGGTTAAATGATATGCGTAAGAGAAAGTTAAATGTTAAAAGGTTTATTACTGTTTTGTCTGTATTTGTGATCAGCGTTGTTTTGATTATATTCTTGATTACAAAGAACAATAAGCCGGATTCTGCAAAAAATGACCCGTCTCCGACTGTAACCCCGACCGTAACACCAGATGTTTCAACAACTCCGGTACCGGGTACAAATGAATCACCTTCGGTTTCGCCTTCACCTATACCCGAAGAGACTGCGAAACCGGATGAAAATCTTGTAATCCGGACTGATTATGAAAACTTTTTACCAAATGAATCCGGTGATATACCAATAATAATGTTTCATCGCTTCATAGAAGCTTATGAAGAAAATACCGAAAAAGAGTATACAACTACATTTGCGGAATTTGAAGCGCTTTTGCAGACTCTTTATGATGCCGGCTACAGGCTGATAAGCATGCAAGACTTTATTGATTGTAATATTAAAGTTCCCGCAGGCACTATGCCTATGGTTTTCACCTTTGATGACGGAACACCCGGTCAGTTCAATCTGATTGAAGAAGGTGGAAGTTTAAAAGTAAATCCGAAATCAGCGGTAGGAATTATGATGGCATTTAATGAAAAGCATCCTGACTTCGGATTAAAAGGTATTTTCTATGTTAATATGGATATAGGGGATAATACCTTCAAAGGCGCGGGAACATTAAAGGAACGTTTCGAGATTCTCCAGAGCCTGGGTTTTGAGCTGGGAAGTCATACCTGGGGCCACGTTAATTTTACAGAGGCGAAAAATAATTCTGCCCAGAGGATACAGGAGAGTATTGGCAAGAATCAGGAGAAAGCCGATGAAGTTTTACCTGGTTTAAGATTTTATTCATTAGCTTTACCATATGGAAGTCTGCCTGACAAAAGTTTGTACCAATACCTGGCAAGTGGTTCATACAATGGGATCGAATATAAGAATGAAACTATAATGGCAGTCGGAGCAGAGCCTTCTGTTCCGTCCATCAATAAGAATTATAACAGTATGTATGTCAGAAGAATACGCGCGCAGGGAAGAGTACCGGTGAACGGGGATCTAACATGGTGGCTACCAAGAATGACTTCAAATCGTATGTTTATCAGCGACGGTGATCCGACTACTATTGTAGTTCCTGCAGACAAGCAGGATAAAATTGCTGTTGAGAAACTTAATGGAAAAAAATTAATTACATATTAAAAAATTAACATAAAAAACATTACCGGTGGAAACATTGATTTATGCTGCAAAATGATGTAAGATAGATAATAGAGTTTCCAGTTTACATTATTAAGCATAAGCAATGTACTATTATCCCGATCCGGTAATATATTTTATTATCGGGTTGTGATTTTTTTTGTTATATTGACGCTTATACAATTTTTTAAAATATATAACGATTATGTACTAAGCACTATCATAAGGATGAAAGGAGGCAGGCATAATGTCAGTCGCAAAGGATGTTAAAAAACCGATGGATGACTATGAAGTAAAAAGAAAAGCTGTAAAGCTTGTTGTTGCCCATTTAAGAAAAAAGATTACCAAAGAGTATATGGGTATGCAATATCTTATTAATTGGCTGGACCAAATGGATGAACTCCTTATGAAGGAAGAATTTGACATCAAAGAATATTATGCAATGAGGAGACAATTAAATAGCGTTGTCGAGAGCACGTTGGACGAAGAAATGCGAGGTAAGATAAGGAATTCCTGGCATAGCTTTGGAAAAGCATTAGATAAAAAAGCAAAACCTTATTAAAAAACCTCGATGTGCAAAGTCGAGGTTTTTGATTAACTATGCAAAAAAGCTCTTCAGTGGTATCGGGCAAACAAGTTCTGACCACTGAAGAGCTTTTTAACAGGGACTAAATTCCACGCTGGAAACCTTATGTTTTTATTATATGTTTTCAATAAAGTTTCTGCCCATTTTAATCTGCTCGATAACGCTTTCCTTAGCAGGCCCGCCGATTACTTTTCTCTCATTAACGCAGGTTTTAAGGCTTATGGCATCGTATACATCATTTTCAAACTTATCAGAAAATGTTTTTAATTCATCTAAACTCATATCATCGATGTTTTTGTTTTTCCCGATGCAATATGCTACCATGCGGCCGATGATTTCGTGGCAATCTCTGAAGGGCATCCCTTTTTTGACTAAATAGTCGGCGATATCGGTAGCATTGGTAAAACCGCCTTTGGCAGCGTTGAACATATTTTCTTTATTAATTTTCATGGTGTCCAGCATTTTAGTAAAAACAGGGAGACAAAGCCTGACTGTGTCAACAGCGTTGAATATTGCTTCCTTATCCTCTTGCATATCCTTGTTATATGCCAGAGGTATGCCTTTCATCATGGTCAGGAGAGAAATAAGACTTCCGTACACTCTTCCGGTTTTACCGCGGACAAGCTCGGCAACATCGGGATTCTTCTTTTGCGGCATGATGGACGATCCTGTACTGTAAGCATCGTCAAGCTCAATAAATGCGAATTCTCCGGAACACCACAGTATGATCTCTTCACTGAACCGTGATAAATGCATCATTATTATAGAAAGGCAGGAAGCCAGTTCGATTACAAAATCCCTGTCGCTTACTCCGTCAATACTGTTGGCCGTAATATCGTCAAAGCCAAGTTCCATTGCCACCATTTGCCTGTCCAAAGGATATGTTGTCCCCGCAAGGGCACCTGAACCCAAAGGCATAATATTAATTCTTTTAGCACAGTCAATCAGCCTTTCGATGTCTCTTTTGAACATTTGGAAATACGCCATATGATGGTGGGCCAGGGTTATAGGCTGAGCCCTTTGCAAATGCGTGTATCCTGGCATAATGGTATCAAGATTATTTTCTGCGATCTTCAGGATGACATTAAGAAGGTCCTTTAACATTGATTTTATTTCAATGATTTCATCTTTAAGATACATGCGAAGATCAAGGGCTACCTGATCATTTCTGCTCCTTCCGGTATGCAGCTTTTTTCCCACATCTCCGATCCTGGAAATCAGGATGGTTTCTATATTCATATGAATATCTTCAGCAGAAACATCAAATTCAATTTTTCCATCCTCAATATCTTTAAGTATCTCAAACAGTGTTTTATAAATCAAATCAGCATCTGCTTTCGGTATGATCCCGCATGCACCGAGCATTTTGACATGGGCCGCACTTCCAAGGATATCTTGTCTGTACATCCTGCTGTCAAAATGTATTGACGAGTTGAAATCATCCATTAATTTGTCTGTATTTTTGGAAAATCTACCGCCCCAAAGCTTCATAATTACCCTCAATTCCATAAGAATTAATACACTGTCAACCGCTTAACAGGCTGACAGTGTAAATTATAACGCAATTTATCTGTTTTGTTTAATAATCTTTGATATTGTTTCGTTTTTTCATATTGGCCTGAACGGTACATGGCAGGCCAAAGAGATTGATGAATCCTTCAGCGTCATTCTGATTATACACATTATCTTCCCCGAAAGTGCATAACTCTTCATCAAAGAGGGAATAGGGCGAGGTTACGCTGGCAGGGATAATATTGCCTTTGTAGAGTTTCAGTTTAACCGTTCCGGTTACATATTTCTGAGTAGAGTCAACAAATGCAGAAATTGCTTCACGCAGAGGAGTATACCATTGTCCGAAGTATACCAGTTCAGCGAATCTTTGGGCCACAAGCGCCTTATAATGAGCAGTGTCCCTGTCAAGAGTAATGCTCTCAAGTTTCTGATGAGCCGCATACAGGATGGTTCCTCCGGGTGTCTCGTAAACACCGCGGGACTTCATGCCCACAAGTCGGTTCTCTACAATGTCGATTATCCCAATACCGTTTTCTCCGCCGATTTTGTTTAAAATCTTCAAAAGATCGATAGGAGAGAGTTTTTCTCCGTTAACTTTTACCGGAATACCCTGTTCAAAATCAATTTCTACGTAAGTGGGCTTATCAGGAGCTTTTTCGGGTGTTACCGACAATTGGAGCAGCCTGTCATACAAAGGCTCATTGGCAGGATTCTCAAGCTCAGATCCTTCATGGCTTAAATGCCAGATATTCCTGTCCCGGCTGTAATTATTGTCTTTGCTTACAGGTATGGGAATATTTCTTGCAATAGCATAATCGATTTCTTCTTCTCTTGATTTTATATCCCATATTCTCCATGGAGCTATTATTTTTAGATGAGGAGCAAGGGCTTTGATTGTAAGCTCAAAACGCACCTGATCATTTCCCTTTCCTGTCGCCCCATGACAAATGGCGGTAGCACCTTCTTTTTCGGCTATTTCTACCATTCGCTTGGCAATTATAGGCCTGGCAAATGAAGTACCCAAAAGATACTGGCCTTCATATACAGCACCGGCTTTCATAGTCGGATAAATAAAGTCGGTGATGAACTCTTCGGTCACATCTTCAATATATATTTTGCTTGCGCCAGTTTTTATGGCCTTTTCTCTTAAGGGTTCCAATTCTTCGCCCTGTCCGACATCTGCGGCAACGGCTATTACTTCTGCATCATAGTTTTCTTTCAGCCACGGAATAATTATAGAAGTATCAAGACCTCCGGAATAGGCAAGAACTATTTTTTCCTTACTCATTAAAAATCTCTCCAATCTGTGCTAAAATTAGTTTGATACCGGTTAATTCTATACAAATGACGATTTAACATTATGTAATTAAATATTTGGCTTTTATAATTATACAATAGCATGCATAAATATTCAATACCTTGAATATAAATTTAACAAACTGATACTTACATTAAAGACAGAGGTATACCAATGAGAATAATAGGAATCGATCCCGGCTTTGCAATAACAGGTTACGGGGTAATTGATTACATAGGTAATAAGTTTTCTATAATAGACGTGGGAGCCATCAATACAGAAGCCGGCCTTGAACTGTCGGACAGATTATTGACCTTGAGCAACAGTCTTGATGAGCTCATCGAGAAATATAAACCGGACGCGATGGCCGTAGAAGAATTGTTTTTTAATACAAATGTAAAAACAGCGATTAAAGTAGGCCACGGTAGGGGAGTAGCATTATTGGCCGCCGCAAGAGCAAATTTAAAAGTATACGAATATACGCCTCTCCAGGTCAAACAGGCTGTGGTAGGTTACGGAAGAGCCAAAAAGGAACAGGTACAGCAAATGGTGAAGGTGCTGTTGAACCTGGAGAAAACTCCAAAGCCGGACGATGCGGCTGACGCTCTTGCTGTTGCCATATGCCATGCCCATTGCAGCGGCTCGTTTAAAGCTATTGATTTTCGATGATATAGTGTTTTATAAATTATTAAGATTATTAAGAGATTTAGATTTAAAGAATCTACTGTTTAACTTTGAATTTTTAGATATGAAAAAAGCCGGTTCTCTGGATAAACCGGCTTAAGTTTTGGCTGCGGATTAAGGATTTGAACCCTAACAAACTGATCCAGAGTCAGTCGTGCTACCGTTACACCAATCCGCAATAATTGCGCTTCGCACGGAAACTAAATCATGATGCCGTTCCATGCGGCGATTATCATTATAATATGATTAAAGGATGATTTCAAGCCCTAATTTTTATTTTATTTAACATGGGGGAACAAAAATATACAATAAGAGCTGTCTTAAATATGTATCTATGTCATACCCGTACGTCAAAACGGCAAAAATCCGTTGTTTGATCCGGGAACCAGCATCCATTTAAGACAGCTCTTTAAAATCACATTTATACCTTAACGACCCAATTAAACGGATCAGGCAGTTTCTTATACTGGATTCCTGTTATATTATCATAAAGCTTTTGAGACAGTTCGCCGATTTTACCTTCGCTCAAGGTAAGCTTTTTATCGTTCCAGCAAAGTTCTCCGATAGGTGATATAACAGCTGCTGTACCGGTGCCGAACGCTTCTTTCAAGAGGCCTTTATCAGCGGCATCATAAATCTCCTGGATTGAGATCCTTCTTTCTGAAACCTTCATTCCCCACGAACGAAGAAGCTCTATGCAGGATTTTCTGGTAATACCGGGCAAAATGCTCCCGTTGAGGGCCGGAGTAACCACTTCGTCGCCTATAACAAAGAAGACATTCATCGTTCCTACTTCTTCAACATATTTTCTCTCGACACCGTCAAGCCATAATACCTGTGTATAGCCTTTCTTTGCCGCCATTTGCTGAGCTTTCAGGGAAGCAGCATAATTGGCGCTGGCTTTTGATTCACCAAGGCCACCTTTTACGGCACGCACAAAATGAGATTCAACATAGATTTTAACGGGATTGAGCCCTTCTTTATAATAAGCTCCGACAGGACCTGTAATGATAATAAAATGATAAGTACTTGAAGGATGTACTCCGATATGGGGTTCAGTTGCAATAATAAAAGGACGAATATAAAGAGAAGTACCTGGGGCGTCAGGAACCCAATCTCTGTCAATATCGATCAGTTTTTTTAATGCATCCAGAGCAAAGGCTTCATCTATTCTCGGAATGCATAAAGCATCACAGGAATTGTTCAAACGTTTGAAATTCTCATCCGGTCTGAAAAGAACTATTTCATCGCCTGTCCTATAAGCCTTGAGGCCTTCAAAAACAGCCTGTCCATAGTGAAAAACCATTATAGAAGGCTCGTAACTGATTGAACCGTAAGGAACGATCCTTGCATTATGCCAACCTATACCTTCTTCATAATCCATGATGAACATATGGTCTGAGAAAAAATTACCAAAGGAAAGATTCTCAGACGCCGGTTTTGCTTTAGGGTTTTTCGTCAATTCTACTTTTATTTCCATATCAACACACTCCTTTGATAATTTAGTTTACACCATTGTAATGTAAAAATCTATAATTTTTTCGACATACATACAATGTTGTTTAGCCTTATAACATATCCCCACTGAAACAAAAGTAATGTACTATGCATATGCTGAAAATATATCGGTTAGGAGTGTGAGACCATGGAAATTCATGTAGTCAAACCCGGTGAAAGTGTTTACTCGATTGCAAATCTTTACGGAGTACCATGGCAGGATATAGTTTCAGACAATGAACTTGAGAATCCTGATCAACTTGTTGTAGGACAGACTCTGGTTATCCTTCAGGGGAACAGGCAGCATGTGGTAAGGAGAGGAGAATCCCTTTATCTTATCGCTATGCAGTATCAGGTTCGTATAAACGATATCATTAAGGCCAATCCGCAAATTACTAATCCCGCATTTTTGCAGGTCGGACAGGTTATAACGATACCCCAAAGGGATATCCGCTTCGGTCCTATAGAAGTTAACGGCTATGCTTTCCCCGATATAGATAT
>Ga0134103_1003220_pt1 | contig 11269 bp, 9 predicted proteins | sample 14_taG_2_FD_94445 | JGI IMG/M metagenome (GOLD analysis project Ga0134103, IMG submission 94445) | Switchgrass degrading microbial communities from high solid loading bioreactors in New Hampshire, USA - 14_58_20_212_A1 metaG | ecosystem: Engineered > Bioreactor > Semi-continuous > Anaerobic >...
GGTATAACAAGAAAATCCTGTGTTGAGCTTCTTAAATCCTGGGGCTATAACATGAACGAACGCAGACTGTCAATACAGGAAGTTTATGAAGCCAATGAAAAAGGCATTTTGAAAGAAGTTTTCGGAACCGGTACAGCCGCTGTAATATCACCCGTCGGCGAATTGAACTGGGGCGGCAATGTCATTACAATAAATGACGGCAAAACAGGCCCAATCTCCCAGCGCCTGTATGATACATTAACCGGTATCCAGTACGGAAAACTCCCCGATCCCTTCGGCTGGATTGTTAAGGTATAACTTTAACGTACCTGTCTGTATGAAAAAGAGCAGCAACAAAACATTCTGACCGAACAGGATATGGGTACACGGATATTATAACCTGAAACAGCACTATAAGCTAAATTATTGCCTAGAAAACAGAAGTCAGGCAAATGACCTTTCTACCTGATCAAAAATAAAGGGGCAGATCAAATCGTCTGCCCCTGATTCTTTATTATCCCTTAGTTAACATCAATAGCGTTAAATACGGTGATAATTTCTGTTTCGCTTGATGTTCCGTCATCCAGGTTGGAAACCGCCAATACCCATACTCTGTGAGTCTCATAGATGGACAATCCGTTGTAGTCGATCTCAACAACTGTTGGGGAATCAGCATTTCCATCTATTCTCTCACCAATACGAAGTGCATTATTATCCCTGTCTTTAACCAATGTACCATCTTCGCCTACAGCAGGTATTCTTAATTCACCGTACCTGGTACGCTTGGGCAGAGTTATTTTGAGTTTGGCATCAATGTACTCGCCCCGTTTGGTAATTTTCACAACTTCAATCTTTGGTATGCCAAACTTACCAATTGTAGCGTCAAGGCCACCAAATGACTTTTCCTTTGTTTCTTCGTCCAGGTCAGTATAAGTAATTATACTTTCTCCAAGAGTATAGTCGCCTTCTTCTTCACCCATCATGTACAGCGTAAACACAATTGGATCGGCCTTATATGTACCGTCGGTCGGGTCATATATGTATTCAATATTCTTAAGGTCTGAATACAGTTCATTCGAATAGACATGGACACTTGCACCAATCACTTTATCAAGTTTTATTCCTTCAGGAAGTGTCTCTGTAAACTCGACGTTCCTGACTATCAGTTTTTCCGGGGGAGTGATATCCGGGTCAATGCTGAATGGTTCGGGTACAATTGAATATTTCACTCCAAAACTCTCGTTAACAAAGATATCATCCTGAATCAAGGTCCTGCTTACATTAATCGGAGCTTCCAAAGCTACAACTTCAATAGCTTTTTCATCGAAGTTCAAAGTTTCATTATTTCCGTTTATATTTGTATATGACAGCTTTGATGAATTAAGCAAATAGCTGCCGCCGCGAGTTCCTTTTATTGTGATTGAAAACTCAATGGGTTTAGCTTTATAAACTTTTTCACTGGAATCATATTCGTATTTTATATTCGAAAGAAGTCCTTTTATTGATTGCCCGTCAATACTAAAGCCTTCTGGAGCTGATAAAATTTCCACTCCGGCAGGGAATATTTCTTCGAAAACAACATTCTCAACTGTAAAATCAACTATTATGTCATCGTATATCTGGTCATAAACATTACCCAGATCTGTTGCACCTTCAGCCTCTTTATATTCACCACCGGCTTTTTCAGCAATCTGTCTCAGAATATTCCAGTGCGATCCTTTTGTAAATGCAATCATGTATGATTTGATACCGCTATTCTTAAGCAGTCTTTCTGCAACCTCATAGCAGTATTTTTCATCCTTGTCACTTCTGAAGTATCCACCGCCGTCATGATGAGGTGCATTTCCGTCACCAAAATAGAAATTCTGGGAACGTGTGCTTTCTAAGGTATGATAGGTAGGTTCTCCGTCTGTCAACAGGATCAGGTATTTTTCAGCATCCCTATTAGGGCTGTTTTTCAGCTTGTAATATCCTCTTCTCATTCCGTCGCCGATATTTGTTCCGGTTGATAGACTAAGGCCATTTACCTTGTTTATAACAACATCCAAATTGCCTGTAAGCTCCTGCTTAATCGATGCAGTTTTGGTAAATGTTATCAGACCGACTGATACACCGGCTTTCTTATTCAGATCATTCTTCAGCTTGTTCAGGAACGATACAGCTGACGCTCTCGAAGCATCTATTCTTTTTTGCCGTCCTGAAAGGATCTGATCCATACTTGAGGATGTATCCATTACAAGGTATATTTCTCTTTTCGGTGGTTCAACTACTGTTGCAGGTATTGGTTGCGGTTCAATTCTGTAGGTAATTGTGATCTCGTCATTCAAAAGAATCTTTGATTTGTCTATCTCTTTTGAGATTACTAACTCAGCTTTTGCATTCGGGTCAACAGTTGCAGCAATACCAGCGGAGCTTGTCCAGATGCTGAATAACAAAGTGAAAACAACAGAAAGAACTAAAGCTTTTCCTGTTACTGTTTTCCTATTGGTAAGCACAGGTATCATCTCCTTTCACTAAAATAAATCTACTATAAACGAGTTTCTATTTTTTTCTTTGAAGGAAGCATATCTGGTAATCCATGATGCTATCAGTATCATCCTTCATTGCTTCAATAATGAATACTTGTGTTTCGTCTATTTTCTCATAAATGTCTAAAAATTCCTTTGATTTAATTTTACCAATATTTTGCTCCAATATCAAGACTCCTTTTTCGCCGCCGCTGAAGTTACTTAAAAGCAGTTCCTTGTAGGTTTCAAAGAAAAGCTCATCATTTGCGTCATGAATAAATGCATATATGTTTTTCTCAAAGTCTGTGCTGCTTATAGACAATGTGTTTTGTTCAAAAGCAAGTGTTGCACTTTTGTCCCAGAAACTCGATATTTCAACTTCATCATTTTCCGTAACTCTCTTAATTATATCGATTGTTTCTTTATTGTACTCGCTAATAAAATTGTTGATTGTATCAGCACTGATCTCTTCCAGGTTAACCGGACCATCAGTTTGCTCTTCAGGTTTTTCAAGAAGTCCTTCATTCTTTGCAAGCCTGTAAAGCAGCGCAATTGACTGCTCTATTGTTGCGTTTCCCTTTGGATCAATTACATTGTTGCCATAGCCTGCCAAAATCTTGTTCTCAAAGCAGTAATCTATATAAAATCTTGCCCAGTCGCTTATTTCGTTGCCATCGCTGTACTCGTATTTGTTCTTTACAGTGAAATCTTTATCAGGAGCTATTTGCATCAGCAAGTTAACAACCAGTGACGCTATTTCCTGTCTTGTTATATAGTTATCCGGGAAGAAATTGCCTTTACCATCCCCTTTCACTATACCTGCATTGTACGCTTTAACTATTTCATTCGCATACTCATGGTTTATCGAATCACTAAACGGCTGAGCCTCAATGATATCAACACTTTTCCCTGTTTTGTCAAATACCTTTAATGCCAGCAGAACATATTGATACCTCTTTATATTGGTCTGGTAATTCGACTGAAGTTCAGCCGGAACAAGCTCCTTTTCAATGGCATCGGTTACTTCCGGCACTGCCCAGTCGCTTGGCTTGTCCTGGTTAACGGTTGTCTGCGCTAAAGTCTCAAAAGATGTAAACGCTAAAATACTTATCAGTATTATAAATACAGTTATTTTTTTTATTCTGAACATTTAATAATCACCTCTGTTATCATTTTGTAAAGGTAAAGTATTCATTAAGTTTAATCTTCTCAATAAAGACAGAATCCTCTGTTTTGGACAGAGATACAATGTAATCGTATCTGTAAGTAAAAAACTCGTCTGTTATCCCGTTAGTCCGTTGTACAGTAGCATCAAATTTCACATAGTATAATTTGATTTTTTCCGAGTATGCAGGATGAGGTGTGACTTCAAAGTTTTTAATCTCTTTAATCCTTTCCATATTATTTCTCAAAGGAAAAGAATTAATAGGATACTTCGAATCATAATCATTGTCTAACTCTATTAATTTTACCCCTCCTTCACCTGTTGTGATGCCAATGCTGTCCAAAAATTCCGTTACTGATTTCAGACCCTGTTTCCATCTATATTTTAACAGATTCATTCTTTCCCGGTCAAGTTCGGTAAATTTGGAGAAAAATTCTTTTATTACTGCCTTTTCTGTCTCGTAAATTTCACCGTCAGATGGATTTTTATAGCTGCCATTCTCGTTTTTTGACAGGTTAAGATACGGAAGCCTTGTAATATTGTCATTGTTAAATACAAAAAGCCTGTTTTTCATATTCGACTTTATATTGGATTCAACAGCTCTTAATATACTCAAACCAATATCACTTTTAACCAGTTCAACATCATACCTTAATTCAACACGCATGTAATCAATATCTTCTTCCTTTATTTCTTTTGTTTTTGAATATGTATTGTCGCTGTTTCTGGTATATAACTCAGAAAAAACTTCGTCTGGTATGACTTTTGCCTTACAGTATATTTTTGTATAGTAAAGGAAAATATCACCGTTTTTTGAAATAAAGTCTGCTACTATGTTAGGATTCTCTCCTCCATTATTTTCACTAATGGTCTCAAGATTATATTCTACAATTGTCAAACCATTAATGCTGATAAACCTTGGAAGATGTATTCCAATTTCCGGATTCCCATCTCCTTCCTTTATAGTTTTTTCAGCAATAAAGCCACGGATTTGACCGGGTATTATACCTGCGCCGGAGTAATCATTGTAATAATCAACTGATGCTTTTGTATACAAGGCAGTAAAATACTCATTAATAATTTTCTTTGCCTTTGCATCTTCCTCATTGGATATTGTCTCCTTAACCACTTGAGTATTTTCAGAAGAATCATCTGCTGAAGGAGGATTAACAGATGCTGTTTGCAATAATCCGCAACTTGTACTGAACAGTAAAACCAAAACAATCAGTAAACATAAGCATATGTTTTTCATATTACTCACCTCAAAAAATTCCTCTTAGAATTTCTGAAAACTTTACACCGTCTTTTTCTTCCGTGAAGTTGTCAAATAATTCATCTCTGCTAGGGAAACAGACATTCCCTCCGCCATTCTCAAAAACAAGTGCTGCATAGTCCCATTTTTTAAAATTTTCGATGTTGCTATTTTCAACAATCCTCGGCAATCTGGGTATGCCTTCTCCATATGAATCTGCGGCAGAACCCTCTACATTAGTATGCGGATCGTAACCTCTGCCGGCAGCAATAATCGCACCATTAACTGTCGCGCCATCCCTTATTGTAATTTTTCCCATTGTGAAAATTATGCCGTTTATTATGCACTCACTGTCTTCTTCTTCTTCTCCTTCCTCTTCCTCACCTTCTGTCTCAATTTGTTCAATTATCAGTTCTCTTTCCGGGTTTAGATTTATTATCAGGAAATAATCGGTTGGATCAAGAGATTTTTCTTTCATATATTGAATCAAATTTACAGGAGTGGTGCCTCCGCCTTCCCTGAATTTTATTACACAATCCCATTTTTCTGTATCAATATTGTCAAGTTCACCTTTGATTCTAAGAAATTCTGTCGTCGATTCCAATTCTGAACTGCCGCCGGGTAGCATCCCTAAATTAAACTTATACTCTACAGCTTCTGATACCGAATCAGGATAATCCTTTCTCGCGAATACCTGAACATGGCCTTTAAGATAATCCATCAAAACACTCAACCCTTTAGGAAGTCCTTCGCTTCTGCTTGTATACTCTGCCCAGTCCGGATTCAGGTAATCGTTAAGCAGAAACGGGTCCAAACCATCCACGTTATATCCTATTCTGCATTCTATGGAATCCGGTATTTCAAAGTCTTCTTCATTTGAAAAATAAATTTTGCTATTCGCAGCCATTGCATGATGGCATAATCCCTTGATTTTATCGGGAATTATCGGAAGAGTGTTTGATCGCCCTGAAGCCCTGCTGCGTATTTCTGATATCCAATCATTCCATTTTGTCCAATCACTGCTGAGCCCTTCATTCTTAGTCCACCCAACATCTCCAAGCAGAACGGAAAAACCGTTTCCTCCTCTTGCTATTAGATCATCAATATATTCACGTGTATTGGAATAGGGGTTAGTTTTATATATTGGCTGATTTCCTTCCCACGCTAAAGCCACATCTTCAATCTGATAATGTGCACGCCCGCTCTCCACTTCCATTACGAAAGTTGAACCGTTTACAAATGCAGAGCCGTTTATTACAATCCTTGATTGAGTGAAACCGTCCACATAACCGCCTGAATACAATGGCGCTGTGTTTACTACTGCACTTGAAGTATCGTGGAAATTTCCGTCTCCTTGATTTAAACCAAAATAATTACCGTTTACAGCAATATATGAATTTGAACCATTCATTTCGATATCGTCGAAAGTATATGCATCACGTATAACAACAATACTGTCATTGTATCCGAAGGCCTGAATACCTTCTGCAACCACATCGCGATCCACAATAATAGCGCATTCCCGGACTGTTTCTTCATCGAAAGTACCAACACGGACAAGATTCCGTGTATATGCACTTCCTTCCTTTATGTGAAGGATTGCACTGTCCGTGGCACATATACCACCCATGTAATACTGCTCCATGCGGTTTGGCTTGTCAAGACCGGTACCGAAAACATATACATCGCCTTTTATTGTTGACGTGCCGCTGCCTTTTGCCACAAGATCGCCCAATGTATATATAGCACCATTCAATAAAAAGGGTTTATAAATCCAAACTTCAAATTCCTTAACAGCAACGGACTTTCTGTCGTAGGATCTGAACATTCCGTTCTCCATATCTGCTGCTGCGGTTATCTCCAATGGGAATCGGAGTTTATTGCCAATTCGTTCATAAGTACCATCCCATGAGAATGATATGTTAACGTTTGCACCATTCTTGGATGCATCAGCATAAACAGGGATGTTATGGTTCACAATAATTTCTGCGTCCCCGGCGTTTAATTTTGAAACTATATCATTAATAAACTGTGTTTCATTTGAATAAGTAATTCCCCTGTCAGTTGCAAAATCCTCATTTGCTAAATAATAATCAAGAATTGACATGATCCTTTCAATAGCAGATTCTGCAGCAATATAAGTCATTTGGTTATGTTCTTCATTCCGTACTATTGAAAACAGCTGCATAGTATTATATGCCACTGCACTGCCAATGATCATAACCACAAGTATTATTGCCAGAACTACTGGAATTGAATTTCCGGCTCTTTTATTTAACTTTTTGAAATCTGCTTTATATCTTCTCCATATCCGCTTCATCTTTTCCACCCTTATCAAGGCTTATACACTTCGATCAGAAACTCAAATGCATTGGCGCTATCATGGTTATGTTCCAAACTTACCTTGTACCGTAATATATTCCTTTCCCCAATACCTAAATACTCAAGATCAAAAGAATATTCAGGATATTCCTGTCCTGACAAATCTATAACCGGCAGATTTTCAATCCTGGTAATTCCCAGAGCCTTTTCACTTGTGCCGTAAATATAGTTATTATTTCGTACTGACGTAGCAACATTTTCCTTTATAACCCTTATAACAGCAGATCTTTTCACCTGTTCTTCAGAGTATTTCAAAATCCTTGATGTTGAAAAGAACAGTGAATAAACCACAAGGGACAGAATTGCAATAAGGGCTATTGAAACAACGGCTTCAACAACTGTAAAACCACGTTCATTAACCTTTGAATCGGTATGTAATTGTAATATGTTATGTATCCTGCTTTTTTTCATTGAAGATACACTTTCTCCTTCTCATTTTTTCCGTCTATTATATTTCCGGACCGATCCATTATTTTGACCCTGTTTCCTGTTTGTTCAAGTCTGACAATCAGCCTTTTCCCTGAGTCATTTCTGATATACAGATTTACCCAGAGGTTTTCATTTTCTTTGACTTCAGTTGATATGTTTGATTCTATGAATAATGTAAAATCCCTGTCTGTTGTTAAATTACCGGTTAACATGTCCGTATAGCCATGACCATCAACACTTTCGATTGTGTATTGCGTTTTTCCCAATGTCAGCGTTACATCCACCGGAACGGATATATGGCTCCGGATTCTTTCGCTTCTGTTAAACTCTGAATAGGTCTCAAAATTGTATCCTCCAAACAGATATCCGCTGTGAAAAATCTTAAAGTCTGCATTCCTCAGTGTAATTTCACCTGAAGTATTTTTACTTTGTGTATTCCCTGTATCTGAAACCTTTTCGGGTTCTGATGGCAGGATGTTATCTGTTTCCTTTAATTCTTCTATAAAAACGGGCAACTCATTATCTTCAATGAATCTTTTAATTGCAGCCCTTGTAAACTTGGCAAGGCTGTCAGCAGCATCCTTGTCCAATGAATAAAACTCAAGCCCTATGTTAATATCAAAAAGCTGATCATTAGATTTACTGATTCCGTATTCCCTGGCATTCTCTTCATCAGTAAGTTTCAGGCTTAACGTACTGACAGTTACTTTTCTGCTACCGCCTTCAATATATTCAATCAACTCATTCAATCCTTCTTCGGGCAATACTGTGCTGAATCTAACAGGGAAAGCATAATATACGGTATTTTCCTGTACTACTTGTTTTGGAGCTCCTAAAGATATGCCTTTTAATTTTGATCCCATCAAAAGAGCGAGATTTTCAACGAATATAACACTATCCGACATCCCTGCGTTATCCATAAGATATTCGCCGAGTCTTTCATCAATTACCTCATTCTCTTTAATCTGCCTTTTAAAATTCTCTATATTTTGATAATCTCTTTCAAGGGCGTCCAGCTGAACCTGCGCCATCTTTATTCTCTCATGCACTAATTTTATTTTAGGGATTGATGACAGTAATACAAATTTAACAAACACAAATATGTAAACCAAAACTAAAAGAACGGCTATCAGGATCTTTTCTTTTTTAGTTAGAGTCATTACTGTTCACCTCCCTAATTTTAATGTACAAGTTATTGTGAATTCAATAGCGCTTTGACTCTCTTCCAGAGAAAAACTCTGTGTACTGCTTTCAAAAAAATCAAGCCTTTCAAGATTTGTCATATAATCAGTTATAATAAAGCTGCTTTCTGCAACACCTCTTATGGTAAAGGATTTTCCACTATAACTTAATGAAGTAAGATAACATCCTGAAGGAAGTGCATTCTGCGTAATAAGTATAATCTGCGAAACCGGTGTATTTTCAAAATCTATGGCATTAATAACATCTTTTTTGCTTATTATTTTATTTGTTATATAAGAAAGCTGGGCTTTAATTGATCTTGCCTCACTGTACTTAACATCAGTTAGCTTATTTTCAATAGCTAAAGCTCTTCCTTCCAATATTCTTATATACAATCCGGGAGCAAGAAGTATGACTGTGCCTATCACAATAACCAGTATCAGCACTAATATTTTAACAGCAGGGATACTCTTTTTCTCTTTTTTCAGGTTGCTTTCAAAAGGCCTCTCCTCTACCAGGAAATTTATGTCTTTCATAAAAATTCCTCCATTCATATAGGCTTGGGCGTCGGCTAATTCATTCATTGCCTTAATCAATACGCTGGCATACGTATTCATTAAGGCAATGAATTCTATTTTTTAAACTTCATACTATAGTGGGAAACAATCGGTTTACTCATATTTGCCGCATACCTTCCTTCATTGGTCTGCTTAGGCTCAAGGATCACTGTAAGATAGTATTCACTTGAATCATATGCATATTTTCTATATACAAACCTGCTTTTATCTGTCAAACCATCAACAACAGCCACAGAATCAAGGTAAAGAGTTCCGTCTTCAATCATCCACTCCCTGTATTCACCATCCACTTCCAAAATGATCGTTTTATAATCATATCCACCTATGTAATCAGCAAACCAAACTTTAGCAGCAGCTTCAATATCCCTGTGAAGACGTGTATAGGCATCATGAACTGTGAACTGTTGTTTTCCGAATTTTGAATAAGCTGCAGTTGTAGCTGTATTAAACACTAACAGCTCCGTTATTATAACCGATATGATCCCAATAATCAGAATAGCCACTAAAAACTCAAGCAATGTAAACCCCTTATTGCTCTTAATAACAACCCCTCCAGATAATTCGGTTTACACTCCCACAGTAATGTGGGAGTGTAATTTTTTATTTATATGTGCCAATTACTTCGTGTCACTTGCTTAATTATTGAATACTACTTTTTCATCATCTTTAGCAGCTTCGACAGTGACCACTTGAGCTTTTACATCTATTGTTATTTTCCATCCTTTCAATCCGGGCTGCTGTGGTTCAAAAGGCTTTGCTGCATCAAGGAATGGTCCGAATGTACCCGTAATATCAGTATCATCTATTCCACCACTTACTTCACTTATAGAATCTGTAAACTTTGCATTACTTGGTTTTGTAAATGTAACCTTACCTGACGCAGATTTGCCTATATCAATCGAACAAGCAAGTTTTTTCAATAGGTCAAGCGAGTTTATGTCTAATAAAGCAGCATCATCACCATCACCACTTTTACCTCTAAGACAGCTGAGGTCGTCATCATTAGTCAGATTCATGTAGGTCAAAATAGCCCTCTTGATGTTTTCTGCAGTCTCTTTGTCTGCGCTTTCCCTGCTCGAGCTAAGTACTCCGCCGAACAGCATAATTGCAGTTCCTGCAACAACGGCCATGATGAGTATTGCCACAAGCAGTTCAATCAGCGAGAAACCCTTGTTTTGTTTCAGCATTTTTTTCATAAAAATACCTCCCAAATTTTTTATTTTTAAGCATTAAATGCTTAATTGCTTGAGTAATAATGTTAATAATATTAGCTTATTTTTTTAATAGCTGTTAATATTCTGGTATACGCTCAGCATCGGATACAATACACTAAACAGTATGAATGCCACTATTCCGCCCAAAACTATAATTACAACCGGTTCTAAGAATGTCATCAGCCTTTGCAGTTTTTCTTCAGCCTGATCCTCGTAGAACTCCGCTGCTTTTAGAAGAGTTTGGTCAAGGTTTCCTGCTTCTTCCCCGGTTTTAAGCATTGAGATCAACAATGGCGGAAAATACTGCATTTCTAAAATTGACTGGGTTAAAGTCCGTCCCTTCCTTACACTTTCGATGGATCTTTCCATTCTTTCTGTAAGAATTGAATTATGTATTACGCGTTTTGTTATTTGAAGCGATTCAAGCAATAATACACCGCTTGAAAGCAAAGTTGAAAGAACCCTGCTGAGTCTTGCTGTCATGATCGCCCTTACAACATCCGAAACAATTGGAAATTTCAGGGCAAGATTGTCAAGTACCTTTTTGCCTTTCTCTGTTTTTGTCATCATATTTATGCCAA
>Ga0134103_1003226_pt1 | contig 11247 bp, 8 predicted proteins | sample 14_taG_2_FD_94445 | JGI IMG/M metagenome (GOLD analysis project Ga0134103, IMG submission 94445) | Switchgrass degrading microbial communities from high solid loading bioreactors in New Hampshire, USA - 14_58_20_212_A1 metaG | ecosystem: Engineered > Bioreactor > Semi-continuous > Anaerobic >...
AGCAAATAATCCACACCCGCCAGCACCAGCGGCGTCTCGTTCCCCGCGAGCAGGTCGCGCAGGCCGCGATCCACCATCTGCAGGTAACGCACGATGCGCTGCTTCTCTTCCTCGTCGCCGGGCCCGTGACCGTGATAGACTCCGCTGGTCGCCTGCGCGCCGCCGCCCGGCCCGCCGCGCCCAAGCGCGTGCCGTTGCAACTGGCGCTCGATCACCTCTTCAGATAGCGCCTCGGCCAGGCTGGTCGGCATGTCGCGCAGATCGACTTCCGTGACGCTGTGGCGCGTGCCTTCCAGCAGGCGCAGGTCGCCCTGGCTAAGCGCCAGCACATAAAACCGCCCGTCGCCGCTGAGCAGACGCAACAGTGGCTTGAGATGAAAGCGCCGGGTAACGATTACTAGCTCGTCAAAGCTGAGCGGCAGGCGAAAGCGCGACACGTCCCCCTGCGGATCGATAAACAGCGCTAGGCCGTCGCTCTGGTGGCGCCAGAAATCGGCGTCGTTGACCAGCGCCTCGGCCTCAGACACTAAGCGCTCGGCGTCTGGAGCGCGCAGCCCGATGTTCACCAAACGCTCTTCCGCGGCGCGCAACATGTTCTTAAAGCGGATGCTGTTCTGCTGGGTCTCCTGACCAGCGCGCACAGTCGGCATATAGATTGAAACGCACCATTCCCCGTGCGTTTCCACTAAAGTATTGAGAACTTCGCGTGACAGGCTGTCCATTATCATTAACTCCTTCCCTCTCTAAACAGAACGTATCAGTTTTGACGCGCCCGGTGCAACCAACGGCGCGACCGGCCCGAATCGCCTCGCGACCGGCCGCGCGATGGTTGCCGAGCGTTAAATCAACTCGTAAATACGTTGTTCGGGAAGTTCAGCAATCAGATCATCGCCCGGCATGATCGTGCCAGGCCGCTCGACCCACGCGACCACTCCGCGCCGGTGCAGCGCCGCTTTAGGGAATGCACGCGCCAGCCCCGGGACGTCCGGATACGCCTGCTGGATCGATCCGCCCGCTTTGGTGCAGGGATGATTTTCGCCCTCAACCACCAGCACCGCGCCGTGTGGAAAGTGCAGCCGGGTGCCGGGCGGCAGCAGCGAAAGCCGGGGAATCCCGCTCAGCAGAAGGTTCGCGCCAAGCCACTCCGGGAACAGCTCCGGCACGCCGAGCGCGCGGGCGGCTTCGTCCATCTCTTCGACTGACACGATTGAAATCTGGCGGGTGTTGCGGATTTCGGTGCCGCGTGGATAGTGGGGATGGCGTCCGCCGGTCCGCATCGTCAGCCCGGCGTGGCGGTCGCCTTCAAAGCCCTCGAACGTTACACGCGCTTCGGGCACTGCGGCGGAACGCAGGTCAGCCGGATCGCGCGCGATCAACACAGAAACTACCACGCCCCTCAAGGTGTGTTCCATCTATGTTCCTCTCGCGGTCGGCAGCCCCATTGCAACCGTACTGTTGAGTATACACGCGGTCGGGCGTTTTGTCGTTTCCCGCGCTTCTGTGGCACAATTAAGCCGTCGCCGGCCAGTGTCGCGAGGGAGGGGTCCGCCATGTCCTTCAGAGATCGCTTGAGCGTCGTGGAGCAGTATCTCGCCTACGTGATCGGCCTGGGGATTGCCCTGGCGATCATCGCCCTGCTGCTGATGGGGCTGGGCAATACCAGCAGTTCCAGCACGAACGGGATGCTGCTGGTCGGCCTGGCGCTAATTGTCATCGGAACGGCCGCGTGGCTATTTCTCGAGCGCCCGTGGACGCAGTACGACGACCTCACCACCCCCTACTATACCGGCCACCATGAAGACCACGCCGAAGAAGCGGTCGCCGAAGCCCCCGCCGAGCCGCTAAACGCGCTGCCGCCCGCCGAGCCGGAAACCGCCGAGGATGCGAAACTGGGCGAGGCCGTGCCGGGAACCGCAGGTGGCGCCGGGAGGCCAGAGGTCGCCGAGCCGACCGGGGAAGGCCCCATCGCACCCGCGCCCGAGGAGCTTGAAGCCGCGCCTGAAACCGCCGCTGCGCCCGGAGAGGACGTCCCCCCACCACCCGCCGAGCCTGAAACCGCCGAAGACGCGAAGCTCGGTGAGGCCGTGCCAGGGACCGCAGGCGGCGCCGAAACGCCAGAGGTTGCCGAGCCAACTGGGGAAGGCCCTGTCGTACCCGCGCCCGAGGAGCTTGAAGCTGAGCCGGTCGAAGAAAGCCCGGCTGCACCTGCCCCGCCGGAGACTGAAGCGCAAGCCGTCTCCGCCGCACCCGCCGCCGTGTCCGAGAAACGCGACAACCTGCTGCTGATCGACGGGCTGGGCCCGAAGTCGCAGCAGGTTTTGTATGACGCAGGGATTACGACCTTCCAGGCGTTAGCCAACGCCTCGCCGGAAATGCTCAACGACATTCTGAAGGCGGCCGGGCTGCGCCTTGTGCGAGCGGACACCTGGCCGGAGCAGGCCGAAAGGCTTGCGGCAGGCGACCCCGAACGCTACGGCTCGTAGCTTGCTTTAGCGTCCGGCGGGCTCGGTCTGCACGCTTGCCAGTGGCGGCTCGACTGGCGCCGCTTCCGCTACGCGGTGCTCTTCGACGTTCATCACCGAGGGCGTAAAGAACGCCGACACCCCTGCGAACAGGCACAGCGCGCCCGCCGTCACATACCATACCTGGATTCCGACCATGTCCGTCACTGGCCCGGCGATCAGCAGGCCGACCGGCGAGGTGAGAGAGATCAGGCTGCCGAACAGCATGAACACCCGCCCCTGAAGCTCCGGCGCGATCGTCCCTTGCAGCACCGCGAACAGCGGCCCGTCCGTCAGCGCACCCGAGACGCCCAGAACCAGCATGATCCCCAGCGCGGCCGGGAACCACTCCGGCGGCAGCAGGCCGAGCGCCAGCGTCAGCAGGCCGAACAGGCTGATACCGACCATCGACGTCGCGATCCGGCGCTTGAAACCGCCCCACACGCCAAGCAGCAGCCCGCCCAGGATCGTCCCGATGCCGATCGCCATTTCCAGGCTCGCAAGCTCGCCCGCTCCGCGCCCGAAGTGGTCTTTCACCAGCAGCGGCAGCAGCGAGAACGCGGGCGTCAGCGCGATCTTGAAAAGCATCGCCATCGCCGTGATCAGCACGAGCCCGCGCAAGGAGAACATGTAGCGCATCCCCTCGCGTAGCTCGCGCAGCATCGACGGCTTTACACCAGCGGAAAGCGTGCGCTCCGGCTGGGGGACCATCACGAACAGCAGCGGCACGACCGCCATCGACGCGGTAACCACGTCCATCAGCATGATGCTGTGCATGGCGGCGATATCGAGCAGCAGCGCGCCCGCGGCCGGACCCACAATGTTCAGCGCGCCGTACATCGCCTGGTTGACGCCGGACACCCGCGCCAAATGCTCTTTCGGCACCATCAGCGAGGTCGAGGCTTGCATCGCAGGCCAGTGGAAGATGCCGCCCAGCTCCCGCGCGAGCATGACCACGTAGACGTGCCAGATCTGGATGCTGTCCGACCAGAACAGCCAGACCAGCCACAGCGACACCAGGGCGATCGCGCTGTCCGCGACAATCATGACGCGGCGGCGGTTCCAGCGATCGACCAGCGTCCCGGCGAGCGGCCCGAGCACGATCTGCGGTAGCAACGCGAACAGCGTTGTGGTCGCCAGGACAGTTGCGGAGCCGGTTTCCTCAGTCAGCCACCAGATCAGCGCAAAACGCGCTACGCCGCTGCCCAGCAGCGAGATCGCCTGACCGGTCCAGATCGTGAAGAAGGGAAGCCGCCAGTCGCGGGGTTGCGTCGAGCCAGCCTGATCACCTTGCATGATTGCCTTCTCCGACGTGTCAGCCACTACCCTCTACGACAAATATCAAGGTTTATAAGTCAACACCTTGATATTGTCAATATTGCGATGAATTTTCGCAATATAAAAGCGAACGACACGATACTATACGCACGCGCGCCGGAGAAGGTTTCAGGCTGTCAGTCGTAGGAGCAGCGATAGAGATACACGTCGCGCAGGATGATTTCTTCGGCGCAGTGTGCCTCGACGAAAGCGAAGACCGCGCTCAGGTCGCTCATCGCGCGCCGATCTTTCTCCGCGCGCCACGCCTCGCGGATGTCCGCCATCAGCGGGGGGACGTACTCGCCATCAGACCACGCCGCATCGACCACCAGCGCGGGCCGGTTGCGCTCCAGATCCGCGACGAACTCGGCGATCTGCTCGTCAACGCCCTCGCGCGGAACGATCAACGGGTAGGCGTAATGGTACTGGGACGGGCTGAAACGCCGCGACTGGAAGTTGTACTCGCTGGACGCACCCCACACCAGCACGCGATCGTCGGGCGCGGTGTGCTCGCGGATGTACACGGAAACCGGATCCTCGCGCACTGGCGCGCGCAGGTTCCAGTCCGCCCACGACCACCGCTGGATCGTGTCCTGCGCGGGGCGGAACACCAGCCAGAAGATCAGATACGCCCACGCGACGCGCGCCAGCAGGTGCGGGCGATCCGGCGGCCAGCGGACCGTTCGCACCCACGCCACGCCCAGCGCAACCATGATCGCCAGCGCGGGCACGGGCGTGATGTAGTAATGCCGGTAGCCGCGATTGGTCAGGTTGGTGAGCAGCAGGTCCGCCACCAGCGTCAGCGTTGCCCACAGCGCCAGCGTCCGCACCGAGGCGGCGTCTTCGGACGGCGTGTCGGGCGCGGGATGCCTGCGCAGCGCCTGGACGACCGCCGCGCCCCAGAACGGCAGCAACGGTCCGAGCACGAACGGCACCGTCGTCCACAACAGCGTACGAATGACCATGTCCACGATCGAGGCTTCCTCAGTGCTCACCCAGCGGTGAAATGCGCCGGGCTGCACCGCGATCCCGTCGATGGCAGCGGGCAACACGCCGTGCGCCGCGAAATAGAGCGCGACCGCTCCGAGCGTTATCAGCCCGCCCGCGATGGTTGCGCCCAGCCAGCGCCAGCGGTCCGCCGCGCGCGCCGCTGGATGCCGCGTGATAACCAGCGCGGGGATGATCATCAGCGCCGCGCCGACAGCCGTCACTTTGAACAGGAACACGGCAGCCGCAACCACACCGCCCAGCGCCGCGAGCCGCATCGAGGGCCGCCGCATGAACGCATAGCCGAGCGCGAGGAACAGCACCTGCGGCAACAGGGCGTACGATTCGGTGAAATTCGCGTCCGCCGCGAAGTCAGGATGCCGCGCCAGCAGGATGAACGCCGCCGTCCCGGCAAGCACCACGCTCAGCCGTCGGAACAGCGCCAGCATCAGCCCGGCCATCGTCAGCGCCGCCAGCGCGATCACGACAAGCTCAGTCACCCAGATCCCCCAGCGGTCCGCGCCGAACAGCGCAAAGCCCAGCGCAACGGTGTACAGCGCGCCGGGTGGCTTGTTCTCCCATGTGTCGCGGAATAGCACGCCGCCCGACTCGATCACCATGCTGTCATAGGCGTAGATGCCGTCGTCGCGCCCCTGCCAGTAGACCTGCGGCGAATAGCGCCACGACGCCAGCAGCGTCAGCCCCAGCGCGAACAGCAGCACCGCCGCAATGGTTCCCGCGCGCCACGCCCTGCCCTGCCGCTCAACTGGCTCGCTCATCCTGCTGACTGCTCCTCTACCATCCGCCCAACCAAAAGGCGGCGCGTCTACAGTCGCGCGCCGCCTCGTGCGGGCGATTCGCATCGCCCGGCGAAATATTTCCCCGCGCTACGCCAGAAGCTCCGCCACCGCGTCGCGCTCCTCGCGCAGCTCGTCGGTCGTCACGGCCAGCTTCGCGCGCGCGTAGTCGCTCAGCTCCAGCCCGCCGACGATCTCCACGCCGTTGCCGGTGTTCCGCAGGGGGAACGAGAAGATCAGATCGCCCGGCACGCCGTACGGATTGCCCGTCGAATACACCGCCCCGCTAAACCAGTCGCCCTCAGGCGTGGGACGCAGCATGCTCTGGATGTGGTTGACCACGGCGTTCGCGGCGCTGGCGGCGCTGCTCTTGCCGCGCGCGTCGATGATCGCCTTGCCGCGCTGCTGGACGATCGTCAGAAATTCGCCTTCGAGCCACGCCCGGTCGGTAATGACCTCGGTCGCGGGCCGCCCGCCGATCTTCGCGTGCTCGAAGTCGGGGTACATCGTCGGGCTGTGGTTGCCCCACACCGCCAGATTCGTCACCTCGCTGACCGGCACACCCGCCTTCTGCGCAAGCTGCGTCTGCGCGCGGTTCTGGTCGAGGCGCGTCATCGCCATCCAACGATCGACGGGCACGTCCGGCGCGCTCTTGAGCGCAATCAGCGCATTGGTATTGCACGGGTTGGCGACTACCAGCACGCGCACGTCCGGCGCGGCGTAGTCGTTAATCGCGCGTCCCTGCGTCACGAAAATCGGCGCGTTGTCTTTGATCACGTCGGCGCGCTCCTGGCCCTTGCCGCGTGGCTTCCCGCCGACCAGGATCGCCCAGTTCGCATCGCGGAACGCCTCTTTCTCGTCGGATGTCGCGATCACGTCTTGCAGCAGCGGGAAGGCGCAGTCGGCCAGTTCCATCACTACGCCGTGCAGCGCCCCGACTGCTTCGGGGATTTCGAGCACTTGCAGGATCACCGGCTGGTCTGCGCCGAAAGTTTCGCCGCTCGCCAGGCGGAACAGCAGGCTGTAACCGATCTGACCGGCGCCGCCCGTCACGGTCACGCGAATCGGGTCTTTCATGGGGAGTCTCCTTACGTGAAAAAGAAATGAAGCTATTAGCGGTTAGCAGCTAGCGATTAGCAAAGACCAAAGCCCTCTGCACTAAGCGGAGAGCGCAGCCTAGTTTCTGCTCTGGCTAACTACTAACCGCTAATCGCTAACTGCTGATTATAACATCAGGCCCGGCGCCTTCCACGCTTGGATCGCGCGATCGATGTGGTATACTCACCTGCCGATCCGCACCATCCCATCACTGAAAAGCAAGCACGCCATATGCCCGATCGATTTCTCAATTTATCCGACGGCGTTGCAATGGTCGTCACCGACCTGCACGGCGACCGCGCAGCGTTTGATCGCGTCTTGCAGCATTTCACGGCGCGGCGAGAGCGCGGCGAGGTGCAGCGTCTGATCTTCCTGGGCGACCTGATCCACCATTACGGCCCGGCCCAGGCAGACGCGAGCCTGAGCATGGTGCTCGACGTGATGCGGCTCCAGGCGGAGCTGGGCAGCGACACGGTGATCATGCTGCTCGGCAACCACGAGCTCCCGCACATCTACGGCCTGACCCTGGCGAAGGGCGAGCGGGAGTTCACGCCACGTTTCGAGCACGAGCTAAACGATCACCGCGAGGCGGTGCTGAGCTTCTTTCGCGGGCTGCCGTTCTACGTGCGCACCTCGGCGGGCGTCACGCTGGGGCACGCCGGTCCCGCGCCGGAAGCCGCGCTGCAGGCCGCCTCTCTGCGCTATTTCGACCACGATGCTCTACTCGCCGAAGCCGACGCCTTGCTGGCGAACGTGGACGACCTCGACGGCATCTACCGGCAATATCACGTCCTGCACGGCGTCCCCTACCGCGAGCTGGCGTTCCGTTATCTGGCCGTGCGCGACGAGCGCGACCCACGCTATACGCACCTGTTGCGCGGCTTTCTGATCAGCCAGCGCAACCGCACGTTTCAGACGCTGTGGGACGCCTTTTTCACGCAGAACGAGCGCGGCCTGACCGCCACAGCCTACGTCAACGCCTGCCGGGCCTTTCTCAACGCGCTATCGGTCGATGCCCCAGCGGAGCAGCATTTCGCCGTCAGCGGCCACATGCCGACGCGCGGCGGGCACGACATCGTCAGCCCGTTTCACCTGCGCGTCTCGACGGCAGCGCACGCCCAGCCGCAGAGCGCGGGCGCGTACCTGCTGCTGGACTGCGCACGCCCGATCAGCGCGATCCACGAACTGCTGCCGGGGTTGCGTCCGCTGCACGGGGAGCCGCGCTGACCATCACGCCACCCACCCTGCCGAACTTGCACCGGGAATGTCGGGAACGCCCCGCCCGGTTCTGCTATCCTACCCGCGAAAGGAAACGCCGTTGGAAACGCTGAGCGATCTCAATCGCGCCATGCGCCACATCGAGGCGAACCTGGCGCGCGAGGTGGATATTCAGGAAGCGGCCCGGATCGCGGGTGTCTCGGAATATCACTTCCGGCGGATGTTCTCCTTTCTGGCGGGGATGCCGCTGGGCGAGTACATCCGGCGCAGGCGGCTGACGCTTGCGGCGCTGGAGCTTCAGACCAGCGACGTGAGGGTGATCGACGTGGCCGTCAAGTACGGGTACGAGTCGCCCGACGCATTCACCCGGGCGTTCCAGGCGTGGCACGGCGTCACACCCTCGGAAGCGCGGCGCAGCGACACGGCCCTGAAGGCGTTTCCGCCGATGACGTTTCAGCTCACGATTCGTGGAGGTACCGAGATGGAATACCGGATCATCGAAAAAGACGCCTTCAAAGTCATCGGCCGGATGAAGCAAGTCCCGCTGATCTACGAGGGGGTCAACCCTGAGATCGAAGCGATGTGGGGGATGTTCGCGCCCAGTGACTTCGACGAGCTCAAGCAGCTTTCGAACGTCGAGCCGCGCGGGATCATCCTGGCGTCGAACAACGTAGACGGCATCCACGAAGGCAGCATGCTCGACCAGTGGATCGGCGTGGCGACCGATCGCGAGGACACCGGGCGCTGGGAAGTGCTGCCCGTCGCGGCGGGAACCTGGGCCGTCTTCACCTCGGTCGGCCCCTTCCCGCAGACCCTCCAGAGCACCTGGGCGCGCATCGCCGCCGAATGGCTGCCGGAGTCTGGCTACGAGTTCCGCGAGGGGCCGCAAATCCTCTGGAACGAAAGCCCAGACACCACCAAGCCCGATTTCCGCAGCGAAATCTGGGTCCCAGTCGTGAAGCGATAAAGCGAACAATCGAGAGATTGCACAATAAAAAACGGCGTGTCGTCATTGACACGTCGTTTTGTGCGTTTATAACTGAGTGGTGAGCTGTAAATCACCCAAAGGACCGCTCATCATGCCAACCGAAGTACTGCTCATCCGCCACGGGGAAACCGACTGGAACGCGTCGCGGCGCTGGCAAGGGCGCGCTCCCGTTCCGCTGAACGAAGCAGGGCTGGCGCAGGCGCAGGCTCTGGCACGCTACCTCGCCGCGCGCCAGGTGCCGATCGACGTGCTCTACAGCAGCCCGCTGCCCCGCGCGCGGCAGACCGCCCAGGCTATCGCGGATGCGCTTGGGCTGACCGTCCTCACGGATGACCGGCTGCGCGAGGTCGACGTCGGGGATTGGCAGGGGCTCAGCCATGACGAGATCGAGGCGTGGGACGGCGAGCGTTTCGCCGCCTACCTCGCGGACTGGTATCACACGCCGACGCCCAACGGCGAATCGCGCATGGAGCTTCAGGTGCGGGCGCGCGCCGCGTTCGACGACATCACAGCGCGGCATTGCGGCGCCACCATCGCGATCGTCAGCCACGGCGGGACGCTCGGCATGCTGCTCGAAAGCCTGCTCGGCAAAATCGAGCGCCCCAGCCTGTCGAACACGTCGATCACCGTCCTCAAGCAGCCCGCGCCCGGCCAGCCGTGGGAGCTTGCGGCGGTTGGGTTGGCGCCCCATCTCAACGAGGAACCGCTGGGCGAAACCTGGTAGCGCCCCGGTTGTCACTGGCAAAAGGCATTCCTTAAACTAGAGATGGAGTGGTTTTTGCGTGTCGCACCGGCTTGACGCCGTCACGCCGGACACTGGATGGAACCGACGTTCCACAGGAGTGGATGGAATGGCAACTGAAGAATATCGCAGCACCTACGGCCTTGAACATCACGGTTTCCGCAACCTTGAGCGCGAATTTTGGAACCTGAGCACTCCCGCGCTCTACGAGCAAGCCATCCGGTTCCGCGAAGGAATTATCGGGCACCTCGGCTCCCTGGTGGTCCGCACCGGCGACCACACCGGCCGCTCGCCCAACGACAAGTTCATCGTGCGCGAGCCGTCGTCCGAAGACAAGATCTGGTGGGGCCCCATCAACCGCGAGTGCAGCCAGCAGAACTGGGAGCTGATGTACCATCGCGTGATGGCGTATTTCGAGAACCGCAGCGTCTTTGTGCAAGATTGCTTCGCCGGGGCCGATCCGCGCTATCGCGTGCCGATCCGCATCGTCACCGAGACGGCGTGGCACAGCCTGTTCGCGCGCAATATGTTTGTGCGGATTATGGAGCCAGAGCGGCTTCGGACGCACGTGCCGGAGTTCGTGGTTATCGACGCGCCCAATCTGAGCGCCCCGCCCGGCTTTGGGTGCAGCACGTCGGGCGCGTTCATCCTGGTGAACTTCGCGGAGAAGATGATCCTGATCGGCGGCACGCGCTACGCGGGCGAGATCAAGAAATCGATCTTCACGATCATGAACTACCTCCTGCCGCAGCGCGGCGTCATGGCGATGCACTGCTCGGCGAACTACGGCAAAGACCGCGACGATGTGGCGCTGTTCTTCGGCCTCAGCGGCACCGGCAAGACGACGCTTTCCAACGACACCACCCGCACGCTGATCGGCGACGACGAGCACGGCTGGAGCGACGACGGCGTCTTCAACTTCGAGGGCGGCTGCTACGCGAAGGTGATCAATCTGTCGCCCGACGGCGAGCCGGAGATCTACGCCGCGACCCGCCGTTTCGGGACGATCCTCGAAAACGTGGCGATCGACTCGGCGCGGCGCCGGGTGGACCTGGACGACGCGAGCTTCACCGAGAACACGCGCGCCGCCTACCCGATCACACACATTCCGAACGCGGACTATAACGGCGTCGCGGGGCACCCGCGCAACATCATCTTCCTGACGGCGGACGCGTTCGGCGTGATGCCGCCTATCGCGCGTCTGACGCCCGCGCAAGCGCAGTATCACTTCCTGGCAGGCTACACCGCGAAGGTCGCCGGGACGGAAGCGGGCGTCACCGAGCCGAAAGCGACGTTTAGCACGTGCTTCGGCGCGCCGTTCATGCCGCTGCACCCGACAGTCTACGCCAAGCTGCTGGCGGACAAGATCGAGAAGCACAACGTCAATATATGGATGGTCAACACAGGCTGGACGGGCGGGCCGTATGGCGTCGGGAGCCGCATGAAGCTGTCGTACACCCGAGCGATGGTCCGCGCCGCGCTGAACGGTGAACTGGACGGCGTGCCCACCACACCCGATCCTATCTTCGGCTTTGCGCTGCCGGTGCACGTCCCCGGCGTGCCGAGCGAGATTCTCCAGCCGCGCAACACCTGGAAGGA
>Ga0134103_1003238_pt1 | contig 11211 bp, 10 predicted proteins | sample 14_taG_2_FD_94445 | JGI IMG/M metagenome (GOLD analysis project Ga0134103, IMG submission 94445) | Switchgrass degrading microbial communities from high solid loading bioreactors in New Hampshire, USA - 14_58_20_212_A1 metaG | ecosystem: Engineered > Bioreactor > Semi-continuous > Anaerobic >...
GCCTAACATGCCATGTACTCATCGTCAACAGCTTTCGCGGCATAAACGCTTAGGCTATTGTCTCATTAGCTACCGTTTGATGACCGAGGTAATTTACACACTAATTTGGACTTGACTATTATTCCGGCCGCATTTGTAATTCTTAATAATAAACTCTTTTGCAAAACCGGTATCACAGGCAACATTAAAATACTCATCCCTGGGAATAGGCGCAATGTTCTCCAATGGTATATCATAATTGCTCGCTATTTTGCTGCAGCTCATAAGCTCACCGGGAATGTAATTGCCAACAATAAATAATGATTTGGGGATCAGAGAATAATAATTCAAAAAGAAGTTTTCCAGATATTTAGGATTCTGATAAAGATTTATTACAATAAGATCCGCTTCCTGAAGGATTTCCTTGGAACTAAGATGGTTCTGCTGAACTACGTTGATATAGCACAGGTCCGTGTTATGCTCAATTATCCTGAACAGCTCTTCTATATTGTAATACAGTTCATAATCAAACAGCTCGCTGTTTATAACATATCCCTGGGGTATGTAATACAGCCGGTCCTGTATTACCTCTTTCAAATAATATTTCAAAATGCCGGGATTGTCATCTCCCCTGTAAATTCTTCGTAAAAGCCCTTCGATACCTCCCCCTTCATAAAAACCCACCCCATATCCGGTATGATATCTCCCGATATAATTGATATAAGCCTTGCCGATATTATTCTTTCCGATGTAATTCTCAAAAACCGTTATGGTGCGCGGGTTATTCATGACACTGGCGATACTGACCGCTGCAAAATTATAAAACGAACCGGTTTTTTCCTTATCACTGCTCCAGAACGCAATTTTCACATAGTACTCCTCCTTACGTTAGATACTCTTACATCTGTTAATTGGGGTAAAAGATAGATAATTATCAAGTTGATTAAATAAAGAAAGATAAATTAAATCAGATTTGGCAATAATCAGATGAAAACATAATAATATAAAATATAAAATTAGTAAATATAAAAATGACAAAAAAAATCAACAAAAATATTAGCAATTTTTGTTGAATTAATACATTGAATGTATATAGGTATTTATTCGGCGACCGGTTCCGAAACCGTATGATAATAAAATGCCGTGGCAATAATACCTGCCAGAAGCAATCCAATACTGAGCACAAACGGCAGCGCCCTGGAAATATCACTTAGAACCCCGCTTATGTATCCAAAAGGTACGCTTACCAGCATAACAACCATCTGAAGAAGCGCCATGATACCCGAACGCTCTTCGGGATCCGCATGGATGGCAACCAGGGATTCCCTCAAGGTATGAAGCATGGACATGCCCAGCGCTTCAAAAACAAGTGAGAGCGACAGTATTATATAACCCCATAAACCCGCATCCTTGATTGATATAAGCAGCAGACAGCTGATTATTGTGCTTGCAAATCCTGCGTACATAGCTCTCTTCATTGCGGTTTGTTTTACATTCGTTATTATGGTGAAGAATATGAAAATCGAGATTATGCTCTTTGCCATCGGGAAAATAGGAAGCAGAGTATCCGGCATACCAATCCGCTTTGATACGATTATCTGCCAGAATGTCGAACCGATCATTCCCACTATCTCAACCAGTATGCTGATGATTATCGCAAACTTTGTTCCTTTTGATGAAAATATCTTTTTAACCGCGTTCTTATATCCCAGGAGCATTTCATCAAGGGATTTGCCGCGGGTTTGCTCCCTCCTGACTCTTCCCATGGCTGTCTCGGTCGAAGATTTGTATAAAATTATAACTTTGGCTGTCATAATTACAAATGCGTTTATAAAGAGGATTCTCATGGCGGGTGCCAGGGTAAGCTTTGCCACGAGAACCGAGGATATCGGGGCAAATAATGCCGACATATTACCGGCAATCAATACCCATGAGTATATATGGGTTATTCTATCCTTGGGAGCGTCCTCTACCAGCAGGCAGTCCCAGGATACCGTGGTTATTTTCATGGCTCCGTTAAGCAGTGCCGCCACGGCAAAGAACCAAAAGCCCTGACTGGATGCCCATATAAGACATGGCAGACTCCATGCAATTATATCAAATACCGCTGTGCTGAGCCTACGTCCCATCCTGTCTATCAATATGCCTGATAAAAACGCGCATAACATCTGGGAAAACATGTATATTGAAGATATTATGCCTACCTCCACATCGTTCATTCCAAAGGTAAGCATATATACCGATATATACGGCAGGCAAAGGTTCATTGAAAGCCCCCACATGGGCTCTGTAAATACACATGCCCGCGGATTTCCGCGAAGCTCAAACAAGGTTTGAACCAGAGGATGTCTTTTCTTTTCAGAATTCATGATGATTATTGTTCCTTTCACTAATCTTTTGTAACTGCGAAGTCTTGTATGATCTATATAACCCTGCGGGAGTCATCATTTACTTCTGTTGCTTTAATTTAAAAGGAGCCATATATGGTTTCATACATATATCTGGCATATGCTTCAGCCACATTGAACCCGGTGACACTTTCTATGCCTCCGAAAAATGCGTTGGAATTTACCTCGCATAATATTGGTTCGTCATTTTCCCCATACAGAAGGTCAATGCCGCAGTAATCAAGATTAAGGATTTTTGCGGCCTTCTCAGCCACTTCCCTAAAGGATTCCGGAAGCAAAATCCTTTCTCCGGTTCCGCCCAGCTCAATGTTGGATCTGAAATCGGTTCTTGATTTACGTCTCATGCTGCATACGGCCCTGCCGCCTATGACTATTACCCTGATATCCCTGCCCATGCTGGTTGTAATCATCTTTTGGAACAGGTGGGCTTTCATCTTAACCTTCTCCATATATTCAATCAGTTCATCCCTGTTGTTTGCACAGTAGACCTTTGCTCCCAGGGATCCGTAGGATTCCTTGATGACACAGGGATATCCGATTCTATTTTCTATTAATTCTATCCTTTCCTTTATTTCCCTGACCGATGCCTCTTCGCTGTAGCATAATAGCCCCGCAATCGTATCGGGCATTTTTATTCCATGCCCTGCGAGCCTGATATGGGTTACCATCTTGTCGTCACAGATCCTGATGGCTTCATGCCTGTTAAACAGCCTTAAACCCGCCTTCTCAAGCAGGGCGGATGTGTATTTGTCCTTGTCAAGATAAACCGCAAAATCATAATCCTGAATAAACGACTTGATGTCGCCGTCCAGAATCATAGCGGTGTCGATACTGTTTGGCTTTATATCGGCTTCCACTCCCAGCTTGCGAAGCTCCTCCCTTAACCTGAGAGGCTGGTTTTTTGCCGATGCAAGCCTGGAATACGGATTTACCAAAATCAACGCTCTTTTCAACCGGAGTCTCTCCCTTCGCGTTATATAACAAACATAATAATTTTATCATATTCGTGAAATATTAACATGGATTTTTCTTTACAATTCTTGTTTTTAATTTTTATAATATTTGGTTTCATATATTCTTTTATTTGCAAATAAAAAAGCTCTCCCGGGTTATTCCTCCGGGAGAGCATAGGATTTATTTATTTTTTCTTTTTAACCACAACAACTATTATAACGACGATTACAACAACCGCTATTACCGCTCCGATAACAATAGGCAGATAGTCAGCCAATCCGGAACTTTCCTCCTTTACTTCGTTATCAGCGGCAGCGGTTTCTTCCGCTTTTTCCTCCGCAGGAGCTTGGGTCTCGGTTTGCGCGGTCTCCTCAGCTTTTTCTTCTACAGGGGGCTGGGTAGGCTCGTACTTGATTGCCCCGGGTTCTCCGGTTATACCGGTAACGGTAAATGTAACCTCAATGGAATTTATGACTCCGGTAAACACCACATGATTGTCTTCATCAGCCCAATTGTTGCGGTAACAAACATCAAATAAGCCGCCTTTCAAGCCCGTCCTTACATTGGAGTCCACCGATTTCTCAGAACCGTTTACCTTGAACACATCTGTTATAATCATTACATCATCCGGCAGATTGGAACGCTTGTAGCTGTTGCCCTGTTCATATGCCTCCGTGTCCTTGATATAGCATAGCATCAAGGTATCGGCTGGTATCTGAAGGTCCGTCAATGACAGGGTATATGTACCGTCTTCCGTAATATAAACCGGCTCACTTGCAGGCTCCGACCAGTCATCGGGTTTATCCCATTTTCCATACGGCCATGACCATTCATTATTGCTCTCCATCAGATAGAGTGCAACACTCACACCATATGGTTCCGGTGTTTCTGCTGCATCAGAAGTCTCACCGGTTCCTTCCTCCACTACGGTTTCTTCACTCTCTGACACCGCTGTTTCCACAGCTTCGGTATCCACTTCACCGGCAAACGCGGTAAATTGAACCGCCATGACAATAGCCAGCACTGCGGATAAAATAATGAACAATTTCTTTTTCATGGTACTCCTCCTTATTCATAATCTATTTGATCAATTCGCGGATTCATATGTTGTAACGGCTGATTATGCGTAAGCGAATTGACTATTTATTCTCACGCTTTTATATATATACCAATATTGTATAATATTTCTATGCATATTAAAAGATAAAATTTAATCAAAAAACTTTTATCAGTGCTTCGTTATAAAACCTACGCGTGTCCTTTACAAACATACATATCCATGTTACTATTTTGTCGTAGTTTCATGCATTACATGCCAAAAAGTCAGCATGGCGAATGACAAAATATTATTACGAGGTGGGATAATGAAAAAAACTACTGTATTCTTGATTATCATGTTTGTATTGGCTGTAACGGGATGTTCAAAACCGGAGGTGGAAAAAACCTCAGAAATCCTGGAGAAATTCTCGGAGAGCACCCGAACGGTAATGGCCGCTTATCAATCTCTTGATATTGTTTCAGCCGAATATGCCGCGGAGCATATAGAAAATTATTACGATATGCGTTTCTTTATTATTAAAGGTACCGTGGATGCTGTCAGTTATGACCAAACCCAAAGAACATGCATATATGAAATCGATGGCTATGAATTGGAGCAGGAAACAGATCAAGCACCGGACATACAGGAAGGCGATACGGCGTATTTCATTGTTAGAGCGGTAGTGGGCCGGGATTCAATCCGGTTCAGCGTATATGATGCGGCAAAGTAAATAAACTTATTTATAACAAAAGTCCCGCTGGTCCGAAACGGATCATCGGGACTTTTAATATAATCATAGTGTTTTATATAATAAAAAACGGGAAAGGTCCTCTCAATCAATTAGGGTTGTATTTACAAATATTGTAATATGATATATAATTATGCTGTTGGTAAAATATGTAAAAAGTGATTTGGGAGGAATTATTATGGATGGGGAATTGAAACGATATTCAGGGATAGACTTAACTAAGTTTATATGCTCATTTTTTGTTATAATGGGACATGTTCCTCCATTCGGCGTACATAACAGCAGCAATATTTATACCATGCTGAATTTTGGCTTGACGCAATACATATGCAGGCTTGCTGTCCCGTTCTTCTTTATTTGCAACGGTTATTTCCTGTTTCGCAAAATCGATTTCGCAAACCCGGATTCTAATAAAATTAAATCCCGTATTCTAAAGATAATAAAGCTTTATATCATATGGTCTGCGATATATTTCCCGCTTAGCTTGACAGAACTTATAAAACATGAAAAAGGATTCATTCATAGAGTCCTTGTATACATAAGAGACTTTTTATTTATGGGCAGTTATGTTCATCTATGGTATATAAACGGTTTAATAATTGCTTTGTTTATAATTGCGATTTGCCTTAAATTAAATCTCAGGCCAAAAGCAATACTGCTTGTTTCTTTATTCCTGTACCTGATAGGTCTCTTGGATGATTCCTATTATGGGCTTATGAATCGGATCCCATTGCTTTCAAAAGTGTTTGAGGTTTATAATAAATATTTTGTTACAACAAGAAACGGAGTATTTATCGCATTCTTTTTTGTTTCCCTGGGTATGTTTATTTCCGTCAAGAAACCGCAGATCACACATAAGCAAAGCGCGGTGTTATTTTTCATATCAATGCTCTTAATGCTGATTGAGACATTTTTCTTAAAGTATTATTCAATAGCGAGAGGTTTTGATAATTGCATTTTCCTGGTTCCATCGGTATTCTTTTTTTTCAACCTGTCATCTTCTATAGAATTATATGATTCTGAAAAATGTTCCAGGCTTGGAACGATGAGCCGGCTGATTTATTATGGGCATTTATGGGTAAGCATAGTCATATTGCAGCTCTTCGATTATCTGCCGGAAGGCTTGATTGCAACACCTCTAAGGTTCTTAATGGTTGTTGCGATTACAATAATGATTTCTCTAGTCGTAATGAAGTTATCAGACATGCAAAGGTTTAAATGGTTAAAGAAAATGTATTAAAAAGATATTGATGAATAATGGATGGAGAAATACAGTTTTTTTATCACAATCATCCATAACCTTATTTTTCGATTTCTAAAGCAAAAAGTGCGCTACTAACCGTAACGCACTTTTGCACAAATCTTAAAATGTTTAATCTTTAATCTAAAAAATAATCTCAAAATAGGTCTTATGTCTGTTAACTTTCAGTAATATAAAAAATCTGTATCTTTTTGAAACATAAATATAGATAGCATCATTAATCTGTACTATGATAGTATACACCATTGAAATGTTTTATGCAAGCACTTTTTAAATATTTGTTATCCAATCGGCGTCAGGCGTTACTATTCTTCTTGAGTTCATGTATGCCATATCAAGTGGGAGTACAGTTTTAGCTATATACGCATTATTTTCTTTACTTATAACTAATGCTAAAACAGCTTTATTCGTGTTATCAAAACATAATGGTAATAATAATTGGATTTTTGATTGGTTTGTTTCTTTGTCGGTATAAAATTGAGGAATGGCTAATTTATAGTTTCTTCTAACTCTTTTTTCTGCCCGTTCAGTTGCTTGTTCTAAAAGTCTTATTAAGATATCTGGTGGATAATCCAATCCCACATCTTTAAACCTTTGAATATTATGCTCAACTATGTGTTTATCGTAAAATCGAATATCTAACCTTTTATCAAATATAAGGTCAGCAGGGTTATCCCAATATTCAGCTATATCGGGAAGTTTACTAAAAGCAGTCATATCATTATCAGTACTTGTACAGAATTTTTTGAACCACCATTTCTTTGAGGTTTCAGCAGGGTACCGAGAATTTCTTACAAAGTAGGCGTAAATATCTCTCTCATAGTCTTTGGTTTGAAGTCCTGTATTAAAGCACATTGCAGATTCATCATCTAAAACAGCAATTTTCCCCTCTGCCTTTAACCTATCATATGTAAAATACAAATAATTATTTAATATTGGAAAGTTTTTTTGCCCGGTTGGATCTTTGAATTTTGGAGATTTAAAGTTCCATTGTTCATCCTTAGCCATTGCTGCTAATACCCTTAACTTGTCCTCAAAAAAGTAACGGTCTAATCCGACAAAAGCATCTCTCTCTAAATTATATTCTGGTACATAACTGTCATCCATACACTAAAACAACTCCTTTCAAATAAACTTCATCATTAGAATTATAAGCTTTCAATTATGGATATAAGCTTTAGGTTATATCCTGCACCATTCGAGCTTTTATTCCATTTTATACATTATTTTATATTTAAATCAAGTATTATTCGTTTTATTTTGTGCTAGTAGTAATAATTGTAAAACATAACATTAATTAAAATTCTTCCTTCCATAGGCTCATAGAAATTGTACAGCAATTTTATCAGAGTGCTTTTTCCGCTTCCGCTGGGACCCACAAGCGCAACGGTAGACCCTCCTTTTATTTCAAAACATACATTTTTAAATACGTCTACTATCCTGGTTTTTTCCTCATCATAGCTTAAACTATTGCTTTCATTCATTGTAAAATTGTCATTCGAATCCTTCGTCCGATATCCAAAGCTAACGTTCTCAAATTTAATGCTTTGAACCGGCATTTCCAGGTCTTTTCCGATTCTATAGTTTTCTTCGGGTTCGTCAACCAGCTTGAGTAAGTCATAAGCGCTGCGCAAGGATTTTTGAAAATTGGAATATATATTGGTAATTCCGTTTATCGGTTCCACACCCTTATTCAGGAGAGTGATGAATGCCATTAAATCCCCAGGCCCTATTTTGCCCGAAATCATAAGCCAAATACTTATCGCTGTTCCGGTGATGTATCCTGCTTTAGGAGGAATTTCCTTTATAATCATCCTTAAGGCATTATATTTTACTTTTCTAAGTTCGTTCCTTACGCATTCAATCTGTCCCTGCTTCATTTTGCCGTCATAATAGTCCTCTATTTGATTGGTCTTACTTCGCTGATTCCTTGAGCAACCTCATGCATTACAATCCAAACCTTGCGGCTGGACGCCCGCGTATCATCAATAGCCTTAAAGAGGAGTTATTGTACCAAAAATGGGCCTTGCCTCTTTTCGAAAAGGCAAGGCCCTTAATTACAATTATTTTTAGCGGGGATCGTAGCCAACTACGGTCCATATACCCGATTCGTCCTGTCGAATAAGTCTCTTTAGATATACCCTCTCAATGGGTCCTTCTTTTACATAAACAATTGCCTCTACGGAATTGTTTGATACCAGTTCAAAAGCCGGCATGTCGATCTGGGGCTCCCCTTGGATTCCTTCCGGAGTTACTTCCAAATTGACAAATGTGAGAGCTACTTGTAAAGGATCAAGCTGCCAAGGGCTGCTTCCGCTGTCTACTTGTTTTTGATTGGCTTCGACAATCTCCATATCCACCGGCACATTAATTATTGCATGGCTTGCCAAATCCTGATTTGCGTCAGGAATACTCAGGTCTTCCGTAATTTCTCCGGCCAGTTCCAGCCTTTTTTCTCCTTCAATCTGTATCTCTAATCCATTCTGCCTCCACCGCAGCCGCTCATACCATATTTCAAGAGGACCACCTGCAGCGCTGCCAAGATAAGCATTGGGCTCAAGCTTAAACTCCCCTGCAGCTATTGATTCCACAATGGTGGTTTCTCCGTAATCCAGAACAATTCTATCCTGAAAGGCTAAAATGCGATACGGTGTTTGTTTTGGAAGCAAAGGTGTAAATCCACTGATTGCCACTGCCTCTTCAATGGTAGCCACCAGCTGGCCTGAGCCCTCTTCCACCTCCGTATATCCTTCAGGCACCTGGTAAGCAAATATTTCGTAGGGGATCTCGATATTTGGCTCAAAGCTGATAAAGGTATATGTGGTTTGCAGCGCTTTCTGCATGGCTGTTTGCAGTTGAATGGGCAAATTAGTTTCCCTATCCACCCATAAATAATATTCCTCTCCTCCCGGCGGAGAAATTACAAGCTTTACAGTCTCACGTCCGGCTATCATTTCTGTTTCTGTTACAGTATAAGGATATTGTTTTGCTTGCCTGGCCTCATCCCGCAAGTCAAAAGTACTCTTAGTGGGGTCCGGCAACAGCGGCAAAAGAATCACTGTTCTGTCTTCATGATTAATTTGCCACTTTTTCTGCCCGTTGTTTACAGTCAATGATCCGTCGTCCTGTTTTATGGCATATTTATCGCCTGCATACCAAAGCTCCACCCGGTGTGACAGCCATTCCTCACCGGCTGCATTCCTGGTACGTATCTCCAATAAGCCATGGTAACTATTCAATTTTGCCACCGCTTTTTCCATGGCATATACCAGATCCTGCTTGAATGCGCCCAGAGTATAAACTAATAAAAATACGAGCAGGCAAGCCGCTGCTGTCACAGGCAGTATTGTTTTAATAATGGATTTAGACCGGGCTTTGGCTTGTTTTCCAAAGTCTTTATCCTTTCCTTTTTGGAGCTCATCGGCTACAACCCAGGCCAATCTCTTGGGATAATCTTCATCAGGCAAACCAGGTTCCCTCAAGGTGCGGACCTGATAAACCGTTTCTATCAGCCTCTCCAACTCCGGGCTATTTTCAGCTACTTCAATTTCGTGCTCACGCTCGTTATTTAATGCATCTATATAGTCAGAAAGCAGCTCTTCAATATTTTTTTTCATCATCATTTTCCCTCCCTTTAAGCATTATTTTTAGAACCTTCATCCAATATTTTAGTCAAAGATTTCAAAGCCCGATATTGAGCGGTTCGCACCGCTCCTTCAGTCTTTCTCAGTAACTTTGCCGTTTCAGCCACCGAATATCCCTTGATAATTCGCAAGTCGATAATGGACCGTTGATCCCGGCTGAGTTTTGAGAGAGCGTTTTCCAAAAACAGACGCTGTGTTATCTCATTTTCTTTGTCGGCTTGGGCTGTATATTTTGGATTTAATTCCTGGAAATTAACCAATAACCAGGAACGTTTTTTTTGCCGCCATCTGTCCCGGATCAAATTTAGTGACACTGTCTTCATAAAGGCCAGAAAATTATCCGGCGAAAATGTTCTTTTTTTAAGATATTCTAAACTTCTAATATATGTCTCCTGAGTAATATCCTCTGCTTCCTCCCGGTTTTGCACTTTGTAGTAAATGAAACGATAAAGAGGCTCCCAGGTATCAAGGCATATCTTTTCTATTGCATCCCTGTCCCCTTTTATAGCCCTTTTATAAACATTAATATTTAACACAATTTCTCCACCTTCTTTCCAGCCGGCTTTTTCTTTATCATATAAAACGAGATTGATACCTAAAATGTCACATGTATTTTAAAACAAATGAAATCGCAATGCTTTAGTCACAAGCAAAATAAACTGAAGCTTTCTAACAGCATAAAAAAGGGGAAAGGTCTTCAGAATCAAGCCTTTCCCTCTTCATTTTCCTGATGGAGTTGAGGGGAGTTGAACCCCTGTCCGAAAGCCTATCCATTGCAGCTTCTCCCATTACAGTCAATCTTTTTTGTGGACCCGAAGTCCACCGTTCCCTCTACCGGCCGCCGATTGACAGGCTTCCGGTATCGGTAGCTTCATGAATCTTCCGCCATCTCAAAGCTTTGAAGGCGGAGGTCCCCGCTAAGATGATGCCGGTATTCCAAGCCGCGGGATGCTTAGAGCCGACAAGCGCTGCAATTAGGCAGCTGCTAATTCGTAATTATCGTTTGCGTTTATTTTTTTTCCAGGTTTTTGACGCAGTCCCGGGCTGCGAATGGCTGCCGCAATTTCAAAACCCCCGTCGAAACCAGTACAACCCCGAATATCAAAGATTATATTGGTTTAACAGCATATATATGATATATCATCTAGGAGAATCTGTCAAGGAATATGCTTTGGCAA
>Ga0134103_1003242_pt1 | contig 11198 bp, 10 predicted proteins | sample 14_taG_2_FD_94445 | JGI IMG/M metagenome (GOLD analysis project Ga0134103, IMG submission 94445) | Switchgrass degrading microbial communities from high solid loading bioreactors in New Hampshire, USA - 14_58_20_212_A1 metaG | ecosystem: Engineered > Bioreactor > Semi-continuous > Anaerobic >...
CCTGTAAAGACGAGTGCCTGTATGTCACTGCACCTCGCGACGCACTGGCCTTCGAAGCTACCCGGGGGCCCGAGACGACGGTCGAGGATCACCAGGGTGTATCAGCGAACCTGGAGTGGGTGCGGCTGCGGCCAGCTGAGCTAGACCCGGGCGAAGGCTGTGACCTGCCGAGGGCTGAGACTCTCTTGCCGATACTCGCTCCGCGACAGGAAAAGCCGGCCAGAATGCCTGCCTTTTGGTCCATGGCGGATAACGTAGAATGGCTGGCCAACGACGGTGAGGTCACGAATGTCCCCGGACCACGGAAGGTGTTAGAGGGCTTCAAGAAAGAGGAAAGGATTCACGTACGTATCGACCCGCAAACCCAGACGGCCGACGACAGCCAGCTTTTCTCCACGCAGGGACTGACCTTCCCAGACGGGACGGGCCTGGCCGCGCTAGCTTATACCGGGGACGTTACTCCGGTCGAGATGATTGGCGGTTTGCAGACCCTCCACCCCCTGGGCGGCGAGCGCCGACTGGCTTTCTTCCACTTTCATACTGCTAGCTCCGACTGGCGGGTTCCTGATGAGATCCGTTCGGCGCTGTCTGGAGCTACTGGGGTGCGGATGCAACTGGCAACGCCAGCGATCCTCTCACAAGGATGGCTACCGGGCTGGCTCGACCCGGAAACCCTCGAGGGGGCTCCTCCGGGGGTGTCTGACACACGGCTCAGGCTATGCAGCGCGTGTGTCGATCGTTGGCGGCCTGTTTCTGGTTGGGACCTCGAGAAGCGAGGACCCAAGCCGGTGCGCCGGGTGGTTCCAGCAGGCAGTGTCTACTTTTTCGAAGTTGTTCAGGGTTCGGCCAAGGACTTGGCTGATTGCTGGCTGCGCCCGGTGGCTGACGATGAACAAGACCGCCGGGATGGTTTCGGCCTTGCCCTGTGGGGCGTCTGGAGAAACAAAGGAGGTTCGGCTCGATGAGTATGAACGTCACATCCACCAATCATGCGAGCGCACGGATGTACTGGATTCATGCATTGACACCCTTGCATGTCGGCTCGGGGCGCGGTGTTAGCTTCGTCGATTTGCCGATCATGCGGGAGAAGGCGACCGGCTGGCCGATCATACCCGGTTCGACCGTCAAGGGCGTCTGGCGTGACCATGTCGAGCAGGGCGAGATGGACCAAGCGCTGGTTGCGGCCGCTTTCGGCCTGGCCAGCGATAAGGACGACGACCATGCGGGGTCGCTCGCGATCAGCGACGCCCGAATAGTCCTGTTCCCGGTGCGGAGCGTGTACGGGACATTCGCGTTCGCCTCCTCACCTCTGGTGCTGAGCCGCCTGGCCCGGGACATCAGGGTCGCCAACGGGGGAAACCCGCCGACGGTACCGGCAACAGTGCCGGAAGGTACGGTGCTGACGACCACTGGCAGCGAAGTGGTACAGGGTCAACGCGTTTTCTTCGAGGATCTTGATTTTACGGCTAACGCTGATGCAACTGCCGATGGCTGGGCGGACTACCTGGGTCGAATCTTATTCGGGTCGGATGGTGCGGGGAACTTTCAGCAGATGCTGCGCCAACGGTTTGTGATCATACCTAACTCTTCGTTTGACTACTTGTGCGAACAAGGAACGGAAGTCAACGCACGTATTCGTATCGATGACAACAAGAAAACGGTTGCGCCGGGTGCCCTCTGGTACGAAGAATGCCTGCCGGCGGAGAGTGTGCTTGCCGGAGTGGTCTGGTGTGAGCGGGTCTACGGAGTGCGCCGCACGCCCGAGGAGCTGCTCTCCGAGTTCTGCACTCGACCCATGGATGTGCAGCTAGGCGGAAAGGCTACCGTTGGCAAGGGGTACGTCCGTTGCCTCTTTTCCGGGAGGGGGAATTGAGATGAGGGAGCCTGTCCGTACTCGTCAGCAACAGTGGGCGCAGCGGGCCTACGACGCAGTGTCGGCACGTAAGCAAGCCAGGGTTGGTGATGACTACGGTTCTTTCTGTAAGGGCTTCCCGGCCCTGATTCATCAAAGTGGACTCTGCCAAGCGTTGGCGTTTGCGCAGGCCAAGGCCGGGGGGCATGATGGTCGGTCCGAAGCGGGGCAGTATCTGGAAGATCTGGCCAGCGTACTTGGCCTGCAGCGAAACGAACTCGTTGACAGTAGCCGTTCCGCAGATGTCTTGACCTACCAGCGGCTAACACAGGATGCACTGGCGGCCGCCACGTGGCTGAAACGGTACGCAGAAGCTTTGCTAGACGACGTGAAAGGTAACTCAAATCAGTAACAGCGGGGAGGCACGACCGTGCATGGTTAGAGCATGCAGGGATCAGGTACGTGAGGCCGTCCGGGTGGAGGCTGCCGCCCACGCCGGACTACTGCTCAGTTCCTATCTCAGGGATCAAGATGATGACGGGTCGGCCCGGCGTGAGTTGCTGACGAACGCCATCAAGGCTTGCGGACGTGCCGGCAGCGTGTACCGAGATGCGTTCGCAAGGTGGGCCAAGGCAGCCGGCCAGGGAGCAGTGGCGGAAACAGTGCGGGTTGTGGGACGGGCCGTCCTCGGGCTGGGGGCCGAATCACCTCTGGAGACTGGCCTTACGTTACATCACACTTATGGCACGCCTTTCATCCCGGGCTCGGCCTTGAAGGGTTTGGCCGCCCACTATTGTGATCAGGTTTGGGGGGCGGTACGGCCAGAGTTCAAGAAAGACGAGGACGCTTTCAAGACTCTCTTTGGGACCACGGAAGACAGCGGGCATCTTATCTTCACGGATGCATGGGTGACGCCGGATTCTCTCGCCGAGAGTCTGGTGCTGGATGTGATGACAGTTCACCATCCGAAGTATTACCAACCAGTGCAGCCGGAGGCCCCGTCGGATTTCGACGACCCGACTCCCATCCCGTTTCTCAGCATTCAGGGCGAATTCCGGCTGTTCGTAAAGTGTGACGTTCCGGGCACGGACGGAGAAGAGTGGGCTCGGTTGGCAATGGGCCTCCTGTTGGAGGCACTGGACAGGTGGGGAGTCGGTGGCAAGACCGCTGTGGGATACGGTCGGATGGTACGGGTTGAGTCCACGGGCGGGCGAGGGGTTAGTGCCCCCAGCGCATTCGGAACGATTCAGGGACGCACCGGCCCTTTGCGTCAGCAGCAACCGGCATCGACACCGGTAACGCCACCATGTAGGGTCAATGCCCAGGTAGATGCAGTGCTGTCCGAAAAGAAGACCAAGCGCGGTGGCTGGATAGCCGTGTATACCGCGGGCGGACGCTCCTGGGAGGGTCCGATTCAGAATCACGACCTCGTTCCCGGGGACAAAAGGCCGGGAGACATGGTTCGCTTGGAAGTGGCTTTCGTCAAGCCGGGGGAGATTGCCTTCCGTTGGCCAAGGCCACGGTAGGCTTGGTGGGCGCTTGTTGTCGTCGGTGGTCAGAATCAAGGGAGGGTTGCTGTGGCCACTCCAGTATGTAGCAGAGGCCAGCGTGGTCGGCGGGTCGAGGCCAGCTCTCGAAGCCGTGTGGATCAGAACAGCACAGTTGCCATCCGAGAGCAGACCGGCCCGCCTGTCCGCAAGCACTACCCCTGTACTAGCGTGCGAAGCAGCTAACACAGCACAAGGGGGCTGACTCCATGCGGGTACTAATCAGCTTTATTGGTAAAGGGCGTAAGAAACCAGACGGTGCACCTCAATCCCCGACCGGCTATGAACGGACGCTGTACGACTTCCAGGACGGTTCGCCCCCCGAGGCTTCGTCGCTATTCGGAGCCGCTTTACTCAGGTGGCTCAATGCTCACGGAAAGCACGTCGATACGTGGTTGGTCATGGGTACGGCTCAGTCGATCTGGTCGGAGGTCATGGAATCTGCCGAACAGGAACCGCCGCTGGATGATTGGGCACGGGTGCAAACTCTCGTTGATCAGGGACGTATGGACCAGGCGACCTTGGATGCGTGGCAGGCGACTCTGCAGCCTTACTTGGGTCAGACGCGCCTGGTACTTCGTCTGACCGGCGCTCTGGATACTATGCAATCGCAGGAGTGTGCGTGGAAGGCTCTCGACGAGCTTGTACCGGACGGTTCCAGTGTGGTACTGGACATTACCCACGGCTTTCGTCACCAACCCGTGGTGGTTGCCTTTATGGTGACGTTGCTGCGCTGGTTGCGCCATGTCAAAGAAGTAGATCTGTACTATGGTGCCCTGGACATGCGCCGTAACGGCGGCGCGGCGCCCGTTCTCCAACTGCCCGTCTGCAATACGCTTCTTCGCGCCGCAGAGGGGGTGGCAACTCTGGCTTACACCGGTGACTTCGTGCCGCTGGCGCGGACGCTTTCACTCGAGGAAGAGACGCGGCAGAAGTTGGAGCGCATAGCTTTCTTGGAGGAGACGTACCGAGAACCTCGTGGTGAAGGACGTCAGGTTTTGGCAAAGCTCAGGCAGGCATCGTTGACCCCGGTGGATCAATCCCTTGAACGCCTAATGGCAGAACGGCTGGGGTGGGTTACGCGTGAGCGTTTGACGGACAGGCTGCGGCAACGGGCACAATTCGCATTCGACCGGCGCCAGTATCTTAGGGCTTTTGTCTTGGTGTATGAAGCTGTTGTTGTAGCAGCAGTCATGCGCTATGGTCCTGATGGTGATCCCAGGTCTCGGGAGGTTCGGATGGCGGCAAGGGATCGTCTCTATGCAGACGCGTCTCGAGATCCGGAGCTCGTCCGGCGGTTTAAGTACATCCAGGCAATCCGAAATGCAATTGTTCACGGAACCAGAACAGACGATGGGTCCGTCAAGAAAGCACTTCATTCACCCGAAGAACTAAAGGCAGCCTTCAATGATGCAATCAAGCTCGTCGATGACCTTGCCGGGCAACGTTCTGGCAGCAATGAAGCGCCAAGTCGCGCTGCGGGGCTTTGAAGGTGGGAAAAGGGGGGATAGCTATGCACTATTCAGTGGCGGTATTCACCGCTCCGGAGGCCCATCACTGAAGGACCTGCCGGAGCCTTTTGATGAGAACGAGGGTCTGAAGCTTGTGGACATTCAGTCCGAGCTTCCTATGGTTGTAGAAGGCCATGTACCGCCCGATGCCCTCCCAAGCCCCTGAAGGCTGGCAGCGGCCTTGATCGTCGTGTGCAGTTCCTCGTTCACATATACACTTATCCGCCGAGCTACCGTCCAGACACCCCCATGCCAACGTAACGCTTTAACGCTTTAGGTAAAGACCCGGCCGCACCTGGCGATGGGCGGGTAGACAGCATGGCCTGGCAACGGAGGGGGTGGACGGAGTGGCGGAGCGTAATATGTCTAGGATTCCTGGACGAGTTGTTACCGCTGGCGGCCAGAATTAACATGAGAGGAGAAACCACAAGGAGGGCATTCGGTTGGCAACGCAGATAGCAGCACAACTTTACACCGTGAGGGACTTTCTCAAGACGCCGGCGGAGATCGAAAGCTCGTTCAAGCGGATCCGGGAGATTGGCTATCGGGCAGTCCAGCTGTCGGGCTTGGGACCGGTCGAACCGGAGAGGCTGGCCGAGATCGCCCGGAATAACGGGCTCGAAATCTGTGCCACCCACGTCGACTACTATGCACTGCGGGATAGGACCGAGCAGCTGATCCGGGAGCACAAACTGTGGGGCTGCCGCTATGTCGGCATCGGCGGGTTGCCGGGGGAGTACCGGACGGCAGAGGGATACGCCCGGTTTGCCAGGGAAGGCTCGGAGGTTGCCCGGCGGTTGGCTGACGAGGGGCTGGTCTTCATCTACCACAACCATGCTTTTGAACTGGAGAGGGTGTCGAAAGACGCGGAAGGCCGCGGTGGCCGCACCGGCCTCGACATCCTGTATTCCGAGAGCGATCCCCGGTACTTCTGTGCGGAAATCGACACCTACTGGGTGCAGTATGGTGGGGGTGACCCGGCAGTCTGGATCAGGAGGCTGTCCGGCCGCATCCCGGTAGTTCACTTCAAGGACATGACTGTCCACGGGCACGAGCAGCTGATGGCAGAGGTGGGGGAGGGCAACCTCAACTGGCCTGAGATCCTCAAGGCCTGCCGCCAGGCGGGGGTAGTCTGGCATATCGTTGAGCAGGACATCTGCCAGCGGGATCCCTTCGAAAGCCTGGCTATCAGTCTGGAGAATCTGCACCGGATGGGCATGGAGTGATGGCGCAGTAAATGGCCAATGGTACACTGAGGTGGCGACGATATGAGTGGGCGAGCCGACAACTCGCCCTTTGCTGTAATCTAGAGGCATTGGGAAAGTTATAGGCGAAGCAAGCTGCCAAAGGGTCGCAAGGTCAGTGTCTAGCTGTGGCCACCCACAGGGGGGAGGGAGCTCAGCTGTGGAAGGGGTTCGCGATTTGAAAGGGGTTCTTGATGACTCTGCCCGGGAGGTCTGCGAAACCTTGGCCGGCAGCGAATTGGTGGCGGGCTTCTATCTTGCGGGCGGTACTGGTCTGGCACTGCAGCTTGGGCACCGCCGGTCCCTGGACCTCGATTTCTTTCAAAAGGGTGATTCGGAAAAGGTGTCGGCCAACCAAATTGCGGCCGAACTTGGACGGCTCTTTGGCAACGCACGGTTGAGGCTTGACCTTCGCCAGATTGACCAGGTCTCCTGGCGCATAATGGAAACGCGTGTCAGCTTCATCGCTTACCCCTTTCGCTTGCTATACCCGTTGGTAAAAGGAGCGTCTGTGTCGTCCGCGCTGTCTGGGATCGAATTGGCAGATCCCCGTGAGATCGCAGCGATGAAGGCTTACGCATTGGGCCGACGAACTACGTTCCGGGATTACATAGACCTGTATTTTCTCCTCCGCAACGGGTGGAGCAGCCTGCCAGAGCTCATTAGCAATGCAGACAGGAAGTACATCCTGGACGGACAAAGGTTGTTTTCCCCCAAGCTGTTTTTGGAACAACTGACCTACACTGAGGACATCGAGGATAAAGAGGCGGCCTTCAACCTGCTCCGTGAAATTGTGACCACGGAGGAAGTTGAGACCTACCTTCGCCAACAGGTATCAGCCTTTCTGGGGCGGCAGACAGGTGAAGAGCAGCAGGATGGGGGCGAGCCGGGATGAGGCTTCCCGAATCCCTTGCCGGCCTCTTCAAGAACTACGTTTTCGACACGCTGGACGACGAGCGAGATGCTGGGCTGGTGATCCGCACCGTACTGGCTTATGGGGAATGGGAGGAGATCCTCTGGCTCTTTCGCCACTATGGGCGGGAGAGGGTCAAACAGGTTTTCCTCGATGACTACTACGGATTGCGAAGTTTGCCTGCCGCGACACGAAGTCTTTGGGAAACACTCTTTGTTCCAGACAGCCTGACTCCTGCTAAGAAGGCGGGTGGGAGTGCACCGTCGACTCGGGTTGAGAGATGGAGAGTTCGCCGGCGTCCCGGCGAGGACGGTTTTCTCAACTTCATTTCAGGTTTGGATGGCGGGGAGGGGCTAAACTAGGAGCGGGTTCTGGAGGTGACAGAGTCTTATGGCAACCGGTACGGAGACCCGTTCCAAGCAGCGGGTTGCACTGGATATCGGGGGCATGAGCTGCGCTTCCTGCGCGGTACGAATCGAGGGAGCACTGCGGTCGGTAAGGGGTGTCAGCTCGGCGAATGTGAACTTTGCCGCGGAAAAGGCGGCAGTGGAGTTTGATCCTAGCGAGGTCAATGTCCAGGCGCTGATCGATGCAGTCAAAGAGACCGGCTACCAGGTACGCACCCAGACCCGGCAGGTTGGTATCGGGGGCATGACCTGTGCCTCCTGCGCTGCTCGCGTGGAGAGTGCATTGGCGGAGCTGCCGGGAGTTCAGAAGGTGAATGTCAACCTGGCGACTGAGAAGGCGACTCTCGAGTATGTCGGTGACCTTCCCTTCTCTCACATCAAGCGGGCCGTCGAAGATGCCGGTTACAGGGCCTTCGACGTGGAAGAGAAGAGCGCGACCGACCGGGAGAAGGCGGCGCGGGAAGCAGAGATAAGGGGTATGTGGCGCCGCTTCCTGGCGGGGGCGATCTTGTCCTTCCCCTTGGCCGTCTTTATGGTTGGTGAACTGTTTCCGGCCTTGTGGGGGGTACTGCCCGATATACTCCGGAATCCCTGGTTCCAGCTGGTGCTGGCAACTCCCGTGCAATTTGGTGTGGGACTGCACTTCTATGTAGATGCCTACCACGCCCTAAAGGCGCGGGCCGCCAACATGTCCGTGCTGGTAGCCCTGGGTACATCCGCTGCCTACTTCTACAGCCTGGCGGTGACCGGATGGGGCGAGCGGTTTGGCGCCCACCACGTCTACTACGAGACGGCAGCCATCATCATCACCCTGGTGATCCTGGGCAAGTACCTCGAGGCCAAGGCCAAGGGCCGTACTTCCGAGGCTATCCGCAAGCTCATGGGCTTGCAGGCGAAGACGGCCCGCGTCATCCGGGACGGTCAGGAAGTAGAGATACCGGTGGATGAGGTTGAGGTCGGCGACGTCGTGGTCGTCCGCCCGGGCGAGAAGATACCGGTCGATGGAGTGGTGACCGAAGGGACGTCCGCAGTCGACGAGTCGATGCTGACGGGCGAGTCGATCCCGGTGGACAAGAAGCCGGGCGATCTCGTCATCGGCGCTACGATCAACGGAAACGGGACCTTCCGATTCCAAGCGAGCAAGGTGGGTAAGGACACGGCGCTGGCCCAGATCATCAAGATCGTTGAAGAAGCTCAAGGGCGTAAGGCTCCGATCCAGCGATATGCCGACAGGGTGTCGGCGGTCTTCGTTCCGGTAGTGATCACTGTGGCGGTGCTCACCTTCGTGGCCTGGTATTTCCTGATCGATCGGGGCGACTTCGTGCGGGCGCTGCTCAACATGATCGCCGTTCTGGTGATCGCCTGTCCCTGCGCCCTGGGCCTTGCTACCCCGACGTCCATCATGGTCGGCACGGGCAAAGGCGCTGAACGAGGGATCCTGATCAAGAGCGGCGAAGCGTTGGAGACTGCACATAAACTGAGAGCGGTGGTGCTGGACAAAACTGGCACTATCACCCGGGGCAAGCCGGCCCTTACCGATGTGGTGCCGCTTGGTACGTGGGCTGGAGCCGGGCCGCCCGTCACGAACGGTACAGCGGACGGTGTTGCCAAAGCTGCGACAGATGAAGCCCGGCAGGAGCTTCTCCGCCTGGCCGCGGCTTTGGAGAAGGGGTCCGAGCATCCGCTGGGGCAGGCGATCGTAGCTGGGGCCGAAGAGCGGAGAGTTGCTCTCCCGGAGAGTGAGGAGTTCGTCGCCGTACCTGGTCATGGCGTCCGCGGCCGGGTAGCCGGGCACGAGGTAATCGTGGGCAACCGCCGGATGCTGCGGGAGGCTGGCCTGCTCCCGACCTCTGACCGCGAAAGCCAGCCAGGTGAGGGTGCGCCGGTCGCCACAGAGATCGAGACGGTTGCTACCCAGCTCGAGAATGCCGGCAAGACCGCCATGCTGGTAGCCATCGATGGGCGTCCCGCCGGGGTGATCGCGGTGGCCGACACGGTCAAGCCGGAATCGGCAGAGGCGGTGCGCCGGCTGCAGCAGCTGGGCATTGCGGTTTATATGATCACGGGCGACAACCGGCGGACGGCGGCTGCCATCGCCAAGGAAGTCGGCATCGAGCCCGAGCACGTCCTGGCTGAGGTTTTGCCGGAGGACAAGGCAGCCAAGGTGCGGGAGCTGCAAGAGCAAGGACTGACCGTCGGAATGGTTGGTGATGGAATCAACGATGCGCCCGCCCTGGCCACGGCGGATATCGGCTTTGCCATTGGTACCGGCACGGACGTGGCGATCGAGTCGTCCGATGTGACACTCGTCGGCGGGAGCTTGATGGGGCTGGTCGACAGTATCAGACTCTCCCGGGCCACTATGCGCAACATCTACCAGAACCTCTTTTGGGCGCTGGTCTATAACACCCTGGGCATTCCGGTGGCAGCAGCAGGCTTCCTGGCACCGGTGATCGCCGGGGCGGCCATGGCCTTCAGTTCGGTATCGGTGGTGACCAACGCTTCGAGACTGCGCCGTTTCCGTTTCGAAGGCTGAGAATTCCATGGTGAGAATATGTGGCAAAGAGATGTAGCCGCTCTGGCGGCTGAACCCCTGGATGTACTAATAATAGGTGGTGGCATCAACGGTGCTGCCACCGCCCGCGAGTTACTTCCCCGATGTCCGGCTTGAACCGATTTACCTTACTACAGCCGGGTTACGACCGCTGGTACGGGCGGCGCGGGCGTTGCGCAGCCGTGCTGCCAGCCAGGAAGCCGGGGAGTTGTCGGCTTCCGCTGTTAGCCGCCGGCATGCGATCCGGGATCATGCGGCGGAGGGAGTGCCGGGGCTGGTCAGTGTCCTGGGCGGAAAGATCACGGACGCCCGGGTGGTGGCGCAGGATGCGGCCCTGGTGGTGGAACGGCTGCTCGGGCCGGCGCCGGTTCGCCGGAGAGAGCGCCTGAAGCTCTCCCGGACGCAAGTGCTGCCGGGCGGAGAGATCGGTGATCCGGCGAGCGAGGCCCAAGCTCTGCGGGGGCTGGGCGTGGGCGAGTCGGAGGCCGGGCGGTGGGTGTCGCTCTACGGTAGTGAGGCGGCGGAGCTTGCCGGCCGGGCTCGGTCTGCGGGAGTGGGGGCTCCGGCAGGTACGACCGGTGATCACCATTGGCTCCGGGCGGAGGTGGCCTGGGCCGTGACGGAGGAGATGCCGCGGACCACTGCCGACGTCCTGCTGCGCCGCACGGGTCTGGGCTTGCGCCCGGGCCTGGGCCTGGACCTGGCCGCCCGGGTGGCCCGGTGGGTGGGCGAGATCCTGGGCAGGAGCGAAGAAGAACAGCGCCGGGATCTGGAATCCTACCGCCATACCGTCGCCGAACTCCTTCCCCAGGATTAACCGTCCACCGTCGCATCTGCCAGACGGCGAGGGCCGGGCTGCTTCAGGGCCGGGCGACTCCAGGGCCGGGGGGGGGGACGGGTGCCCGTCCCTTTGCCGGGCAGGAGGGCAACGGGCGGTGCCGAATGCAGAGGAGAGGAGTCAGACTCTTCAGGGAGGTCGTCCGATGCAAGGTCCTTTCCCGGCCCGGTCGACGGAGGTTGCCGCGGCTGCCGATCTGTCCAACCGCGTCTTTCGCCCGGTAAATCAGTTTGCCACCGGCACCATGCACCTGGAATTCCCGCTCGTCTTCTCCGAACAACATCCGGAAAACCTCTGGATCATGAAAGAGGGGGAGAAGGTCGTCTCCCTCG
>Ga0134103_1003258_pt1 | contig 11149 bp, 11 predicted proteins | sample 14_taG_2_FD_94445 | JGI IMG/M metagenome (GOLD analysis project Ga0134103, IMG submission 94445) | Switchgrass degrading microbial communities from high solid loading bioreactors in New Hampshire, USA - 14_58_20_212_A1 metaG | ecosystem: Engineered > Bioreactor > Semi-continuous > Anaerobic >...
GGTTGGTGTAGCAACTCCATTTTACATGAGATTTCAACTCCATGCTCTTTTTATTTACAAAAAATGTTGGTGTATCGAAACCTATCACCGCTTCGATACCCCAACATTTATTATAGAACCAAATATATTGACAGCAATTCATTAAGTCAGTCCATATAATAAATCACCATAAGTAGGAATAGGCCAAAGACTTGCATCCATCATACTCTCAAGCTTATCAGCGTCTTTCCTTAAATCCTCCATAATGGGAAGCACCATTTCCTGGTATGCCTTTGCTTTGATCAATGTTTCACCCGTCATTTTATCGAGAGTTTCAATAGATTCATTAAGAGCATCGGCATCGATTTTAAGACTGGATGTAAGAGCCACCAGTTTATCCAAAGTCCTTTTTGCGGATTTGGAATCGGCTCCTGCGGAATTTAAGGCAGATACCGTATCAGCAACGTTCTTAACATAGCGCCATGCTGCCGGAAGAATCTGCTGGTTAATCATTTCAGCCATAGTCAGAGCTTCTATCCTTATTGTTTTGATATAATTCTCCAACTGTATTTCATATCTGGAATAAACCTCATTGGGAGTTAAAACACCGGTTCTCTTAAATAATTCTATGTTTTTCTCAGCTATCAAAGCCGGGATGGCATCAACAGCCGTTTTCAGATTGGGCAGGCCTCTTCTTTCGGCCTCTGCAATCCATTCTTCGGAATAATTATTGCCGTTGAAGATTATACGTTTATGTTTTTTGATAATATCCTTAACGACATTATGTACTTCTGTCTGGAAATCCGATGCTTTTTCAAGTCTGTCGGCAATCTGGTTGAGAGCATCAGCCACTATTGTGTTGATTATAAAATTCGGAGTTGCTATGGACTGGGACGCCCCTACCATTCTGAACTCAAACTTATTACCAGTGAACGCAAACGGCGATGTCCTGTTTCTGTCGGTTGTATCCTTAGGCAGTATGGGCAGAGTCGAAACTCCTATTTCCAGGGTTTTACAGTTTCCGTTTTCTCTGGCGACGCCTGTTTCAATCTGTTCAAAAATACTTGTCAGTTCTTCTCCCAGATAGATTGATACAATTGCAGGAGGCGCCTCATTTGCACCCAACCGGTGATCGTTTCCCGCAGATGCTACCGAAAAACGCAATAAATCAGCATATTCGTCTACGGCTTTAATCACCGCACATACAAATATAAGGAATTGGGCATTATCAAGCGGAGTTGAACCGGAATCCAGTAGGTTTTTCCCATCATTGGTACAAAGGGACCAGTTATTATGTTTGCCGGAACCGTTCACTCCCGCGAAGGGTTTCTCATGGAGCAAACATGCAAGACCATGTTTGTTTGCAACGCTTTTCATAACCTCCATTGTCAGTTGGTTATGGTCAGTGGCAATATTGGCTGTTGTGTATACGGGAGCAAGCTCATGCTGAGCAGGAGCTACTTCATTATGCTTGGTCTTTGCGGTAACTCCCAGCTTCCATAGTTCTTTGTCAAGTTCATGCATGAATTGGGATACTCTGTCCTTAAGATTACCAAAATAATGATCATCAAGTTCCTGGCCTTTTGGCGGTCTTGCGCCGAAAAGGGTTCTTCCGGTATAAATAAGATCTTTTCTTTTCAGGTAATATTCTTTATCAACAAGAAAATACTCCTGTTCCGCTCCCATAGTCGTTATGACATTTTTTGTAGTAGTATCGCCGAAGAGGCGCAATATCCTGAGGGCAGCTTTAGAAATCGCCTGCATTGATCTTAAAAGCGGAGTCTTAAGATCCAGGGCTTCTCCGGTATAAGAACAGAAAGCAGTAGGTATATATAGTGTCCTGTCCCTGACAAACGCAGGAGAAGTACAATCCCATGCGGTATATCCCCTAGCTTCAAAAGTCATCCTTAAACCGCCCGAAGGAAAGGAGGACGCGTCAGGCTCACCTTTAATAAGTTCTTTACTGGAAAATTCCATAATTGCTCTTCCGTCGCCGGTGGGAGTCAGGAAAGAATCATGTTTACCGGCGGTAACTCCTGTCATTGGCTGAAACCAGTGGGTATAGTGAGTGGCTCCCTTTTCAACCGCCCAGTCTTTCATGACGCACGCAACGACTTCAGCAACATCCGGATCCAGCGGTAGGCCCAAATTAATTGTTTCCTTCAATTTCTTATATGTGGCCTTCGGTAATCTTTCCCGCATTACAAAATCGTTGAAAACATTTGAACCGAATATTTCTGAGCTGAATGCCCCGGTATCATTCTCCATTTTTAGTCCTCCTTAATATGTAAAAGGCGTTTATTGATTGTTAAAACGCCTTTTGAAATTATCAAATGCGATATTTTTACTGATTATAACAAATACGAATATTGGTCGTCAATTTGTATATGATTACATGCAATATATCGGGTAAAACTGATAAAATAATTATATTTTTTTGTTTGTTCTTTTTAAACGGTTATTATTTATAATATTTCCGGCTGACATTAATTCTTTTATTAGATATTTTTAATTAAACTCTTATGATGTTCAAAGCCTGAACCCGTATAATAATGCTGAATAATATTTGGAGGTTGTGAAGAATGTATAATCTTTTCATTTCCTTTAAAGACGCTTTCGTGAACAAATTCGGCCGGGTTCTGGGTTATCCGCTTATGATAATTTGCCTTGTTACCACCATTTCAATTATTATTTTTTTATTAAGATTCGCAGTCAGTTTTCTGTTAGTTTGTTTAATTGCGTATGGAATATTAAATGTATTCACCCGTTACCGTAAATAAAAGATTTATATTAAATACAACCTTCATACTTAATAAAAATCGGACTATGCCGTTTCAGTCCGATTTCTCCCACCGTCTTTTGCAATATTAATGGCGGTGTTTGCTCTTTTCATCAAATCTTCCACATCATCGCCTTCCTGGTATGAAGTTACTCCGAAACTCGCTGTTATATTACCTATACCCTTAAAATAATGCTTCTCAATATTTTTACGAGCTCTTTCGGCAATAGTAACAGCCGACCATATCGTGTCGTCAGGAAGCAAAACAGCAAACTCCTCTCCGCCGATTCTGGCCAAAACATCGGATTTACGCAAATCTTTTCTTACAATATCGATAATGGTTTTTAAAACTTCATCCCCGATACTGTGGCCATATGTATCATTGATACTATTAAAATAATCTATATCAAACATAATCAGCGCAAACTCGGTATTATTTTGTTCAGTTCTGGCAATCTCATTTTTTACGTATTCAATAAAATACTCTTTGCTGTAGGCTTTAGTCAAATTATCATAAGCTGCAAAGGTCTCCAGGTTATGATATAAATACTTTTTAGTAACAATAATAAGTATCCCGCCAAAAATCAGCATCAATACCAGGAACATTAACGGGATCGCAAAATCGTGAATTTTGTTTTCGGCTATAGACTGGTTTTTTTCAATCGCTAAGTCAACGCTTTCCCAGAATTTCTCGCTGTGGCTTACCAGAAGCTTTCTATAATAATCGCTGGGATCATTCCTGTATAATTTGGCTATTAGTTTAAGCTCTTCCCAATACTTTTCGGCTTCGTCAAGATATGGCGTATCCAATTTTTTTTGCGTTTCGAAAATGTTGTCAACCATATCTTTTATATGCTCGTTATCGCCATCGGCAAGTTCTAATTTCGTGAACCTTTGAACAAAGCCCCTTATGTTCCCCAGTTGATTAATAATCCCGGCTTCTCTTTCTACCAGCTTTATATGCCGCTGGTACAGATAAATATTTATAGCTGAAAAAACAATTAAGATCACACTAAGTATTAAGATAAACTTAGATTGCCTTTTCGTACCAAATCCCCCCGAGCCATAAATAAATACAAACATGTTATTTTATATTTTTAAAATTCTTTATATTATTAAGAATTAAAAGCCTCTCTGCCTTAATATTTCAAATATCATGATCCCTGCCGCGACACCTGCGTTTAACGAAGAAATCTTACCCTTCATTGGTATCCTAACCATAAGATCGCATTCGTTTTTGACAAGTCTGGATAAACCTTCTCCCTCACTTCCGATAACAAGGGCTACCGGACCGGTAAGATCCGCGTCATGAAAACTGACTTCACCGTCCATATCTGCGCCTATCACCCACAAACCTTCATTTTTAAGGGTTCTTAAGGTCTGGACCAGATTTGTTACTCTTGCTACGTTAACATATTCCAATGCTCCCGCCGCAACTTTCGCAACAGTAGCGCTCAACGCTGCTGAACGACGTTTAGGGAGTATTATGCCATGAACCCCTGCACATTCAGCGCTCCTTATTATCGACCCTAAATTGTTTGGATCAGTTATACCGTCAAGAACAAGCACAAACGGCTTTTCACCTTTCTCCTCCGCTGCTTTTAAAATATCATCAACCTCGACATATTCCTTTGCAGCCACCTCAAGGATAACACCCTGATGCGCTCTCGTCTGAGACATGGCATCAAGCTTCTTGTGCTCGAGATATTGTATCGGTATATTTTTTTCTCTTGCCATTGCAATGATTCTCTGGACAAATACATCCTGGCTGTCTTTTTCGACAAAGAGTTTATTTAAAGGTCTCCCTGATCTTATGGCCTCAAAAACAGAATTCTTACCTTCCACTCTGTCCTCTTTTTCAACAAAATCGGTTTCATTGAAGACTTTTGCATCTTTCATGGCACGAGTGGTTTCCTTGTCACGGCCGGCAATAACCAGACCTTTACTACTGCCTTTTTTTGCTGTTTTGTTTTCAGTTTTTCTTCTGTCAGCACCTTTTCCTATTTCGTTTTTACCGATTTTCCCGGATTTCTTTTTCATACTTCCGCCTCTTGTCTTTCTTATCTTAAAAACACATTTTGTCCTTTAAGATTTATTATTGTAGAAATTGTTTTTCTTTATTACTTGTCTTGTTTTCCATGTGATTCAATAATATCGGCTGCCTGTTCCATCAATTGATAAAGCCTTTCGTTTTGTTTTGTCAAATACAAATAACCCAATAATGCCTCAAATCCGGTAGCATATTTATAATCCTGGACGTCGGCATTCTTGGGTATAGTGGTAGATTTAGCGTTTCTTCCCCTCCTGAAAATATAGGCTTCTTCCTCTGTAAAAATGTCCATTAAAGCCTTTGAGATTTTTGACTGGGAAGATGCCTTTACATAATCAGTAGCCAAAATATGCAGCTGGTGAGAAGTCCCCTTTTTATTCATTATTAATCTTTCCCGTATGAAAAGATTAAACACCGCATCGCCTATAAAAGCCAGAACAGAGGGCTGCATAAGCCTTGCTTCATCTGGTGTTTCCAAGCCCAAAAAAATCGCCCCCGTTTTTCACATTAATAAACTCAAGAGTCATATGTAAATCATATAAGTTCCCACAGAGATGGTAATTGAATAAATGGTAATAAATCTCCCCAGCCAAGCAGAAGCGAAAACAAAAGATGAAGCAGCGGAACCGCAACCACACCCAAAGCGAAATATTTCAGGGTTTGCTCGCTCTTCATCTTAAGAGACAGAGGAGGCAAGAACACTGTCAAAAGTATAAGCAATATATAATAAATAAAGCCCGGAAGCTTTAATACATCGTTATAGCGTTTGATGATAAAGCTTCCGTACACTGTCAGCATACCGATTATATTAATCAAGAATGATTTTGATTTATACTGGCTTCCCATGACAATCCTTATAACGCATAAAAAAGCCAAATATGTTACCGCAGCCATTATAAGGAATCTAAAAGCGCTATCCACTTTTTACACCTCTATTTTACGACAATATTTATTAATCGGCCTTTAACAACGATTATTCTGACTATATTTTTCCCTTCAAGGTACTGGGACGCACGTGGATCGTTCTTTACAATTTCTTCGATTTCCTTATCATCGGCATCAGTAGGCACATTTATTCTGAACTTGATTTGTCCGTTAAACTGAACAGCAATTTCTACCTCATCCTTTACCAAAGCCTTTTCGTCGTAGGAAGGCCAGCTCTGGTTGAAGATAAAGTCTTTCTCTCCCATTGTCTCCCACATTTCTTCGGCAAAATGAGGAGCAAATGGCGACATAAGCTTTAACAGATCCTTTATGGTTTCCTCCATAAAACTGCGGTTTTTGTCGGGCTTCATATCATATTTATAGATGGCGTTAACCAGCTCCATGATCCTTGCAATCGCCGTATTGAACTGGAACTGATCGGTATCCTGGGTTACACTCTTAATTGTGTTATGCCGTACATAATTAAGTTCTTTCTCATCGGCTCCCATGCTATTTGTAGACGGTTTGCCTCTTTCGCTGACCACTTTTTCAATTAATCTTTCCACTCTGCCTATAAAACGATCGATAGCCTTGATCCCGTCATCGCTCCAGGGACCTCCTTCAACATAGGCAAAGCCGAAGGCCAGGTACATTCTGAAAACATCCGAACCATATTTGTTTATATATTCATCCGGGGTAACAGTATTGCCTCTGGACTTGGACATCTTCTGTCCGTCGGAGCCTAAAATGGTGCCCTGATGTACCAATGAAAGGAATGGTTCATCAAAATTGAGATAACCCATATCCCTCAAAGCCTTTGTAACAAAGCGCGCATAAAGAAGATGCATAGCCGCGTGCTCTGCCCCTCCCACATATTTGTCAACAGGAAGGATCTTATTGATCCATTCTGGGTCAAAGGCCTGCTTGTCGTTTTTATTGTCCGGGTACCTTAAAAAATACCAACTGGAGCAGACAAATGTATCCAAAGTATCCGAATCTCTCTTGGCTGGACCTCCGCAAGACGGGCAAACAGTATTTATGAAAGATTCGCATTTTGCTAATGGCGATTCACCGTCGGGAGTAAAGACCACATCATAAGGAAGTTCGACCGGCAATTGATCTTCGGGAACAGGAACGATACCACACTTTTCACAGTGGATTACAGGAATTGGAGCACCCCAGTAGCGCTGTCTTGAAACAAGCCAGTCTCTCAGGCGGTAAGTAACCTTATGCTCACCTTTTCCCTGTTTGGCGAGCTTTTCTACAATCTTTATGCGGGCTTCCTCGGATGTGATTCCGTCAAACTCCTGGCTGTTGGTTAGAATTCCGTCTTCCACAAAAGGAAGGGTATCATCAGCGCCGTCTTTGCCTTTAATTACACGAATTATATCAAGCCCGTACTTGGTGGCAAATTCGTAATCACGTTCGTCATGAGCCGGCACAGCCATAACACACCCGGTTCCATATCCGGCCAGTACATAATCGGCTATCCATATCGGTACTTTTTTGCCGGTCAGCGGATGAACGGCATACACTCCGGTAAACACACCGGTTTTCTCTCGTACTGTAGAAAGCCTGTCAATTTCCGAAACCTTGTTAACCTGTTCACGATACTCCTCTACGGCTTTTCGTTGCTCAGGAGTGGTTATTTTGTCGACCAACTCATGCTCCGGAGCCAGAACCACATAAGTTACACCGTACAGCGTGTCGGCACGGGTCGTAAACACATTGAAGGTGATTTCCTCGGATAGCTTGTCCCCGGTATCCACTTTAAATTCTATTTGAGCACCCTCGGAACGTCCTATCCAGTTGGTCTGAATCTTCTTGGTTTTTTCCGGCCAGTCCAGTGCCGGCAGACAATCCAGCAACTCCTGCGCATATTCGGTTATCTTAAAGAACCACTGGGTTAGATTCTTCCTGGTTACTTCACTGCCACAACGCTCACAGGCCCCGTCTACGACCTGCTCGTTGGCAAGAACGGTTTTACAGCTGGGGCACCAGTTAACCGGAGCCTTTTTTCTGTACGCCAGACCTTTCTTATATAACTGGAGGAATATCCATTGTGTCCATTTATAATATTCCGGAACACAGGTTATTACCTCATAGTCCCAATCGAAGGTAGCTCCCATTTCTTTAAGCTGCCGCTCCATAGTTTCAATGTTTTTCATAGTCGAATCCATAGGATGTATTCCGGTCTTAATGGCATAGTTTTCGGCAGGAAGGCCAAAAGCATCGAAACCTTGAGGATGGAACACATTATATCCCTGCATCCTCTTCATTCTTGCCCATGAATCGGTAAGGCCGAAATTATACCAATGCCCTACGTGAAGTTTCGCTCCTGACGGATAAGAAAACATTTCAAGGCAATACAGCTTTTTATCCAGATTATTACGGTCAAACTTATATAATTTGCTTTCTTCCCATCTTTTCTGCCATTTTTTATCTACTTCTCTAGAATAACTCATCACAATACCTCCGAAAATCAGCATTCCTTGTGTAATTCCTGGATATCTACAGGCTTTCCGTCCTGCCACAGTCTTTCAAGGCCATAATAATTTCTGTCTTCTTCATGGAATATGTGGACGATAACATCACCGTAGTCCAATAAAATCCATCTTGCGTGATTGTATCCTTCTATTCTTAAAGGGGTCAATCCCTTTTCCCCCAGCTTTTCAACCAGATTATCGCTGAGCGCCTTTATATGAGTAACTGATGTGCCGCTCGCAATTACAAAATAATGAGCTATTGTTGTCAACTCGTGAATGTCGATAGCTTTGATATTTACCGCTTTCTTGTCTTCCAACGCGTCAATAACAAGATTTAAACCCTTGTGTTCAATTCCCATAGGCTATATAAATCCTTCCTTTCCTATTAGCAACCTATGCTATTTGGATATTATACCATTAATGTGTGTTATCATCCATAATATAATACTAAATTTTACATATTCCAGCGGGCATAGTTTCCGCATGGAAGTACTATGTCAGAATCGACGACAGGAATTCCTACCTCACCGCATCGAACTTTGCCGCCGAATTTTCTTTTTAAGCATAATTCAAGCATGTTAGCCGCAACTCTGGGAGAAAAACCCGCAGTATAAGAATTCAGAAGGAAAAACAACGGATTTTTGCTCATAACATTAGTCAGGGTGCTTACCAGTGAAAACAATTCATCCTCGAGTTTCCACAGTTCTCCGTTAGGCCCCCTTCCGTATGAAGGCGGATCCATAATTATTGCATCGTAAAAATGTCCCCGCCTTATTTCTCTTTGGACAAATTTCATACAATCATCCACTATAAACCGTACCGGTTTGTCCCTTAGATTTGACAGTTCGACATTCTTTTTTGCCCAGTTTACCATGCCCTTTGAAGCATCAACGTGGCAAACCGAGGCTCCTGCCGCAAGGCAGGCACATGTAGCGCCGCCAGTGTATGCAAAAAGATTAAGGACTGAAATCGGCCTTTTAGCTTCAATTATTCTCTCAGTCATCCAGTCCCAGTTTACGGCCTGCTCCGGGAAAAGGCCAGTATGCTTAAAGCCTGTAGGTTCCACATTAAAAGTCAGATTTTTATATCTGATCGTCCAACTTTTAGGAATACTGGTCTTGTATTCCCAATACCCTCCGCCAGATTTGCTTCTGTGATAATGAGCATGCACTTTATCACATACGCCTGGCTTCGTCCAGGGCCATATAGCCTGGGGATCAGGTCTTCTTAATATTATACCGTTCCAGCTTTCAACCTTTTCTCCATTTCCGGCATCCAGAAGTTTATATTCAGTCCATTGATCGGCAACTAACATACTATCTTAACCTCTCTGTCATACTTCTTTATAATGTATCCTACCATTAAAATCATTTTACATCATTCCCATAAACCGAAGAATCTTGGGGCCTATTTCATTATTTAGCAGCAACAAACCCAGTCCGGTATAGACAATACCGATCATAATAAGCCCCGGTATACCGGCAAGCATACCTTTACCGCTGCCTTTAATGACGTCCGGCTTTTCCACTGTCTTTTGAGTAATGTATCTCAAAATAATGATCACACCAAAAATGACTACAACACTTATTATAAGAATAACTGTCAAAACAACCGCCATGGCTCCAAGTAACTGTTCAGTCGACATATCGTATTGCTCCGCAATCTGCATGAATTCCGGAATATCAAAGGGATCAGTCACCACCTGCGTACTTTGTACCGATGAATCTGTCGCACGGTTTGCAATGAGTGTCAATAAGCCGTTGTTGCAAAAATGAAGGATCATGCCGTTAAAAATTGACCCGGTACGATAAACCACATATGCCGATAAAAATCCGATCAGTGTCTGGGCTGCAAGCCGCTGAAAATCAAAATGGAATAATCCGAATAACAATCCGCTTAGAAATATGGACCAGCCTGCTCCAATCCTCTCAAGGCCTCTCTGGATCATCCCTCTGAAAAGCAATTCCTCGCAGATCGCCGGCAAAACTGCGATTAACAACAGAGAAATAACAAGATTATTGGAAAATATATCAGTAATCTCTCCACTGATATATACTCTTCCAAATATACCCTTTACTGCAAGAAGCCCTATAAACCCTGCGCAGAATCCCGCAACTACCATTACCGGACTTATGACAAACATAAGTAAAACTTCCATTGGCTTTGGCGCTTTTAACCTGAAAGTTTCTTTTATATCGTATTTCCTGACATAAGCCAACAAAAACGGTGGTACAACTAAGAACAGGATTTGGGAAAGCAGCAGGTTTATTTCTGCGGGAAAATTAAATCTGGCAATATACCTTGATGCATATACGTAATAAACCGCCACAATTGTGTACAATAAACCTGAATCAAATGGTACCGGTAAGTTTTTTTGCTCATAACAAATCTCTTTTTCCATATAATTCCCCGCTTTAATCATACTTTATTTTCTATTTTATTTACTCTAGATGAAGGCCAAAGAATAATATCGCTCCGGTTTATTCTCAAGCCGACTATAATATACAATATCTCCTTCAAATAAAGTGTTCCTCATAGAAACCTGATTTACTTCGGATATGGTAAATACCGTAATATTAAGAGTGAAAACAATAATAAAAATTCTCACTATTGTAACTAACAGACTTATTATTTCCCCAATCAGTTTTCTCAATATCATCTGTACCGCTCCGATTAATATTGCTGAAAAAATTACATTCATTAAATATATATTAAGATTATATCATAAGAATAAATACTGCTATCATTCTATACCAGCTAAGAATCTTTATTATAACATAATATAGGTAACATCAGGCACTTGCATCAAACCAAAAACAATGATAGCATACTATTAAAACTTAATTTTTAATTTTAAGGAGATGAAATTTGTAATGCCTGACCCGAATCCGGATAAGTCGGACATGAGTGATTATTTGGAAAACAGCGACA
>Ga0134103_1003262_pt1 | contig 11141 bp, 9 predicted proteins | sample 14_taG_2_FD_94445 | JGI IMG/M metagenome (GOLD analysis project Ga0134103, IMG submission 94445) | Switchgrass degrading microbial communities from high solid loading bioreactors in New Hampshire, USA - 14_58_20_212_A1 metaG | ecosystem: Engineered > Bioreactor > Semi-continuous > Anaerobic >...
ATGAAGCTATTGAGGGGAGAAGAGAGGCAGCTCAGCGCTACCGTGAGCTCTTAAAAGATGTTTCTGGCATTGTTACGCCCTATGAAGACCCTGATGGAAAGCACGTTTACCACCAATATACCATCCGGGTGTTAGATGGGCGGCGAGATGAGCTAAAAGAGCATCTTGCTGAGCGAGGCATAGGCACGATGATTTATTATCCAGTTCCCGTGCACCAATTACCCGTTTATAAAGAAAATTCTCCCACGTTACCTGTAGCTGAGCGAATGGCTGCTGAGGTCTTAAGCCTCCCCATCTGGCCGGGGATAGGAGAGGAGATACAGAGGGAAGTAGTGGGGGAGATAAGTAGTCTCATGAAATGAAAGTACCAGAGTTTGTGAAGCGATTTTTGCCGAAAAGCGCATTTGCTAAGAATGTGAGCGTCCTCGTGGGTGGTACAGCAGTGGGGCAAAAAGTGTTTGGGAGGGTTAATTTATGAGGGCAACGCGAAAATTGGGGTTAAAAATTGTTTGTGTTTTATTAATTTCTATTTTCTTTTTGGGCTGTGATAGTTTTCTTTCGCATGATACTATACAAGGTGAGGAAAATTACCTTTCTGATGTTCAACTATGGGAAAAGGCGATCTCCCCCTACCTTCAGGACCCCTTATGGATTAGCCGTGACATTTATGATGCAGGGCATTACTTGATGGTTCCCTTGCACGCTGCTTTTCTGTTTAAAAATTCAGATTGGCAGGAACAGTTTAGGAATCATTTTGAACGGTTTTTATCAGCTTCACCGGCTGAAATTGATTCAGGGCGACTAAACAGGTTACAGTATTTTTATTTAATCAGTCGTTACATTGTACTTGCCGAGCAGGATAAGTCGGACTTTTCTCATTTGGAAGAACTCGTTCAGACAATAGAACATGAAATTGTGACTTTGTGGATTGAAGAACCTGCATGGCAGTGGGGTCGTGAACCGTTCCCAAATATGAGAGATAGAGTACATTGGAAGTTAGATAATAAAACGGTAGAAAAAAGTTATTACCGAGCAATTATTGATGAAGAACTATTTGTTTTTGCTATAGCAGCTGATTTAAGTGTTTTTTATCGCCTTTCAAAACAACCAGTTCCGCCGGTTGTTTCTGATATTGTCGAAACTGCTAAAAAAGTATTTGAACAAGAAGGTCAATGGCAAGTAGATGGTGGTTGGCTTTTCCAGCCAGGTGCCTGGGCAGACCACCCGGATTACATCTATGCTGGACATACGCAAATAGTACTTGGAATGGAACCTTATCCCGTTCCTGGAATTGCTCAGGACACTTCTCATAGTCATCGTTTTCCTCTTTGGCTTATAAGTCTTGCCGGAGCTTATAAGGACGGTGATCCTGAAAAGCAATTTTATCAAAATATAAGAAAAGGTTTAACAAAGCAATTTTTCAATAAAGTACTGGTACCTCCTACGTCCTCGTTTCCTGGATATCGTACTACGAACTTCATGGATGGGTGGAATGGAGTATACCGTTACGAATACGTAACACAGGGGAAGGGTAAGGGTTATGGTCCATATGAACTTTCTGGTACTCTTACTTTAGGATGGTGGACTTTTTTGGGAGGCAAGGAAATACGACAAGTATATCAGGAAATGAACAAACATTTTCCCATGTCTTCCGAGCTTTTAAAGATCTATGTGGGGCCGAGTACATCAAGAGAGCGTCACCCTTTAGTTTCAGAGCCAGCACCCTATTTGAATGGCTTCAAGGAATTGATTGTAAGATTATCCGGAAGGATAGTTGCAGAAAAATTATGAGGATGGTTTGGTGTTAAAATATTAAACAGTTTAATAGTATATAATCAACTCGAGAGGCTTAATTTGCTTAATGAGATGTCGATATGACAAAAAGGGTTATATCCTATATTACTATAAAAATAAACCTTCAAGATAATAAGTATATAATAAATAACAACCTTTCTTTTGAGGTTTACGATTTCTGGGATAAAGCTGATGATGAGCTGATAAACGATTTTGAGGATTTTTCTTTTAGACAGGACTTTGTGGGAACAATATTTTTCTTTTTATCAGGATATTGGGAATATACTCATAATAGTATAGAAGACAACTACGGAAGATTTCCGGCATCAGAAAGTTTTCAATATAAAAAGAATATACTTGAGGAGCCTGTTGTGGAAGTACTGGTTGAGTTAATAAGAAAAGAGCTAAATTTGAGCTATAGGGATGAGAAATCTAAAGCCTTTATAACTCATGATATAGATAATCTGGGGTTACTTAATGGGTTTAAGTTTATCAAATCTCTGGGTGGGGATATATTAAAGAGAAGAAATATAAAACTTGCATTAGACAAAGTGAAAAGAAAAATTATAAAAAAAGACCCTTGGTCTGTATATAACCTTATCGAATTACATAGAAAAATGGATACTAAAGGAACTTTCTTTTTTATGCCCGGCGTTCAACCCAAAAAATTTCAGGATGGATACGATTTAATTAAGAATAAAAGTTATTTGCAAGATGTAGCAAAAGCAATAGAATCAATCAATGGGAATATAGGGATACATTATGATGTAAGACATTTAGAAGAAGATAGAATGAAAAATGATTTAGATAGGTTGAGTGAAATATTCCAGGCAGAAATCGAAGCTGGCAGAGCCCATTTTTTATTGTTTGATATAACAAAAAGTTTTGAAATTTACGAAAAAGCAGGGATAAAATTTGATACAACCTGTTCTTTTGCAGATGCAGTTGGTTTTAGGTTTGGAACCTCAAAACCTTTTAGACCATACAACTTCAAAGAAAAAAGAGAGTATAGTGTAATAGAAATCCCCTTGATAGTTATGGATGGAAGTCTGCAAAACCCTAAATATATGAATTTGTCTCCAGAAGAAGGCTTTGAAAAAATAATAGAGCTTGTCAAAAAGATTAAAAAATACAATGGAACTTTTACCTTCCTTTGGCATAACTCCTCTTTTTACACTCCTGAATGGAAGAATTGGGAGTGGGTGTACGAGAAAACGTTAAAATATTTAAAAGAGAGTAATTATATGTTTGTATAATACAGGCAAAAGGTAACGTATATTGGAATGTTTTTTTGAAACTAGGGGAAGTATACAATATATACAATATATACATTATAAATAAAATTGCAAAAGTGAATTAAGACTTCTATAAAAGAGTGTGGAATGTAAAAAGTAAACTTTAATAATTTTGAAGATCAAAAACTAAATCAGGGAAATTTTTCGTTCGGCAATTCCAGGAAACAAATAAGATGTTTAAAAGTGAACGAGGCAGTTTAATAAATCGGCAAATGGGGCACTTTGTAAGTGTTAGTTGAGAGGAGTATAAAGAATGGCTCGACTTAGTGGTCACTTCTCTGCTTTGGTTCCGCAATTCACTCATTATTGTTTATTAATTTCAACGCCAGATATAGTAGTCGATCACACTGAAGATCGTTATAAACGATGTTATCCATATTCCGTGTTAAAGGTCTCTTATGATATGCTCCCGTTAGTCGAGAAATCGAGGCCAGGCTATTCGACAATTGCTGAGAAATATTTAGATGACGGACACATTGGATTTTGTGTGAATGATCGGGATTTTATCGCCTCAATGGCATGGGTATACTACAATGATAAACCTTCTAAGGTAAGGGTAACCTATTTTCCATTACTACCTAATAGAGCTTGGCTTCATGCAGATTGGACAAACCCAATTTATAGAGGTAAGGGTCTCCATAAGCTATTGATTTACCATCGTGCCCGTTATGTAATGGAACTTTTCCCTCAACAAGCCTCTCCGATTTTATTGGAATCAAATATCAATCCATGTAATTTGGCATCTTTAAATAACTATAAGAAATGTGGTTTCAAGGAAAATGGAGATATTTATATATTTAAATTTTGGAAGGGATGTTTTTCGTGGAAAAGAAGCCTACAGTAATGTTGCTTGATGGAGACTACTTGCATACATTACAAATAGCAGCTGAATTAAAGCAGGATTTAGATATTAAGATTTTGGGAATAGGTTCTAAAGAGACAAGTGCCATATTTAGATCAAGGTACTGTGATATTCAAGATAAAGCCATATACAATAATATTGATGAATATGCAGAAGCATTGATAAAATTGATTCGAAAACATCATCCTGATATAGTAGTTCCTGTAGGATATCGCTCTGTCATGGCTTTAGATAGAATAAGAGACAAAGTTTATTGTGACACAAAAATGTGTTTACCGCCTACCAGATCTCTGGATATAGCCTTGAATAAAAAGAAAACTTTGAATGTAGCTGAGCAAATCGGGATAGAGGTTCCTTTCGACTTTTCAGAGAAATTATTAGGTTGTGAAGATAGTGACATAATCTCAACATTTCCTTACCCAGTTTTTTTAAAAGCATCAAGAGAGGCAGGTAAAAACATTACGAGTATAGTCAAATCAAAAGAGGAGTTCTGGACAAAGTACAAGGAACTTAAAAATGAAAGTGGAGGAGATGACATCCTGGTTCAAGAATTTATTGATGGAGACAACCATACTTATGGTTGTGGTGTATTGTTCCTAAAGGGAGAGCCTATAGAGGTTTATTGTCACGAAGAATTAATATCTGTCCCGCGTAGTGGGGGTAGCGGGACAAAGGTGCGGCTATATGAGAATGAAGAATTAAAAAGAATGTCTATTGCCTTATTGTCAGAACTTAATTGGAATGGTATTGCATTGGTTGAATTTAAAAAAAGAAAAGATGGCTCCCTGGTGTTAATGGAGATAAATCCTAAGTTTTGGGCATCTTATTCACTTGCTAGCAAAAATGGCTATCATTTTGCTTCGCTGATGGTATCGGGAGTTCTTAATATTCCCTATACTCGTGGTCATATTAGGAAAAAAGGAATCATGATATTTCCCATTAGAGAATTTTCTTATGTAGTTAAAAACAGAGAGAACGAATCACTGGTTAAATCTATGCTATCTATGCTATGGCCACCACCAAAAATTGATGTAAATATAAGAGATTTGAAGGCATGGATACCCGATAAACTATTACATTCCAAATCAAAAGATGATTGAGTAATAAGAGAAGATATGAGAGAGAAGTTCTAATAAAATATATGATAATTCAACCTTATACTCTTTTTAGGAATTCCTTAAATTAAAAAAGAGAAGACTAACCTTAACATGAACCACACCAGATGATTAGGTATAAAGGACACGACTGGATTTGCGTCACGAGGCTTAAAACTATAAGCTATTTTTTCCACCTCAACGGTTGAGAGATAGCTTTATTTTGCAATATTTTGTGCTTGCATCGAAATAAGTTGGGTAATAGGTTCTTATATAAAATATGAGAAGTATAGTAAAGGATAAGCTTGTTTGATGAAGATAAAAGAGCTATTTCAAAGTAGTTTTGCTAAAAATGTTGCTATGATTAGTGGTAGTACCGCACTTGCTCAATTGTTGAATGCTCTTTTTTCTCCAGTAATCACACGTATTTACAGTCCGGAAGAATATGGAATATTAACAGTGTATACTTCTATTCTTGGATTAATAGTAATTGTTGCTTCTCTAAAATATGAGTGGGGAATACCTATCGCTGAAAATGATGAAAAAGCCATAAATGTGATGGGCCTGAGCTTCTTTGTTTTATTACATTTTGTAATTTTAGTTTTTGTGGTTTTCTACTTCTTTGGGGAGCCTATTTTAACTCTTTTAGATGCAACGGTGTTGTTGAATTATAGGTATTTAATACCTGTGGGTGTTTTATTTGGGGGCTCCTATAGTATTTTCTTGCAGTGGGCTTATAGAAATAAAGACTTCAAATCTATCTCGAAAACAAAACTTACACAAAGCATCGCAGGAAATGGGGTTAAGGTTGGGTTAGGATTATTTGGAGTTGGCCCTATAGGTTTGGTTTTTGGACAAATCTTTAAAGAAGGCGCAGGAATAGGAACACTATCAAGGTCATTCAGGAAAAAAGATAAGCATTTATTGAAGAAAATAAATAAAAAAGAGATATTGTGGGGTGCCAAAAGATATAAAAATTTCCCGATATTTTCAGCTCCTTCTCAATTGTTAAACACTGCTGGAGTTCAACTACCTGTTTTTTTTATAACTTCTCTTTATGGGAGTCAGGTTCTGGGTTTGTACGGTTTGGCCAACTCTATCGTCAATCTTCCTATGGTTTTAATCGGGCAATCTGTAGGAGATGTCTTTTATGGTGAAGCAGCAAGTGTGGGAAGAGAAAATCCTAAAAGGGTAAAGGATTTATCGAATAAATTGTTTAAAAGGTTGGTTGTCATAGGGTTGGTTCCACTTTTAGTTTTGCTATTTTTTGGACCATTTCTGTTTTCCCTTGTTTTTGGTTCTCAATGGTATGAGGCCGGGGTCTACGCTAAGATACTTGCTTTTTTAGTCTTCGCCAGATTTATTTTTACTCCAATTAGTAGAATTTTTTCAGTTTTTGAAAGACAAAGGGAAGCATTCGTGTTAGATCTGTTTAGGGTAGCTTTAGTGTTTGTAGCTTTTGGAATTTCTTCTTTTTTGGGTTTTTCTTCTTATGGGGCGGTGGGGTTGTATTCTATCGCTATGTCAATTGTATATTTGGTTACTTACTTATTAGCGCAAAAAATATTAAATGATGAGATAAAAAAGAGGGAAGTCAGCGAGAAGAATTGAGATATAATATCCTGAATGTTGAAAGTTTTATAAGAGCTTATCTATATGACCAAGCATCAATAAAAGTAAGCTAAGGTTTAAAAGCAATAAAAGGAAGTATGTTAAATTGTCATTATTGTGTTTCGAGGCAGATTATTATAGCTTATAATTCAAGGAATTCGTGGTATCTTTGCTGAATGGTCTCAGATTAGGCAGAGAAATCCTTGACATAAGATATACTGTTGCACGGTTAGAAGGTGAAGAATAAGGTGACACTGCTGGTGAGACATCCAGTAACCTATAGGGAAGAACGGTTATATATTTATCATGTGGTGTTTAAAGAATTTTTAGGATTTGATTACCGGCTGATTGCTGAAGAGCGGCGAGATACCCTTATAACAGCTGAGGGGGAAGAAGCTCGGCAGCTAATAGTATCAGAGGTTTTATTTCAAATACCTGCTGAAAAATGGTTGAGTAATGAGTCCCTTCCCGCCCAACCACTTGAGCGATGGAAAGTATCTAATGATCTACCTGAGGTCAGTACAATTTCCAGAGAAATTGAGGTTATATACGGCATAAGGCTTGAAGGCGGGCATTTTTATTTGCAAGACGACAACGAAATTACCCTGGGGCTGGATATCTTTGGGTCTATTTTCTTTATGCTGACTCGTTATGAAGAGATTGTAAAAAAAGATAGAGACCAACATGACCGCTTTCCGGCTATAGCATCCCTTGCTTATCAAGAGGGTTTTCTTGAGAGGCCTATCGTCAATGAATACTTGGAGATTTTGTGGTGGTCAATGAAGAGACTGTGGCCTAATCTCGAGCGCAAAAAAAGAGAGTTTCAAGTATATCTTAGCCATGACGTTGATTGGCCTCTTGGCATCGCTGGCAATAATCCATTGAGAGTATTAAAGACCGCTGCAGGAGATGTTTTGAAAAGAAAGGATTTTTATTTATCCATGCGCAGACTTAAATCTTTAGCAAAAGTAAGCATGGGAAATGTTGATGCGGATATTAACAATACCTTTGATTTCATCATGGATTTGAGTGAACGGAAAGGGCTTAGAAGTGCTTTCTATTTCATTGCTGACCACACAGCGGGGGAAGTGGATGGAATTTATCACTTGGATAATCCTTGGATTAGAAAACTTATGCGTAAGATCCACAAGCGTGAGCATGAAATTGGATTGCACGCAAGTTATAATAGTTTTCGGAATCCAGATCAAATAAAAAAAGAGTTTAAAAGACTTATTTTAGTTGCAGAAGAAGAGAACATTTATCAAGAAAGTTGGGGTGGGAGACAGCATTATTTGCGCTGGGAGGCTCCAGCAACTTGGCAAGCTTGGGAAGAAGCAGGATTGACGTATGACAGTACATTAACCTATGCTGATCGCGTTGGGTTTCGCTGTGGAGTATGTTTCGAATATCCGGTTTTTAACCTTTTACAACGGAAGACTTTGAAACTGCGTGAAAGGCCTTTGATAATAATGGAAGGAACCATGTTTGGGAAAGAATACATGGGGCTTTCTCATGAGGAGTCTATTTCTTTACTTCGAAGGCTGGTGGAAACATGTAAATTGTTTAATGGCCACTTTTCTCTGTTGTGGCATAATAGCAGTTTGCTGTCAAAAAGGGAGTTAGAGCTCTATAGCAATGTAATAATGAATATTTAAATTTAATATAGGTTAGAGTGGTATTATTGTTACATCGTAATTTTTTATAAATGATGTGTGCATCTTGACTTCGCACGGTGTCAGTTAATTGCTTGTGTTGCGGCTTTGTGAGGTTGTAAGATTGTGTACGCCTTGAATGGAGTGATTTTGATATAATGAAAATAGTATCAGTAGTTGGTGCCCGGCCACAGTTTATTAAAGCGGCAGCGGTATCCCGAGTGCTGCAGAAAACTCAAGGGGTTAGGGAGGTTTTAGTGCATACCGGGCAACATTATGACGCTAATATGTCTGAGGTTTTCTTTGAAGAGCTCGAAATCCCCCGGCCAGATTATAACTTAGGTATTGGCTCTGCTACCCATGGTGCACAAACCGGGCGAATGCTCGAAGCCATTGAGGAAGTGTCGTTCAAGGAAAAACCTGACTGGGTGCTGGTCTATGGGGATACGAACTCTACCTTGGCCGGAGCCTTGGCGGCTGTGAAGCTTCATATCCCGGTTGCCCATATCGAGGCAGGTTTGCGTTCCTTTAACCGCCGTATGCCAGAAGAAATCAACCGGGTGCTTACCGACCACGCCTCAGACATTTTGTTTGCGCCCACGAATGCGGCGGTAGAAAACCTGCGGCGAGAAGGGATTTCTGAAGAACAAATCCAGCTGGTAGGAGATGTAATGTATGATGCAGCGCTTTACTATGGCAAAAAGGCTGACTGTCGAAGCCAAATTTTGAATCGGCTGGAGCTAAAACCCAAAGAGTATATCCTCGCTACCATTCACCGGGCAGAAAATACTGATGATCCCCGGCGCCTCCGTGCCATATTCGAGGGTTTTGCTGAAGTTGCTCGGGAAATAAAAGTGGTTTTACCGCTCCACCCCCGGACTCGTGCGGCATTGGTGGAAGTAGGTCTTTACGATAAGGTGGCTCGAAGTATTTGCTTGATTGAGCCCGTAGGTTATCTAGATATGGTGATGCTGGAGAAAAACGCCCGAGCCATTGCCACAGATTCTGGCGGGGTGCAGAAGGAGGCATTTTTTACCGTGTGCCTTGCCTCACCCTGCGAGAAGAAACAGAATGGGTGGAGTTAGTGAATCTGGGGTGGAATCGCATAATTCCTCCTACATCAAAAGAGCGAGTCTCAGCGGGGATTCGTGAGAATCTTCAGGCTTCAGGAGGCCTGGATGGTTATCCTTATGGCGATGGAAAAAGTGCTGAAAGGATTGTGATTTGCTCATGAGCGCTGCGGGAAAGGGCTCAGAGGTCTTTTCTAACTTGCTAGAGAAGGGAACTACCTCTAAGTGAAACGATTAGTATATTTGTGCCTTCAGGCTACTAAGGAGGGACAGGCAAGTTATGCCCATGTTCATGAAATAATTAAAGGGCTGCGTAAAAGAGGTTGGGAAGTACAACTATTTGAGCCAAAGTATGCAAATAGCGATACTGTACCAGGACCTTTTACGCGTTTAATAGCTTTTATTACGGTACAAGCTGCTCTATTATTGGAAGTGATTAAAATTAAGCCAGATGTTTTATATATAAGAAATCATTTCGCTACTTTTCCTGCTGCCCTGTTGGCTAAAATAATGCGTAAGCCCGTGGTGCAAGAAGTGAATGGCCCTTATGAAGACTTATTTATTGCCTGGCCAGGAACTAAAATGGTGGCGCCGCTATTTAAGTGGCTAATACGTATACAGTTAAAGTGGGCAGATATCGTGGTGGTGGTTACTCCCCAGTTGGGGGAATGGGTGCAGAAAGGAACGGGTCAGAAATCCATTCGGGTGATACCTAATGGTGCTAATGCAGAACTTTTTCAACCACAAGCTCAATTAAAGTACGAACTTCCTAAACCTTACGTAGTTTTTTTTGGTGCCCTTGCTAAATGGCAAGGGATAGATACCTTAATTAAAGCGGTACATAGCCCTCAGTGGCCTTCTGAGGTTAGGTTAGTTATCGTTGGAGATGGTGCGGAGCGTGTGGTTGTCCAGCAAGCAGCTTCTGCTGATTCTAGAATAATATATCTAGGGCCTGTTCCATACCAGGATGTTGCAGGAATTGTCGCCAACAGTTTAGCTGGTCTTTCCCCTCAAAATAACGAAGGTGGCCGGTCGGCTACAGGCTTATTCCCATTGAAACTATTTGAAACTATGGCCTGTGGTGTACCTGTTATAGTCACGGATTTTCCCGGCCAAGCTGATCTGGTAAGGGCGCATAACTGTGGTGTGGTAGTTCCACCTGATAACCCTGATGCGTTGGCAGAAGCAGTTATGTTGCTCTATAATAGCCCATCGTTGAGGTCTGATATGGGTCTACGGGGACGGAAGGCAGTGGAAGAGGAGCACTCCTGGGATTGCCGTGCGGCTGAGACGGACGCCGTTCTTCAGCAGCTCTTATCCTTGAAAAAGGAGGCGAAAAATAAATGAATGAGGGAGCACTATTTATTTCTGTAGTAGGTTTAATGGTGGTGCCGTTGATAGCATACTTATTGCTTAAAGGGACGCTTTTTGATATAACGTATCTTAGGCGTAATCCCTGGTCTCTTTTGTGGTATTATGAGCTTGCAATAATACTGATACCTTTAGTGATTGTAAGCACTAGGATCACGGGAATGGATCGGTGCCGGTGGGGTATGGGGAAGCTTTAGTAAGAGCAATAGATGATTATTTGGCGCAAGGCTTCCCAGATTGCGAAAAGTTGAAAGGAAGAGCTTTAATATATTATTTGAATAACATCGCAGAGAGATACCTGGAGGTATTGAATCTTGGCTGACTCGTGTGGCATAGATACTAGAACGCCAGATAGATTCACCAACCGTACAGAACCAAATATTGCTCTACTA
>Ga0134103_1003266_pt1 | contig 11128 bp, 9 predicted proteins | sample 14_taG_2_FD_94445 | JGI IMG/M metagenome (GOLD analysis project Ga0134103, IMG submission 94445) | Switchgrass degrading microbial communities from high solid loading bioreactors in New Hampshire, USA - 14_58_20_212_A1 metaG | ecosystem: Engineered > Bioreactor > Semi-continuous > Anaerobic >...
CTCGTCGATTTGTTTCCATGTACTTATTTTGGACCTTTAGGTTGAGTAGACAACTTGGATGTGCTTCCGGAAACCTAGTAAAATAAAGGCTTACAGTCTTGACATCAATACTACCGTCTCCACGTGGGGCGTGTTTGGAAAAAGATCCACGGGAACGACCGCTTCGATTTCATAATTCCGGTTGATGTGGTCGAGGTTTTTGGCCAATGTGGAAGGGTTGCAGGAGACGTAGATGATTCTCCTGATCTTGGATTTCCTGAGGTAATTCAGGATGTCCAGTTCCATCCCCCGCCGGGGCGGGTCGACGATCACCAGATCGGGAACGAAACCTTCCTTTTCAAACTGCTGAAGTAAAGGCAGGATTTCCCCGGCATAGAACTTCGCGTTCTTGATTCCGTTCAATTGCGCGAATTCACCAGCATCCTTGATGTTCTCGGGGTTGTTGTCAATGCCGCGAACTTCCTTTGCCTTATCTGCCAGGTACAGCCCGATGCTCCCGATTCCACAATACAAATCCAAGACATTTTCCGTTCCCTGCAGGTTCGCCTGTTTTTTCACTTCTTCATATAAGGCCAGCGCCTGTTTGGTGTTCAGTTGGAAGAACGCGGAAGGGGAGATCAGGAAATCCAGATGACCGAGTTTCCCTTTGATCTTCTTTTCTCCGGCCAGGTTGATGACCTCGCCGGTGATGATTTCTACTGTTTTCGGATCGGGGTTAAGCGTATAGTTGACCGATTTCACGTATTTGATCTTCAGCGCTTCCTTCAGGACTTTCAGAACCTTCCCGTCCCTTTCCGCAAGCACTCCCGTCACCTGCGCTTCTTCCGTCTCCTCGAAGCCCCGGATGATGATGTTGCGGAGCGCTCCCCGGCGGATCCGGGGATTGTAGACGGAAACGTTGTTCTTCGTAAGCAAGTCAAGAAGGTCTTTGAGGACGCTTGCCACAATCCTGTTTTCCAGAGAATACTCGTCAAGGTAGACCAGGCGGTTCGTCCCGTGCTGGTACATGCCGACGACGACTTTTTCCCCGTCATGGCGGACGGGAAGCTGGGTCTTGTTCCTGTATCCCCAGGTTTCCCGGGCGCCGATCGTCTCGGAGAAGACTTTCACGTCCAGTTCTCCTCGGTAGTATCGCGCGAAGGCTTCCTTAAGCATGTTCTGCTTCTCCTTGAGTTGTTCCGGATAATCGAGGATTTGGAGCGTGCAGCCCCCGCATTCAAGCATCAGGGGATATTGCGGGAGAACCCTGTGCCTCGATTTCTTTTTGATCCGGATCAGTTCGCCCACGGCGTAACCTTCCTTCCTCTCGACGATCCGCACTTCCGCTTCTTCTCCCGGCAGCGCCCCTTCTACAAACACCGCGAGTCTCCGGTAATAACCGATGCCCTCGCCGTTGATTCCGATCCTCTTGATGGAGATCAAGATGTTGTCATTCACTTGCAAATTCAAATTCATGGTAATTCCTGCTTTCTTATTTTTTTATTATACGCTGTTTTTCCTTTCATTTCAATCAATATTCAAAAAAGCCGCCCGCAGGCAGCTTCTTTGGAAGAACTACTCTTCAGAAAATAATCGAAGTTGCGAATCGCGTATCCTTCCGCCCTGATTCCGTCGATGATCCTTCCAAGAGCCTTGCAGTTGTCTTCCGAGACCGTATGGAGGAGAATTATCGCGCCGTTGTGGAGATTGTCCATGACATTCTTGTAGGCGAATTCTTCACCCTTCTGCTCGTCGGTGAGCCAATCCCGGTAGGCGAGGGACCAGAAGAAAGTCTTGTAGCCCAAATCCTGGACCTTGAGCAGGCTTTCCCTGTTGAACTGCCCGGCGGGAGGCCGGAAAAGCTTGGGCATCGGCCTTAAAGTGAGCCGCTGATAGGCTTCCTCCACTTTCCTGAGTTCCGTCTCAAGTTCCTGGTCGGAAAGCTTGGTGATGTCCTTGTGACTCCAGGTGTGGTTCCCGACCAAGTGCCCGCGCCAGACAATCTCCATAAGCAAGTCGCTCTCCCGTTCAATGAAGTCCCCCGTCACGAAGAACGTGCTTTTCACATTCTTCTCGTCCAACACGTCGAGGATCTTCGGAAGGACGCCGTTGTCATAGCCGGCATCGAAAGTGAGGAACACGACCTTCTCATCGGCGGGTCCGACATAGAAGGACGAAGTCCCTTCAATCTCTTCCGCATACCTGCCGATTTCCGGCTGCCTGTGCTCGGAATTCCTTTTGAACCCCCAGCCGTAGGATTTTCCGGAAAGGGTCGGAAGCGCGATCAAACCCAGCATGAATACAATAACGAGTAGAATTTTTTTCATCTTTTCCTCCTTATGTATTCATGTTTATTTTATACGATTCAGCGCTTCTTTTAACTGAAAAAAACTGCCATGATAATTCAAAACCAATCCGGTGATGATGATGTAATTCGCGAAGTAAAGCACCAAAAACCCATAGGACAAAACCGAAATGAGCGTCTGCCCGATTCCGAATCTGCTCATCAACTGGATGGCCAGAACAAAAAGGACGAGCAAAAGATAAAGGGCGACCGTCGAAAAAACCGCTCCCTTGTAGGCTGTTTTGAAACTCATCCTGAGCGGGGGGGCGTACATGTAGAGCAGCAAAAGCGTGCTGAAGATGATGAGGATTTCCATGAGAAACTGGATGAATTTGACCACGAAGAAATGCTCTTTGGAGACGGTTTTAAGGATCAAGCGGTTGGAGAAGATGATCAGGCTCGCCTCGAGAAGGATCACGGAAATCAGCATCATGAACATCAGAAAGGAACTCACCCGGTTCCAGAAGCCGCTTCTTTTTTTTACTTGCTGATAGATGAAATCGGCCATCATGTTGTAGGCGTTGATCGTTTTCGAAGCTCCCCAAAAGAAGCTGACCGCGACAACGACGGAAAAACCGCTCAGCGAGAACTGGGGAAGCGCGGCCGCCAAAGTTTCCGAAAAGCTTTCCGAAAAAATGTTGATCACCTGCGGAAGCAGGAAGGTTTCAAGAAGTCCGCCCGAGAGGGCGATGATTTGAAACCCCAGAGTCAGGATGGAGATTAGGGAGATCAGGATGTAAAAACAGATGGCGGCGCTGTTCTTCGGAACCTGATAGTAACTGTTATAGCGGTTGTAGAGACGAATGTTTTTTTTGAAAAATTCGATGATCCGCATTTCCTCACCGTTTTTATTTTTTGATGACTCTTTCATTATATGCACCAAAAAAAGAACAACCGCGCAGGCGGTTGTTCCGCTTTTTCAATGTTTCAAAAATCATGAAAAATCACATCAATGGGGAGAAAGCCCGCAAAACCGCGGCCAAGAGCTTCTTGAAAAGCGAAATCTTCTTGAGATCCTCAAAGGTCACGAGTTTCGAATCCTCAAGGCAACGGAGGGCGTCGTCGCGCATCTCCAGTACGGAAGCGGTTTGGTAAAGCAGGCAGGAGACCTCGAAATGAAGGTAGAAACTCCGGAAATCGAGGTTGACAGTGCCGATGATCGCGACTTCGTCATCGGCGACGATCATCTTTGAATGGAGGAAACCCGGAAGATACTGGTAGATCTTCACGCCCGCCTTCATCAGTTCCGCATAATATGACTGGGAGATGAGGAAGATAATCTTCTTGTCGGGGATGTTCGGCATCAGGATCCTGACGTCGACGCCGCTCAAAGCCGCGAGTTTCAGGGCGGTCGCGATTTCATTGTCAATGATGAGGTAGGGCGTCGTGATGTAGACATAGCGCTTCGCGTTGTTGATGATGTGGATGTAACTCATCTCGATCGCCTGGTGCTCGTCATGGGGACCGTCCCCGAAGGGCTGGACGAAGCCGTCGCTTTCCGTGACGATGGTGGGATAATACTTCTCGTATTCGAAGGTGTCGCGGCTCGCAAGCTGCCACATCTCCATGAACAGGTAGGTGAGATTCCAAACTCCTTCGCCCTTAAGCATCAACCCCGAATCCTTCCAATACCCGAACAGGACCTTCCTGTTGATGTACTCATCCGCCAGGTTGATCCCGCCCACGAAGGCGACATTGCCGTCGATCACGGTGATTTTCCTGTGGTCGCGGTAGTTCATGAACAGGGAAAGCCGCGGGCGGTAGGGATTGAAGTTGATTGTCTTGATTCCCTTCTTGATCATTTCCCGCTTGAAATTGTGTTTCAGGCGGTTGATGTTTCCAAAATCATCATAGAGGAGGCGGACGTCGACTCCCTGCTTCACCTTCTCTTCCAGAATCTCCAGAATCCGGCTCCACATGTATCCTTCTTCAAGGATGAAGTATTCCATGAAAATGTACTTTTCCGCTTTCTTGAGTTCTTCCAATAGGCATTCGAAGAACTTCTCTCCGGGAGTGAGGTAACGGGACTCGGTTTTCATCCAACCGGTCAATCCGGTCACCTTCGTGATGTAATTGGTTAGCTTCAAAATGTCCGGGTTTCCCAAATCATAATCGCTGTGATGCTTCAAAAACTGTGCAAGCGTATCCTCATGCAGTTTTTGCATCTTCCTGATGCCTTTCTTGGAAAGATACCTCTGGCCGAAGATCAAGTAAAAAACCGGTCCCGCGAAGGGAATAATCAGGACAACAAGCAGCCAGGAGATTTTATAAGCGGGGTTCATCGATCTGTTCAAAATCGCGACGGAAAAAACCACTCCCAGGGCGTTGAAAAAGATCGTGAAATAGATTCCCCTCTTCCCCAACTCCCAGGCGATGTAAAAGAAGAAAAGGAATTGGAGAAGCAAAAGGAAGCTGATGATGAAGCCCCTGCTCATTATAAATTTGAAAAACCTTCGCAGAAATTTGACCATTTTTCCTCATCCTTGACTGTATTGTGTCCATCAATGAAAAATATGAACCACAAAGGTTCATATTTTTTATTTTAATATCTTTGTGGTCTTTGCATCTTCCGTGCCTTGCGGCATTTGGGACAACGCACCGGTTCACTCGTGAAGCCTTTTTCCTTATAGAAAGCCTGTTCGCCTTCCGTGAAGACAAAAGCTTCTTTGCAATCCTTGCAAATGATGGTTTTGTCGGCCATTCCATCCTCCTTGATAAATAGTTTTATAAAAGAAACCAGGTTTTTTATTTATCAAAGGGATAAAAAACCATCATTTCTTTAATATATTATATCACATATTCAAAATAAAGTAAAATGTTTTTTATATTTATCAAAAAATTTTGTTTCACTCCTCGCCTTTATTTATGTCTTGTCCGCCTTTTCCTTCCAAACCGACCACGATCAAATAAACCAAAAGACCCACGGCAATCATTAGATAAAGGTAGGGGGTGAAAGGGATGGCAACGAGTCCCTCAAGATTGCCGGCGTCGGCGCGGGTGGTGACTCAAAAACAAGAGCAGCAGGAAAAGTTGTTCGCTTTTTCTCAGTTTTTTATCCCCCACTAAAAAAGGGGAAACCCGACAATTGAGGTCCTCCCCATCATTTCACTTCTTCACGTATACCTTCTTCAATTGCGCATAACGCGGGAGCCCGTTCTCATAAGGTGCGTTGTTCTCGCCTTGAATCAAGGGAAGAGCGTAGGCGGTGAAATCATCCGTAAGGCCGGTCCTGTCGGATTTGATCCAGGATTTCGGAACCATCCTTTCCGTATTCGCGCAATGTTCAAGGTCCAAAAGTTCATAATTAATTTTGTATTCCTTGCTCGTCTGATCCCGTTTGAAGACGACCATTTTGTCCGTGTGGCCTTCAATCGCGTAGCGGACGGCCATGACGCCGGCTTGGAAGGCTTCCTCGATGTCGGTTCCGGAAGCGATATGGGCGGCGCATCTTTGTAAAAGGGAGAATTCAATCGGGCGGACCTTGATCTGGTTGAGCTGGTCGCTGATGATGCCCGCGAGGACCGTCGCCACCCCTCCCAGCTGCGCATGCCCGAAGGAGTCGCGCTTCAGGCTGACCAGGTATTCGGAGATGTATTTTCCTGAATAGTCCTTGATCCCTTCGGAGATGACGATGAAGACGTGGCGTTTTCTGGCCAGGACCTCCTTCACGTCGGAGACAAATTCATCGACGTCGAAGGGTATCTCCGGAAGATACAGCAGATCCGGCCCGCAGCCTCTCAGGTTCGCGAGCGACGCAGCAGCAGTGAGCCAGCCGGCATTCCTTCCCATCACCTCAACAATGCACACAAGGGGTGTATTGTAGACATGGGTATCGTGGAAGAGTTCCATCACGGTCGTCGCTACATATCTGGCGGCGCTTCCATAACCCGGAGTGTGGTCAGTCCCGTGGAGATCGTTGTCTATCGTTTTCGGAACGCCGATGATGTTGCATTCATAATTTTGCGCCTGGAGATACTTGCTGATTTTGTTGCAGGTATCCATCGAGTCGTTTCCGCCGTTATAGAAGAAATAACGGACATTGTATTTTTTGAACACCTCCAGGATCCTCACATAATCGGAATCGTCAACGTTGAAAGGTTTGAGTTTATAGCGGACGGATCCCAAAATCGAAGAGGGGGTGTTCTTAAGCAATTCCAGTTCTTTGACGTCTTCCTGCCTGATGTCGACCAATTTTTCTTCCAGGACGCCCTTGATGCCGTATTCCGCGCCATAGATATCCGTGATGCAATCGTGTTTCATTGCTTCCAAAAAGACGCCGGCAGCGCTGGCATTGATGACTGCTGTCGGACCCCCTGACTGCCCGAAAATGCAAGCTCCTTTTAATGGTTTCATATGTTCCTCCTTACTCCAATTACCAACATTATAACAAAATATCCTTGTTTTTACAAGATTTTGGTTATTAATGGAAAATTAAAATAAATAAAAAAGGTCTCCAGTATTGGAAAACCTTTATTAACTATTTATTTAGATACTATAGATTTCTTATGTAAAAAAAATTTACTTTAACCCCCAGTAAGGAATATTCCTATAAGGTATATTATCATAAAGAATAGGGATAATAGTGTTTCCTTCCAAATCAACTACACCGTATTTATCATTGACCTCAACAATTGCATAACCATCTGACGTAACTGTTATAGTATCATAATTAAATCCTATCAGTGTTGTTCCATTGAAGTCGATAACTCCGAATTTGTTATGTTTCCTAAGTATTATTTTTTCATTTTCCACAAATAATTCAGGAACAGATTCTGAATATTCATATTCAAGGGTTTTGCCATTTGTTGTTTTAATTGTTAAGTTGTTACCTTTATATTCCGCAAACCAAATATTACGAGTGCTAATATCTATATCAAATAGATACCAAACTTCATTGCCGTTATTTGTTGCTTCGAATACTACTTTCCCTTGTTCATCTAGTATATAAAAAGTATCTTCGTCTTCCGCATAAAAATATTCTAAATAATGATTAACTAGAGTAGTATCAACATAAATATTTTCGTATTTTGTAGATAAAAAGGTCTTATTTCCATTTTTATTGATGATGTAATAAGCATCTTCTTTTTTTGTAATAAAGCAATTTTTTGTTCTTGCGATCAATTCATAATCCGAATGAATTGTTTTTCCGTTTTTATCAATTACTTTGCAATTAGGTCCTTTTGCCGTTTCTATCAAAACAATGGCATATCCATCATGGAACGGGCCTGCATAATCATAAAGGGCGGCGATAACTAGTTCACCCTTTTTATTGATATAACCAAACTTATTGTCTATTACGACTGAAGCATATCCATCCGAAAATGAAAACGCGAAATTATATTTACATTCAACAATTTGTTTTCCTTTTTTATCAATGAAACCGTATTTATTGCCGTTTTTAACGATTGCTACTCCTTCTGAAAAATAACCTATATCATCATAAATAGCATCTAACAATATGGTGCCATCAAGAGACAATAAACCATATTTTGTATTTCTCATGAAAATATATAAACCACCTTTATGATCAAATTTTAAATTATCATATTTTTGATTATTAATTGGTTTACCGTCTTTGTTGATAAGAAAATACTTTCCACTAACTTTTACAATAGCCACATCATTATAGAAGCTTTCAGCACCATCATACAAAAAGTCAATAACAACTTCACCTTTTTGATTTAAGTAACCATACTTTCCGTCTTTTTCAACCAAAACTAAGCCATCAACGAATAAGTTATTATTAAATTCATTCGTATCGGTTTTAGTCAAAAAATATATAAAAACCCCTATACCACAAAGCAAAACAAAACTAACTAGAGCTATTATTATAATCGATTTCTTTTTCATTTTTTACTCCCTTTCCAAATATTACCTTCATTATATCACTTATTATATATTTTTCAATTATTTATGAAGAATTATGGAAGCTAATTGCTTCCGCAATCAAATAAAAAAACATTTGATACCTGAAGAAATGTGATTGATGCCACAACTAAAACACTGAGATTGTAAAAATTAATTATTAAAGGCTTTTCAACCATTATCAGTATGAATTTTTGGGCTACCTTTAATTTAAATTTAAGGTATTTAATGCTCTTGTAAATGAAAGTAGTAATTACAAATATAAGGCTATTTAGGTTATAGATCATAATCGAGCGTTTTTAATATTGTAAAACAAAAGCCACAGTTTAATTTAGGTATGTCAAAAATTTTGTTGAAAACACAAGCTGTCAAAAATTTTGTTGATTGGCAACAGAATTCTTGACAGCCATTTTTTAATTGTCATAAAAAAAGTCCTTTGCTATAATAAAATCGCCAGATTTTTATAGCTGAAAGGACGGTAATATTATATCATTTATTACTATTTTTTTAAAGATACTAAATTCGATTTTGACCGTTTTAAATATCGTGTTGTTGGGAAAATTGTTTATGTAGATGCCTATTACATCCCCGAAGATGAAGTTTGTGCTAACTGTGGTTCTACTTCATTATCTAAAAATGGAACAACTACTAAAACCGTTAAACATTGTACTTATCATACTTTATTGTTCATTGTAACATGTCATATACAAAGATATAAGTGCAAGGTCTGTAATAATGTTTTTTATGAAAAAGATACTTTTTCTAATCCTAAAGAAACTCTATCAAAAGAAACTATTTTTATTATCCTGGAGAAACTTAAGTCAGCCAACGTTACTTTTGAAAGTGTCGCCCGCGATCTTCATATATCTAGACAAAACGTCATTGATGTTTTTGACAGATATATAGATTATACTCCTGGAAAATTGCCAGAGATTCTAAGTTTTGATGAAAAGCATGTAAACAAGAATATGACTGATAATGTTTATTTGTTTATTATTGCTGATTTTAAAAAAGTCGAAATCTATGATATTGTCCATTCAAGACATGAGTATGTTTTGGAACGATATTTTTCTAAGATCCCACTTGAAGAAAGACTGAAAGTTAGATATATTACCATGGATATGTGGGAAACGTATCTAGATGTAGCTAAAAGATTCTTTAGAAATGCAAAAATTGCTATAGATTCATTTCATGTTATGAGAAACATAAATAATGCTATGAATAGCATTAGAATCAGTGTAATGCAAAAATATAACCTAAAAACCGATAGTATTGAAGATAATCATCCATATTATTATCTTTTAAAGAAATATAGATATTATTTCGTTTCAGAGTTTGATAATCTCACTGATAAAAGGTTTTATAATAGAAAAATGAAAATGTGGTTTGATAAGCATAGCTTACTAAAGTATTTGCTTGAAATTGATCCAAGATTAGAAAAAGCATATTATCTTACATCTAGGTATAGAGAATTTAATAAAACCACTTCATATGAAAATGCTGCAGCCGAATTAGAAATACTAATAGATGATTTTTATTCTTCTAATCTTCCTAGCTTCTTTGAAGTGGCTAAAACTTTATCCGCATGGAAAGAATACATCATTAATTCGTTTATTACAATTCCTGATGCATTAACCAAACCATCCACTAAAGATGATGAACCAAAGCCTAGAAGATTATCATCTGGAGCCATAGAAGGTTTAAATGCGATTATAGATAAGATAAATGTAAATGCTAATGGTTATTCAAATTTTTGGAGATTTAAAAATAGGGTAATCTATGTTATAAATAAAAATGTAGCAATATTAAACGAACCTAAAAAGAAACCACAAAACAGAAAATAAAATCAAAAATCTGGCAAAAAAGGTCTATGTTTTCTCTGCAAAATGAGTATCAACATAGACCTTTTTATCAAGAAAATTCATCAACAGAATTCTTGACAGGGACGATTTATCGTTGATAATTAAATATAATCATATTTAATTATCAACAGAATTCTTGACAGACCCAGTATAACTAAGGGGCCTCATTCCTTTTCAACAAATAACAAATTAACAAAATATTGTTTTATTATTTAAAAGATGAACTTTTAATTATCTGTAGCAGAAACAAGTTCTTCTTCCTGTACCAAAAACTCTTTACCTGGACTGTTATGGTGTTTGCATATTGGAATAATGTACCAGCTTTTATCGTATGATTCAGCTTTCACTACATGCCCGCCAACTAAATCTGTATTTGTACATCCATAAGCAGCGCAGTACTAATGGCTTTTCCCGGATTTTCTTTTGTAATATTCTAGCCAAGAACCTTCTATATCTCTGGCACGATCTGTTGTTCCTGAAACGTTTCTTACTATAATATACCCCATATTTCTCCTTCCTTTTTTAATATTTTTAAATCCTTTTCTTAGGAAGATTTAACAAAAAATTATAATTATGTTGAAAAGAAAATATTTTTTTAACAAAGAAGAATATTCTAAACGCTTATTAGTTAATTATTCTGTTCATTCTATTTCTTCGTCTTCCCACCCTTAAACAAATTCAAAAGTATAAAAAACATTATAATATATTGTTGACCCATCTTTTTCATTTTTTTCAACATGACCAACAACTTGAATTCTTTGTGTATTATCAACTAAACCAGATAATGTAGGCGGGATACCCGAGTCTTTCCTAAGAAAGCATTGTAAAATGCCCCCTGCAAAATCAATTATCTCATCTATCTCTTCAAAATCAAAATTAAAATTTTCAATAATAATTCGATCTTCGGGATAATCTATTGGAAATACATCTGCAGATTTAACTCCTCCTTTAGATAAATAGTCTAATGCTAATCCAATTCCAGAAAAAATAGGAACCATAGCCTGCAAAAGTGTTGCCTCACCATAACTAATTTTAATTTTAACTTCAAAAATTCCATTTTCATCAGGGTGTTCGCCAA
>Ga0134103_1003270_pt1 | contig 11124 bp, 6 predicted proteins | sample 14_taG_2_FD_94445 | JGI IMG/M metagenome (GOLD analysis project Ga0134103, IMG submission 94445) | Switchgrass degrading microbial communities from high solid loading bioreactors in New Hampshire, USA - 14_58_20_212_A1 metaG | ecosystem: Engineered > Bioreactor > Semi-continuous > Anaerobic >...
AGAAGATAAATTTATTTTCCATGATTGGACAGATAATATAAATGGATGGTTAGAAGATAAACATTATTTTCTGTCAACAAGCATTCATGAAGGATATGGAGTAGCGATCATGGAAGCAATGGCGAAGGGAATTAAACCCGTAATTCATAACTTTTATGAAGCAAGAGGTTTTTATCCTGATACCCTAATATATAACACAATCGATGAAGCGGTAGAAAAAATAACAGAACAAACCTATGACTCAGAAGGCTACAGAGGGTTTATAGAAGATAATTATTCATTGGAAAAGCAGATTGATTTGATTGAAGGAATAATCAATTTTGTAAATAATAGAGACTATAAAAAAGAAAATAATCAGAAAATTCAATCTGGTAAAGAAAAAATATATCATATTTCTGATTCAAAAGATCAAACTAAAGACATTTTCATATTCTATGAAATAGACGAAAATATAAATAATTATAATAACTATTACAAAAGAATATTTGTGGTGTTAGATGATGATTCCTTCAACAAATGCGATATAGATAAGGTAAATTGGAATTTGGTTGATGCAGTATTTGTAAAGACAGAGGAAAGTAGAGAGAGATTGCTAAGATGTTCTACGCAATTATTTAAGGACAAAATAAAAGTAGTTTCAGACACATCTTTTAATTCTATTTTTAAAATAGCTCATCAATATCCTATTCCTAAAGATTTTAAAATAGTTGTTTCCGAATATAACAAGTATGAAGATAAAATAACTGTTGGCTTAGTAGAGTATAATTTACATAAAAAATCAGGCCATTGTTTATATTTTCTCTTAGATTATTTAGAAAATTTTCCAGATATAGATTTTTATGTGTTTTCTCGTGAAAGCATCGATCCAGAAATATATAAATTATTGAATAAATACAATAATGTTAAACTTCTTCCTATTCTAAAAAGTGATTATCTATATGACAAAAAAATACTTTCTCGCTATACAAATTATTGTAAGATCATACTATTTTTATCCGCCAATAATCCTCAAATGATATTAAATTTGGCCTTGAATTTAGAAAGTAAAAATATTTTAGGATTAATTTTCCATTCTAATTTAGTTCTTCTGAATGTAAAGGATACAAGACTTTTACACGACAAAGTCACCTCTTCCAATATTTATACTATTGCCTTAACTCCTGAAATGGCTAAAGGATTTTCTAAAGTTCTTCCTAAAGATAAAGTTTTATACTTTAATGAAATCTATCCCTTGTCAGATTACATGGAAAAATATTACAAATGCTTAAACAAAGATATTAAAGATATCAAAGAATTTAATGTTTTATATAATGGGGTAGCTAGAACAGAAAAAGGATTTCATATGCTTCCTGAAATAATAACTAATAGTCCGGAAAACTATACTTTTCATCTAAATGTTTCTCCTTTAAGTTCGGGAAGATATGAAAAAGAGGTTATTGAAACTTTCGATAAACTAGAATTATTAAGAAAAAAAGGTAAAAAAATAATATATTATAAAGATCTTACTGTAGAACAATACACTAATCTCTTTTATCAATCACAAGCAATATTAATACTCTATAGCAGCATTCTTTATTCATATCGCTTATCTGGAATTGTATTAGAAAGTTTTGCTACAAAAACACCAATGGTTATAAATAAAGATATCTGGTATTACGATGAGTTAGTAAAACCCTATAATTTAGGAATAGGAGTTGATATAAACAATGTTTCAAATATAATAAATGCTTTAGAAGAAATTAGACTTAATTACAACTCTTTTCTAAGTAACTTTAATGATAATTTTGTAAATTATATCAATGAAAGAAATACTAAAATTTTTTTAAAAAAATTCATTTCATATTGTAAAAGAAATTCTTTGATGAAGTAGGAGGCAGAAAAATGAAAACTGCTTTAATAACTGGCATTACCGGTCAAGATGGAAGTTATTTAGCTGAATATTTACTATCAAAAGGATATATAGTTCATGGAATAATAAGAAGGTCTTCTTCATTTAATACAAGAAGAATCGATCATATTTATCAAGACCCTCATGAAGAAGATCGAAGATTCATATTACATTATGGAGACTCTACTGATTCAACTAATCTAATAAGTATAATGAAAGAAATAGAACCAGATGAAGTATACAACTTAGCAGCACAAAGTCATGTAAAAGTTTCTTTCGAAACTCCAGAATATACTGCAGAAACTGTTGCTTTAGGAACTCTAAAAATACTTGAAGCAATAAGATTGTTGGGGTTAGAAAAAAAGACAAAATTTTATCAAGCCAGTACCTCCGAACTATACGGAAAGGTACAAGAAATACCTCAAACAGAAAAAACACCATTTTATCCTAGAAGCCCTTATGCAGCAGCAAAGTTATATGCTTATTGGATAACTATTAACTATCGAGAGGCATATAACATACATGCTTCAAATGGAATATTATTCAACCATGAATCTCCAAGAAGAGGAGAAACATTTGTCACAAGAAAGATAACAAGAGCAGCAACTAGAATTTTAGTAGGAACTCAAAAAAAGGTATACTTAGGAAACTTATCAGCAAAAAGAGACTGGGGATATGCACCAGATTATATAGAAGTCATGTGGCTAATACTCCAACAAGAAAAACCAGATGACTATGTCATAGCAACAGGAGAAACACATAGTGTAAGAGAATTCTGCGAAGAATCATTCAAAAACTTGGGAATCAATATAAAATGGCAAGGTGTGGGAGAAAACGAAAGAGGAATAATTGACAGTTTAGATAAAGATAAAGTTGAAGAATTGCTTGGTGATATTGAAACACCGCTTAAAATTGGTGATGTTGTTGTAGAAGTTGACCCATCATACTTTAGGCCAACTGAAGTAGACTTATTAGTAGGAGATCCAACAAAAGCAAAAGAAAAACTAAATTGGGAGCCTAATGTAAAATTCAAAGAACTAGTTAAAATAATGATAGAAAATGATTTAGCTCTTGCTCTAAAAGAAAATCAAAGAAACGAATGGATAAAAGAATAGAAGTTATGAAAGGAGCTTCTTGAATGAACAAAGATAGTAAAATATACGTTGCAGGTCATACAGGTTTAGTTGGTTCAGCAATCTATAGAAAATTAAAAAGTGAAGGATACACCAATATAATTACAAAAACACACAAAGAATTAGACTTAACAAATCAAGCAAAAACACAAGAATTTTTTGAAAATGAAAAACCTGAATATGTATTTTTAGCAGCAGCAAAAGTTGGAGGAATCCAGGCTAATAATACATATCCAGCAGATTTTGCATATGTAAATTTAATGATAGAATCTAACGTGATAAAAGCATCATACGACTATGGAGTGAAGAAGTTATTATTACTTGGAAGTTCATGCATATATCCAAAACTAAGTTCTCAACCAATAAAAGAAGAATATTTACTAACAGGACCATTAGAACCAACAAATGAAGCATATGCAATAGCAAAAATAGCTGGATTAAAAATGTGTCAATACTTCAACAGACAATATGGAACGAATTTCATAAGTGTAATGCCAACAAATTTATATGGTCCAAATGACAATTTTGATTTAGAAACATCTCATGTCTTACCAGCTTTAATTAGGAAATTTCATGAAGCAAAAATAAACAATAGTCCCTACGTTGAAGTATGGGGGACAGGAACTCCAAAAAGAGAATTTTTACATGTTGATGATTTAGCAGATGCAGTAATCTACCTAATGAATAACTACGATGAAAACGAACCAATAAACATAGGAACTGGAGAAGATATATCCATAAACGAATTAGCTGAGCTGATAAAAGAAATAGTAGGATACGAAGGAGAAATACGATTTGATACAACAAAACCAGATGGTACTCCGAGAAAATTATTAGATGTATCAAGATTACACTCAACAGGTTGGAAACATAAAATAGACTTAAGAGAAGGAATTAAGCAAACTTACGAGTGGTATAAAACTAGAAAGGAGAAATAAGATGGAATATAAATACAAATTAAGCGACGGCACTTGGGGGAAAGAAGAAATAATTGCTATATCAGAAGCGATAACTTCCGATAAATTTACGATGTGAAACAGAGTAAAAGCCTTTGAAAAAGCTTTTGCTGATTTTTTTGGTTCAAAATATGCTGTTATGGTTAATTCTGGTTCTTCTGCCAATCTTGTTCTTATTTCAGCGTTGCTTTATTCTGGTAAATTAAATAAAGGAGATGAAGTTATTGTACCGGCGGTATCTTGGAGTACAACATACTTTCCTATTACACAAAACGGTTTAAAGATTAAATTCTTAGATATTGATAAAGATACCCTTAATATAGATACCTCACAATTGGAAAATGCTATTTCAAATGATACAAAAGCTATTTTTGCGGTTAATCTCTTGGGAAATCCAAACAATTTTGATATATTGTTGAGAACTTGTAAAAAATACAATCTTTTACTATTAGAAGATAATTGTGAAGCTTTAGGTGCAAAATATAATAATAAATACACAGGAACATTCGGAGTAGGCGGGACTTTTTCATTTTTTTACTCTCATCATATTTGTACGATGGAAGGTGGAACGGTTTTAACAGATGATAAAACGCTTTATGAATATATGCTATCGTTAAGAGCACATGGATGGACAAGAAATTTGTCTAAAGATAGTGTTATTTACCAAAAAAATCCTGATGAATTTTATGAATTATTTAATTTTATACTTCCTGGCTATAATTTAAGACCTTTGGAAATTGAAGCCGCTATTGGAATTGAACAACTAAAAAAAGTTGATAAAATTATAGAAAACAGAAGAAAAAATGCAGAATATTTTAAAGAGAGATTAGTTGATATGAGAATTTATAACACTCAGACAGAAGTAGGAGAAAGTTCTTGGTTTGGATTCCCTATAATTTTAAAAGAAAAATATCAAGGTTACAAAGATCTGATTATTTATTTTTTGAAGGAAAGAGGTATAGAAGTTAGACCGATAGTGGCTGGTAATTTCCTAAGGAATCCAGTTAAAAAATATATAGATTATCAATTATTTGGGGATTTGAAGAATTCTGACTATATACATGACAATGGTTTTTTTGTAGGGAACCATTCAATCGTTGATTATGATGGAATAAATTATTTAATGGATAATTTAGAAGAAATAACTAAACAAATTATTTATAGTAAAATGTAATTCTGAAAATTTAAATAGAGTCTATTTATAACTTAAAAAATATATAATTATGTAATAAATGGAAGTAGGAGTGAAATATGCCTGAATATAAAAGAAGAAAAGGCAGTGATACATGGCATTGGTGTAAAAACTGTTCTAGTTGGCCTCAATTTGAATATGAATCTAGACATGAAAAGCCTACTTATGGGGAACTTTGCAATGAATGTAAAGCAAAAGAACAAAATCAAAATTGTAAAAGATAATTATTCTTCCATATTTATTTTATAAAATTAAGTCTTTGTTGTTTAGGTCTCTTATATATTAAATAAAATGTAATTTTAGGGAAGATAGTTATACAATATATTATGAAACTATATTATAAGAATTATATTCAATAAATTCTAAAAATTAATTAGTGCTTTTTATTACTTTTAATCATCAAAGCTCATATTTTATTTGTAAAATAATTATATTTCTTGAAGAAAGGGGGATTGTGATGAAGATTATACATACTGCTGATTGGCATATTGGGAAGATAATTTATGGGGAATATATGCTTGATGATCAAAGATATATATTGACTCAATTCTTAAATTATTTAAAAGAAGAACCTGTTGATGCGTTAGTAATTTCGGGTGATGTATATGACAGAGCTGTTTCACCAGCTGAAGCTATTAACCTTCTAAATGAAACTCTTTCAAAGATAGTGCTAGAACTAAAAATCCCCACTATTATAATCTCTGGTAACCATGATAGCGCTGAAAGATTAGAATTTTTGAACGGAATTCTTTCTGGGATGAATCTCCATATCGAAGGTGTTTTAAAGAATGAAGTGAAAAAAGTAACGTTCAATGATGAATACGGTCCTATCAATTTCTATCTCCTTCCGTATGTTGATTTTCTTAAAGCTAGAAATTTGTTTAGTATGAATTTTCAAAACAAAACAGAAGTGATGTTAAAGTATATTGAAAACATGAATATAGATGAAAAAGAAAGGAATATTCTTGTTGCGCATGAATATGTTGCAGGAGGAGAAGAAAGCGAATCAGAAAGAATGCTTTCAATCGGTGGTAGTGAGTATATAGAACCTTCAATTTTTGAGATCTTTGATTACGTTGCACTTGGCCATCTTCACAGACCACAAAGTATAGTAGAACACAAGATTTGCTATCCAGGTTCTTTACTTAAGTATTCATTTAGTGAAATATCTCACGAAAAAGGGATGAATCTTGTTGATTTAAAAGAAAAAGGAAATGTCAACATCCAAAAGGTGAGTTTTAAAGTGAAAAGAGATATGAGGGTGATTAAAGGATTTTTTAAAGAAGTAATGGAGAAAGAACCAACAGATGATTATCTTCACGTAATTCTAGAAGATGAAAATGTGGTAGTTGACGGTATGAATAAACTGAGGTCAAGATTTCCTAATGTCTTATCACTCGAATATCCAAATTCTAAAACAAATACAAATGTAAAATCGTTAGAAAAGGATTTAAAGAAAACATCACCAGATGAACTATTTGAGATATTTTTCAAAGAAGTAAAAGGAAGAGATCTTAACCCAGAAGAAAAGAAAATAGTTAAAAATGTATTTGAAACGGTTATAAAAGAAGGAAGTGATGAAGCATGAAACCGATAAAACTAAGATTTCAAGCTTTTGGTCCCTTTGTCGAAGAACAAGAAATTGATTTTAGCAGATTGGATAATAATGGGATATTTTTAATAACAGGTCCAACTGGAGCTGGAAAGACTTCTATTTTTGATGCAATATGCTTTGCATTGTATGGAAAGGGATCCATGGAAGAAAGAAAAGAAACAAATATAAGGTCAGATTTTGTAGATGGAGATACAAAAACTTACGTTCAATTTGAATTTCTTTTAAAAGACAAGAGAATTGAAATCTATCGTAGCCCAAGTTATGACAAATCAGGTAATGATAGTAAAAAGTCAACTAGGCTGGGACCCCAGGCGTGGATAAAAATACATCAAGGCGAATCAATAGTTGAAGAAAGTGGCAATGATAAGGTTACAAAAAAAGTTGAAGAATGCCTTAATTTAAATTACCAACAATTTAGACAAATAGTTATGCTTCCACAAGGCGAGTTTAGAAGATTCATATTGGCAGACTCTAATGAACGAGAAGTAATCTTTAAGAAGATTTTTGATATTAGTATATATGAAAAATTTGAAGAGAAAATAGACGCTATGTACAAAGAGATAAAGCAAAGTTTAGAAAACAACAAAAACGAAGTAAAAATAATAGCTAAAGGAATTCCAATAGAATCTGAAGAATTTCGAGCGCTTATTAGAAATGAAAGTGTAAATCCGACTGAAGTTATTAAATATATAAATCAAGAGATTGAACAGATAAATGGGTTAGTAGAAGAAATAAAGATTCAAAAAACTGAAAATCAGGATATATTGAAAAATTTGGAAGAACAACTTCGAAAGGTAAAAAGGGATAATGAACTAATTGAGAAAAAAGAAGTTATTCAAAAAGAATTGAATGAGCTTCTCAAACAGTCAGAGATAGTAAAACAAAAAGAAGAGTTTTTAAAAAAGTTAGATAAAGTAGAAAAAATAATCCCTTACGAAGAAAAATGGATAAACGTCTCAAAGGATTTAGAAGATAAACAAAGTCAATTAGAAAAAATGAAGGAAGAGTTATCTAAAAAAGAAAAAGTACAAGAAAAAATTGAGAAACAATTCCATCAACTCGAAGAAGATTATCAAAAAATCTCTTTAAGAAACAAGGAAATAGAAGAGTTAAATGAAAAATTGGAAAGCCTAAAAAATTATGAACAGTTAGATCAAGAGTTCCAGAAATTATCTAAACAATTAGGCAAAAAAAATGAGGAACTTTCTAAAATAGAAGATGAAATTTCTCAAAATAAGGAAACATTTGAAAATAATGAGCAATATATTAACGCTAATGAAGATATAAAAATTGAGATTCTTGAAAGAAACTTAAATGATATAGCTAACTCTATCAAATCATGCAACGATTTAATCAATGAATATTTAAAGTTTACTGATATTGCTAAAAGATATCGAAAAATCCAAAAAGCAAAGAATGAAATAGAGCAGTTGATCAAGAGTTTAAGAGATGAACTAGATAGAAAAACTCATGAAATCATAATAAACCAAGCTTACAGACTTGCTGAAACATTAGAAGAGGGCAAACCTTGTCCTGTATGTGGTTCAATGGTCCATCCTGCACCTGCAAAATCTGAAGGCAAGATTGTGACAGAAAAAGAAATAGAAGATTTGAACAAGAAGATTGAAAGTGCTGAAAAGGAAAGAAATGAAATAGTTGATAAATATGAGGATATCAAAAGAGATTATGATGCTACTGAATCACGTGTTATGACGGATTATAAAAGGATTTGTGAAGAATTAAGATTGGAGCAAAAAGAGCAAGCAGAAATAAAATCTCATATTGAAAATATAATAAAAAATTTACAAGAAAAATTAAAGATTCAGCAAAAAGAATATCGTGAGAAAAAAGAAATAGTTAATAAAATTAAGTCACTAAAAGAGAACAATAAAAAGATTAAAGAAAGTCTCGATATTCTTCAAGAGAAAAAAGAAGTCTTAAAAAAAGAAATTAATGAATTGGAATTAAAAAAATGGCAGATAAGTTTGGAGCAAAAAACCATTGCTGAACATCTTGAAGGAAAGACTTTAAAAGATATAGAAAGGGATATAGAAGAAAAAAACAGTTTTGTTAAAAATACATCTTTAAATTATGAAAAAATCAAGAGTATCAATGAAACAAACCTAGAAGAAATTAATTCATTAAAAGGCAAAATATCCACTATAACTGATGATATCACTAAGTTAACCAATAAAGTAAATCAATCTGAAGAAATGCTTAATAAAATGATTAGAGATATGGAACTAGTAAATTACGAGAATTATAAATCATTAAAAGATGAGCTCTATTTAAAAGATCAGTTAAAAGAGGAAATTGAAATGTACAACTTGGAATTACAGAAAAAGAAAAATTTATTTGAAGAGTATGAAAAATCAGCAAAAAACATTGAAAGGATTGATGAATCACCTTTAGTAAAAGAAATAAATGAAATGAAAGAAAAAAACGAAATTTTGATCCGTAATGAAACAAGTTTAGAGAATAAAAAGACTGTCTTGAAGACAACAAAATTAGAAATGGAAAAATTACAAAAAGAAATACAGAAAATAGAAAAAGAATACAACGTAATATTAAATTTAAGGAATGTGAGTAAAGGAGATAACGATTCTAAAGTAAGTCTTACCAAATATGTTCTTACATATTATTTTGAAAAAATAATAATGCATGCAAATCAAAGATTAATGAAATTAACTAATAATAGATATGAAATGCGAAGAGCAACAGAAGTCTTAGATAGAAGAAAGAATGAGGGTCTTGAAATAATGGTTTTAGATTATAATACTGGGAAAGAGAGACATATAAAATCACTTTCTGGAGGAGAAAGCTTTGAAGCAGCTTTGGCACTTGCTTTAGGACTTGCAGACGTAGTACAAAATTATTCAGGAGGTATATCTTTAGATACAATATTTATAGATGAAGGATTTGGGAGCCTTGACCCAAATTCACTTGATAGTGCAATAGAAGTCTTGTTAGAATTAAACGATTCAGGAAGGATGGTCGGCATCATCTCACATGTTGAAGAACTTAAAGAAAGAATTAATGATAAAATAGAAGTAATTCCTACTAGTGAAGGTAGTATTATAAAATATTAAGACTGTGTATATATAATAATAACCAAAATAGGGACGTATAATTTTTCTACGTCCCTATGATTTTTGAGCTAGAATACTTCTTAAATTATCGTTTAATGCTTCTAGTTTTGTTATTTTAAATCCTTCTTTTTTGAATAGTTCTTCAAGTTGTTTTGTAGTTCTAAGAACTCTAAAATTAGGTCCAAACCATATTATGTTTTCTCTATCATTTAGATCAGGAACATGTACAAAAGCTAGTACTTTTTCTGCATTTTTTAAAAGACTTGACATATCGTGATTTTTCTCAAACTCTCCTATAATTAAAAGATTTTTGGAATCTTCGTTTAATGTTATTTCTAAATCATCAAAGATACTTTTGAATTTTTGTTCTTCAAATCCAACTACCTTTAACTCATTAAATTCTGAGTCAACTAAGCCTTTTAAAATGTATTCTTTTTTAATCTCAAATGGTTTGGTTTTGTATATCTCTTTTTCTCTTTCTTCATATATTTTTAATGCCTCATCAGCAGGATAAGGAATTGCATACATAAAATCATTACCTTTTTTCCAGCTTCTTATGGGGTGTATAATTCCAAGCGTAGAGAGCTTTTCAGAGATATTTCCAACCCAAATTATTTCATCATTGTTTTTCATGAAATTATATCGAGTGTTTGGATATAGCCCAGAGTATGTATATCTTCCAAGTGCAAAATCTGCTAGTTTGTTGTTTTCTTCAACTGATTTGATGTGCAGTTCAAAGGCTTTTTTCATATCTTCCTTTTCATAGATTTTTGCTAGTCTGTAGTAATAAAAAGGGAATTCTTCTGTATTTTCTATTTTGTTTAACAGTTCTTTTGCCTTTTCTGAATCTTTTTGAATATATGAAACACCGGATGTGTATAAGGCAAAGGGAGAATCTGATATGAGATAAAGCCATTGGCATTGTTCTTGTCCGATATATTCTACAATGTTGAATATAAACTCCTTGCCTGATGAGAAGTACGAATACATTTCTTCGTATACACCATCCATTAATGGATCTAACTTAGTGCTTAAATCTTCTACAATGGGTTTAATAAACGTGGAAAGTTCAGGTAGGATTTCCATTGCCTTTCTGTATTGATCAATTGCTTCTTTGAAGCGTTTTATTCTTAAGTAGCAATCTCCCAGTAATGCATACAATACCCCTTGAACTTTTTCATCTTCAATTTTTCTCAAAGAAGAAAGGGTTTTCAATATGCCTATTGTATCTTTTGTGTTTTTTAATATTGA
>Ga0134103_1003278_pt1 | contig 11108 bp, 14 predicted proteins | sample 14_taG_2_FD_94445 | JGI IMG/M metagenome (GOLD analysis project Ga0134103, IMG submission 94445) | Switchgrass degrading microbial communities from high solid loading bioreactors in New Hampshire, USA - 14_58_20_212_A1 metaG | ecosystem: Engineered > Bioreactor > Semi-continuous > Anaerobic >...
AGAGGAGAATGGGTCCAGCGCAAACGCCTCACGTGCTAGTGCTGCCAAGCCGTCGATCGACTTGCGCAGGTCCGTGCTGCCGCACGCCAGATAGACCCGGTCCGGGCCGATATCGGTCAGCATGATGCCGTCAGCACCCGCACAACGGCTGTTAGCAATTCCGGATCGAACCCCGATTGTACCTCAATAACGGCTGAGCCCACTCGCACAAGCAACCCGTTGCCGGTATGGGGGAGCTCCCGGTCGTCTACCACCACCGGCAGCCATTGTGACGCTTTCTTTGTACGTGCTGGTACGGGTGCCAGCCGTCTGATCCAATAGTACATCTGATGGGGTTTGATTCCTTGGGCCCTACCCCACGCCGCCACAGTCTGCCCGCTGGCCAAAAAGGCTGTAACCCGTGCCTTCCACTCTTCTCGTTGTTCGGTATTGGTCATCCGACGACAACCTCCCCTGCATAACTCTGGAGGAGATTATCGCCAAGGGCAGGCCACCGGGCCAGGTGGTTACGGTTTGACGCTTACGGTGGTAGAGCACACAAAGGCAGCGCCTCAGTGACACCACCGAACAGATTAATGGATCCTCTCCCCATTGTAACGACGGCCGTCAGTCTCAGAGTTGACGCTCTACTAAACGCTTCTTAACAACTAACCAGCGCGTTCTTGATACTTGATTAGTTTTAGCACCTTATCGGCAAGGTTACTAAACATCTGCCTAAAGTGATCACGCGATCTCAATGTAGTCTCAAGAACCGTCCCCGTTTGCGGAATCTCCTTTTCGGTCAACGCGAATACTGGCGTTTGCGTCTGTTGGGAAATCGCGATGAGGCTGTTAAAGTCGGGAATCTGCGCAAGGCAGTAGGATTCTAACCCCGCTTCTTCGTAGGCATGAGAGTCTAAAAGCATTCCTTCCCTGCGCAGAGTGGCTGCCAGCCCGTTACAAACCGCCTCATTAATTCGGTCAATCCATTCCTGGAAGGCTCGTGCCGGACTTCCGCCGCGAGGACGATACTTCTGCATCACAGTTCCAAGGAACTTCGGAACAACAGCCGGGAACGGGTATTCGGCTTGCCTTAGAACGGGAAGCGACGCCGCCTTCTCGGCCCATGACCTCCACTTTGGGAGAAAATTCATGAGAGAGTCGATCGCCATCAGCGAGAAGTAGTCCGGGTTCGTTGGTACGATAAAGAAGTCGCTAGTCATTAGTAGATTCTGATTGATAGAGCCGAGGCTTGGGTTCATGTCTATCACAACGTAATCGGCGCCAACTTGCTCGGCAGTGATGTTTATTAGATGTGATATAGCCCCAGGCAAATTATGCAGCGTTTGGATAGAGCCCGAGAGTTCCTGTGCTATTCCTAAAGTTACCTCATACTCTGCCAGTCGAAGATGGCCTGGTATTAGGAATAAGCCGTCGCATCCTCGAACTGGAACGCATTCAACTGGTTCTATAGGTCGTGGCCGCGATTCAAACGCGGGAGCCAGTGCATCCTTGATGTTCTTCTCAGGGTGCTTGCGGTAGAACTCTTCAAGTGAATCGCCGCGATATCCTAGAACCATGCCTGTCAAGTTACATTGAGGATCAGCATCTACAAGCACAACCCGCGAACCCATAGTCGCAATCATCCAACTCAAGTTGAAGGCCGTTGTGGTCTTACTGACTCCACCTTTGTGGTTGAAAAGACTAATTTTGTATGCCATAACGAGGCCACCCTTTCCGGACAAGTCGTAGGTCCCCTACGCAACGCTTTATTAAGCCCTTTCCCAGTGGGTAAATCCTCGATCATCCTCGCGGTACTGTTCCAGGAAGCGAAATCCCCCCTTTATTTCTTCCACTTCGTAGTCTTACCCTCCATCTGTGCCTCGCCGACAAGGCTGTCACCGGATCGTCATTGTGGGTCACAATGGACGAGGGCAGCTGTTTCGCAGCGACGGTAGTCATGCTGGAAGGAATAATGAACGACAGCGAAGCAGAGTCGGCTTTGTGAGATCTATCGAGAGCTCGGTTGGTTTGGGACGCTTCCAAGGGCACCACATCGAAAACAGGAGAATGGGTGCTCGTCCTCCTTGGGAATGGACGGGGTCCTGCGGCGGTGTCATATCCCCAAGGCGTGCCTGTCACCTGTTATATTCCGCTAACTTTTCCTTCCGTATCGATTCCCCTTTCAGCGCCGCGTTGGGAGCTAGGTGTAGAGGTCGATCCAGGACGGTATCCACCACCGTCGCGTCGCAGATCATCGTTCAGCAACAGGTAACTGGCTTGGGATCACGGCCGCGCGTGGTTGAGTGCGGTTGTCTGTCATCTCCAGGATCTTTCGACGTCCTGCGGGGCTTAGAGGCGGAGCTTTGAAGAGCCAGGCCACAGTTCTCCATAAAGCGGTCACGAGTTGCCTTGATACACCACGCTGCACCGCGGACGGTCAGACAACAACATCAGGGTCGTCCGACACTGCCACCTGCGACCTGAACAGGGCAAAGTAGCCACTGCAAGCCATAGAGGGTAGGCCATATCATGACAACCTTTGAGCTGTAGACGGCACAAAGCGGACATGATCAGCACGTTGCCTCCCCACCCCAGATTCTCCTGTCCGCAGGTAAAGCAGGCCTCCCGCATATTGACAGCGGTGGTCAAACGTGCAAGCGGATTTGGAGTCTTTGCTGAATCTGCGTGTAGTACCGCACTTGCTGCGCTGAACGATCCTCTATAATCACAACCAGTGCATAGCGCTCGCGCTCGACAAGACCTTCTGCCCATCCTGGAACACTACGCGTCACGACCACGAACAGGTGGTTTCCATCCCAATCCTGGTTTCTGATCTGCTGGATCTCCCACGAGGCCTTTTGCACTGTTCCTTTGTCGCGTCGGGTTGGCCCAGGGCGAAAATTCCCAATTTCTGCCATACTGGGTTCCCGTTCGGACTTTGTAGTGTGGCGAAAAACACGGGCCACGTCGTCGATAGAAAGTGCCCTCACCACCCGGAAGTTGATGCGGCTCGCCTTGTATTCAACACGTGTTCGACGCACCACCGGGGTATGAGCCAACGCAACGGTTATTCGGCGCGGACGGCGCGGGGGTGGAGCGAAAAAGTCGTCAGGAAGAGGTATTTCATAAAACTGGTGTTGATTCTCTCCTATGGTCTCCTGCGCAAACAGTGTCACACGGTTCTCTGAAGAATAGCGGGCTGCCGTCCAGTCTGGTTTCCCGTAACCTGTTAGCCTGTAAAGCGTGTCTTCATCACCACTGACAAGCGTGACCGTTGCCTGTGGATGATGAGAATGTGCCACGATCAACGCCCTAAGGAGATCCGGGCTCGCGTCAGGGTATTCCTTCAGTAACAACGCGGCCAGGTGGGCAACCTTAGGCGCTGCGTAACTCGTACCACTGTCAACAATAAACAGGTTTTCCTGAAACTGCTGCCTTGTCGTAAGCTCCCCCAGGCCGGTTGCTCTAACTTGACCAGTCCGCTCGTCGATCCAGTAGTTTCCCCCGTATTCTACCACATCCGGTTTTATGGCTCCGCCTGGCCCAGGTCCTGTTCGGGAAAAAGGAGAAGGCTGATCTCTTCTGGCGATTGGCTGATATGCAGGATCACGAGGAAACCGTTGGGCCTGCGGACTGACATCTCCCCGGGCCAAGCTGCCAACCGTTAGTACATTAAGCGCCGGCGCCGGATCGATAATTCTCGCCTTATCAGTACAGAGGTACCCAGGATACTGATTTCTCCAGTCTGCCGGGAATCTGTCAGTACCCGTAAAGTTGCCAGCTGACACAGTGAAGAGGACATTGTATTCCCGCGCCAAAGTGTCAAGTACCGCCGCTAATCCGCGAACGTGCCCACCGGTAAAGGGTTTTCGCTCATCCCCAAAGGAGACATTGAATACACGACACCCGTAATACTCAACAAAGTAGCGTACTGCTTCTCTGATATGGTTTTCCACGAAACCATGCTCGAATTCCCCTTTTGAGTCAAGCACCCTACCGCTAAATAAACGGAATTGTGGAATGAACTGTCGAGCACGGGCACATTCCCAAATGTCACCGTACAAGGCTAGTCCAGCTACTCGTGTGCCGTGGTCGCATTCGTCCTCGGCACTCACCCCAGAAATGAAGCTTTGCGCGTCACCCACAGCTGGTCCAAGAAGGGGATGACCTGTAGTGAGACCACTATCGAGTATGACGATGCCGGGCACTTCCTCGGACGGTGGAGGAACCTCTGCAATCTGTTCAAGGGGTAGATGGACTACACTAACATCAAGCTGGTAGCGCGGAGGTAGATCTACGAGGCGCACGTCACGATGGTTAAGGAGCACCTGAAACGCATCCTGCCGCACGCGAACCCGATAAAGAATGGCCGGCCCGTACTTCACAGCATCAATTACGGTCACCTTCCCCTGATCGCACCATCGCTCGAAATTGGCAAGCATAGCTTCACGATCGGGTCTATATTCTAAGGGCCACAGCTCGACATCTACGACAAAAGCTTCCGAATCGGGAATCCCTTCATTCCGTAGAGCCGGTCCCTTTCGATCTTCCGGAGACCAGGCCTCAGTCCTTTTAATGGCAAACAGTACGTCCTGCCGTGTAACTCGTTCGCCGCGGGCGACCAGTGACAGTCGACGTCGAAACTCTCTGAGACCCTCTTCCGATGCGAAGAGCACGACAACTTTTTTGCCTTCTTGACTGATTACCCGCAAGCCGTCGATTGTTTCCAGATCCTCGGGCTGGACTCCGTCCACTTGGAACTTCAAGAGCAGTCGTGGGTCAAAACCTGGGAATTGCGTAAGCGCTCTCTCTACGGCCCCATCGATCTCTTGGATTAGATGTGTCGCGTGTGCAAGAGGGTCATCTGGACGCTTAATCCGCGGAGCGCCGTTTCTGCGACGTTCATTGACGGGTTCCGACCGTTGAATAAGCAGATGACGATAACGCTCTGACATCGGTCCCCCACTCCTGACCCCCAACGCTAGGATCTCATAGACGGCGGACGACCTGAAGCCGGTGCTCCTCCCGCTTGCGAGCTGCTTCGATCAGCTCCATAGTTAGGAACTCCCTACCCTGTAAGACCATCCACTTGATGGCTCTAACGAGTACCCTCTCAATGTCAGCATGAGCCAGCCCCTTGAACTGGTTGAGGAATGAAGGGTCATCGATAGGGAGTTCGTATCGCACACCGCGCAGCTTGATTATAAACAACTGCCTGATTTGTTCCAAGTTTGGCTTATCAAGAAACATAACCTCGTCGAACCGCCGCCACAACGCCAAGTCCAGAAGTCGCTCGTGGTTTGTGGCAGCAACGAGCAAGCTCTTCCCACGGAATCCATCCATCATCTGCAGAAAAGCGTTAACGACCCGCTTGAGCTCTCCGTGCTCGCCTGGATCATCTCGCTCCTTGCCGATTGCGTCGAACTCGTCAAAGAGCGCGACCAAGCGCTCACCCTCCAGGAAATCAAATACTTTTCTGAGGTTCGCTGCGGTTTCCCCGAGGAGCGACGAAACGACCGTATCAAAGCGAACAATAGCCAGGCTCACACCAAGCTCAGTGGCGAGGACCTCCGCGGCTGTAGTCTTCCCACAGCCCGGCGGCCCACAGAGCAACAGGCGGGAGGCAGGCTTAAGGCCATGACTTGCCAGGATCTCAGCCCGGCTCTGCTCGAGCAAGACCTCGGTCAACACCGAGCGGTTTTCATCCGACAAGACTATGTCCTGCAGGTCTCGAACCGTCTGACGAACCTCTAGCAGCGGGAGGCCGCGCTCACGGTCCGTGGGAATGTCCCGGCTCAATGTCACGTCCCCCGATGGCTCACCACCATGTTCTCCGTAGAGGATCCGCTCGAGGTCATTCGCCAGTAGGTAATGTTTCTTGAGACGTTCGCCGCGGATGACCTCTTCCGCAACACGTCGGAATTCACTCCCACCCGTCTGCGCTGCGGCCCTGAAGAGTTGTCGCAGCAGGCGGCCCTCCGTCATTGCGCTCGCCCCTCTCTGTAACCGATTCCGTGGTTCATTGTACCCGGGCCGCGACTACATTTAATGAGCATCTAATCCCCCCTTATTTCCACGGGTTGGGCCTCCTTGTACAGCCTGTCCCGCGTGTCTTGTCATGCCAGACTGGATAAACCTGATGGGCGTGACGGGTAAGCAGCTTCTTCTACTCATGGCACGTGGGCGCCAACCCCATAATTCTCAGAATCCTTGCGCTGGCGTGATCATTGCCGAAGGTGTTGTATGATCCGCCGGTATTGGACGTCTCCTGGTACCGCCTGGGATCGGTCAGCAGGGCAAAGGCTTCTTCCTGAATGCGGGCGCGGGCCGTTACAACCAGGTGTCGCTCGGTCTCCTCACGCAGAACCAGCACTGGTTTACACAGGGCAGGCGCTTCCTCCTGCACGCGGCCGGAGTCAGACAGCACAAGCGTCGCTTCTTGCAGCGCGTGAACGAACTCCTTATAGTCCAGAGGGTCCGTCTGCTTCACTCGCGGGTGCGATCCCAGGATACGATTGGCTGCTTCTCGCACTATCGGATTGCGGTGGCAAGGAAAGAGCCCCCAGAGGTCGGGCAAAGCCTCAAGAATGTCAGGATGGCGTAACAGACCTGTTCCAGAGGTTGGCCCCAGTTCTCCCGGCGGTCGGTGGTGACCAGCAGCATCCGGGAAGCTGCCTGCCGACCCAAGCCTGCACCTGCTGGCGATGCGGTCAGTTCAAATTAGGTGGCAGCCCTCTTCGTGGGGGCAAAATGAACTGCCGCGAGGCGCGTGATGAGCTAGCGGTTCGCCTCCCCCGGAAAGGGGGAATTGATGGAACTGGTACGCAACCCGGCCTCCACGTGGGCCACTGGGACGCGAGCGTAGAAGCCGGACAGAGCCCCCACAAAGGCCGTGGTCGTATCACCCTGCGCGATTACCCAGTCTGGTTTTTCCTCAGACAGCACCGGCTCCAACCCCAGCAACACACGGGATACAAAGCTGCTCAGGCTCTGTTGCGGCCGCAGGTCGTTCAGGTCGTAATCGGGACGTATGTCAAGAAACTCTAAAGCCTGGTCCAGCATCTCGCGGTGCTGTGCTGTGGCCACTACGACAGGATCAAAGTCGCAGCTCTTCTTCATTGCGATGATTACCGGCGCTAGCTTAATAGCCGCGGGTCGAGTGCCTACTACAATCAGGCAGCGTCGTGTGTTACTCATCGTACCAACGATCTCTTCATATCAAGTACTGAACTGCTACGACTCATTGGGCCAGGGTATGCTGCTACAGCCTCGGCCCCGACCGGTCTGGGCCTCCAGCACCACTGTCGGTAAGTACTTGTACGGGAATCTTGTCCAGCGCCTGCCTAATAAGTCAAACACCGTTAGAAACAGTGTCGCGACACGCATCACTACGCGCCTGAAGTTGAACCTCACGCAAAGAGCTCGTCGAGATCGTCCCGACCCAAGATTCCAATGTCCCCGAACCCGTACTTCTGCAGACACGATCGCAACGGCTCGCAATCTTCATCAAGACCTGTCAAAAACACTCGGCTGGCAAAGCCCCTGGCCTCGGCTTGCCGAGCAGTCGTTACCATGAAGTCAAGTTTGCTGAGGGTGTCACTCTTCCAGCTAGATATCGGCTGGCCACACGACAGAAAGTTCCTGACCCGGACCTTGCATTCATGACCCTCAAAGCGCTTGGCCCCCAGGAAAGCCGCATCGAATGTTGATTCGGAGTCTACCAGGGATCGGGTATGACTCTGATCCAGGCGCTCGTGTAAAGAGCACTGATACTCCCTGCGTAAGCATGTGCAATTACGAAATGGTCTCGCAAATGGTCCCATCCGGTAAATTAGGAATTCTAGAAACCTTCCTCTCGGTTCAAGTCTCGAGGAAGCTATGCTGTAAAGTTTCTCAAGCATTGCCCACAAGATACTTACGTCGCGCGACGAACGAGATCCAGGAGGCAAGTGTATTTTCACCAAGAGTTTGAATTTCTCCTCGCGCAAGCCGCTATTGTAAGACGTCAATACCTCACGCAAATAATCCGCAACGATGGGCCAATACTCGGCATGGAGAATCAGAAATCCGGTGAGCTTCCTTACTGGAGGAGGGTATCCGTAGGTCTTTTTCGCCCGTACCAACTCTAGCTCTGCCATTAGGGTCACCGTGTAATCTTGAGCGTGGGCAATATGAGAGGCGACAAGCCCATTTTCGCTGTCAGAGTAGCCACGGTCTCCCGTATGAAGGGCCAAATGTTTATGGGCACATTGCGGTCCAAAAACTCACGTATCAACTCCTCGCTTGGCTCGAGCTCTGCCTGCGACAGAACATATATCAGATGATATGTCAGCTTGATAGATAGATCAGGAGTCGGCTTCTCTTCTTTTTGCTTTTCCTTATTCTTCGGAAAGGCATCTAGAGAGAATTCCGCTCTCGCAGCAAACTCCTTTTCAGAAAAGGACTCTAGCCCAACGCTGAACTCGTATTTTATCTGTAGAGGCGGCCGAAGATTGAGCTCGCGATGATGGCTGAGATCAGTGAGCGCTATGGCCTTAAGCTCAACTGCTCGGACGAGCTTGTTGTATTCCTCTGTCACAACTATTCACCTCCTTGGCCAGCAGTGTGAAAATAAACCCCGGCAAGATCATTTGCCGGGGCTCAGGCAGCACGCCTCGGATAGGCTATCTGCATCTACTCTTCAAAGTTGCCCCGAACCTAGGCGGCTACCAGGTAGCGACTGCCTTCGCAACCATTGGGGACACATAGACCGCTGAGATCGTAATCCATCCAGTTTGAGGGCAACTTGGGTGGCTCCAATCGTTGGTTCTGAAGCCAGGCACTGACAAATGGCTCGACCAGCTTGCGCGTATCGGCATAGTCCACCCTTACCTCCACAACTGGCTGCCCCTGGAATCGCTTGAATGCGCGCCGGAGCGAGGGAAGGATTCCCCGTGCCCAGTCAAGAATGACATCCCACTCTTCTGGGGTTTGCAGGCTCTTGTGCGAAACCTCTACAAGCTGCTCCGCAGCCTGCAGCGCCTCCGCCATTTCTTTTTGATCACAGGAAGAGGCATTCTTGATTATGGAGCGAAGCTCGCGGTAAATCTCCATGCCACCCGTTTCCAGCCATCGCTCTGCCCACCCAACCCACTGCAGGCGAGCATCATCGTTCATAGCTGTCACATGCTCCCTGTAGATCTCCAACTCCACGCGGATGCGCTCCCATAAGCGGTCGAGCGCTTGCAGGGCGGGCCGAGCGCTAGTAGGAGGCAGAAACTCCCAGGACAGGGTAGAGGAATCAGCATCCGATTGCCATGCTTCCGGGTGTACCAGAGTCACGACCGGTCCTCCTCCCCACTGCCAACCACCGCTCGCCGAGTACACTACAGATTCGCCAAGCATGCCGGGATCCCTCCCGGCACATACTATTCCCACCGAATTCTGCATTATTCTGGCAAGTCGTCGTCACGTGCAGTGCAATATTGTCTTTTACCACACTCGGGGCGTTGCGGCAACGTTGAGATCTCAGCTTTTGACAGCCGAAAACCCATCTGCCATCCGGTCCGTGGTCGACCCTCGGTCAACTTCTCCAGGTCAGTGGCGTCGGCGAGCAGGTCAAGTTTCACGACGAACGAGTCCGGGCGCCGCTCCCGCACGTCCCCGTACACGAGAAGACCCACTCATGGTTGGACTTGCCGCCCTTCAAACTCTTTCGTCCGTCGGTGCAGCTTCGGCCTGGGACAGGACCTGGTCCAGGGCCCGCTCCTCGCGACCCATGGCGAGCAGCAAAGCCCGGATCTTGGCCGGCTGGCCTGAGGCCGCCGCGTCGGCCAACAGGTTCAGCCCGTGCTCCAGCCACCCAACGTCCACGCCCCCGCCCTGCCGCGCCCGCAGCTTGACAGTGTCCTTGTGTGGGGTAGGCTCGACCGACTCGCCCTCCGTGTGCAGCTCCTCGAAAAGCCGTTCACCGGGGCGGATGCCCGTAAACTCGATCTTGATGTCCACGTCCGGTTCAAGGCCGCTTAGGCCGCTCAGCCGGATCATCTCCCGGGCCAGGTCCAGAATCCGGATCGGCTGGCCCATCCGCACCGCAGGACGTAGATCTCGCCACCTTCGCCCATCGTCCCTGCCTGCAACACGAGCTGAACTGCCTCCGAAATGGTCATGAAATATTGCTTCATATCCGGGCGAGTGACGGTGACCGGCCCGCCGGCGGCAATCTGCCGCTTGAAGATCGGTATGACACTGCCCCGGCTGCCAAGGACATTGCCAAAGCGCACGGCCACAAACCGGGTACGGACCGGACGCCCGTCTACTTTGTAAGCCCCGACGAAGCGATGCTGGCCGTCCCCGCATGCCAAACAGCCCGCCTCCCGGCCCACCGGCTCACCCGGGTCTCCCGGGCTCACCCCGCTACCCCGGCTCATCGCCTGGATGATCATCTCCGCCACCCGCTTGCTCGCGCCCATACAGTTCACCGGGTTGACCGCCTTGTCGGTGCTGATGAGGACGAAGCGCTCCGCTCCCGCCTCAGCCGCCGCCCGGGCCACGTTCAACGTCCCAAACACATTGTTGGTAACCGCCTCATCCGGCTTCTCCCCATCAGCGGGGCGTGCGGGCGGGCGGCCACATCGCCAATGCAAGCGACCGACCGTGTTAAGGCCCGGGAACCTTTAGCTCGCCTAGCTCGCCCTGAATAGCAAACCGTTGTGTCCTCCCCCTGCCCGAAGAGGATCAGCAGCCAGTGAACTGTATCCTTCCCGGGCGGAAACGGCGGCTTCCCCTTCCTGGCAGCTGCTGGACTGTGCTGCTGCACTGTCCTGTTGCACTGTGCTACTGCACTGTGCTGCTCCACTGTATTGTGTGGAAACGTCTCCCGAGTATCGTTTGTCCGCCTTCTTCCCGGGCCATGGCCCACCAAAGCCCCGGCCCTCAGGTAACATTAGGTAACATCGGGTAACATGCAGTAACATGAGGTAACATGAGGTAACATGAACTACAAGTATTCCTCCAAGCCTTCGCTCCGAAGCCGCTCCAACAGTTTCTTTAGGTCCTGAGCCCGGCTTTTGCTGGCCACCAGCAACACGTTGTCGGTGTCCACCACGATCAGGTCCTCAACGCCGAGGAGGGCGATGAGACGGGGA
>Ga0134103_1003284_pt1 | contig 11092 bp, 9 predicted proteins | sample 14_taG_2_FD_94445 | JGI IMG/M metagenome (GOLD analysis project Ga0134103, IMG submission 94445) | Switchgrass degrading microbial communities from high solid loading bioreactors in New Hampshire, USA - 14_58_20_212_A1 metaG | ecosystem: Engineered > Bioreactor > Semi-continuous > Anaerobic >...
ATCATAGAATTTGACACAGAAAACGATGAACCTCTGGATACCATGCAAAAAGGTACGATTTATGTGACCAATCAAGGTATCGGTAGTTGGAATACGGTTGAATTCGAGAAGATTGGTGCAAATCGCTGGAGGATGAAGCCGGTATTGGGTTACTATCATAATGCGGTGGATCTGTACAAGGCAGGAACTATGACTGTAAGATTCGTCAGTAACGGTGCAAACGATGATCCCCACATTTCGGACGGGATTGTAAAAGTACCCTACGTTGTTTCAGGAATTCAGGCAGACTTCAGAACAAACCATAACAACTTTTATATGAATCTGGTCAACTCAGCGGAGGACAGCAGGATATACGGCTGGGAACTTACTTTTAAAACCAATGTTGATCTGGAGACGTCGACAAAAGAGCCATACACGATTGAAAAGGTTGATGATGACGGTACGTTTAAGACATATAGGATCAAGACGATTGTTTCGAACAGCGGAGTTTTGTATCTGAATTCCGGTGAGACAAAGCAAATCTTCCATTTAACAATGAAAAGTCCTGTTAACGGCGACACGGTGGTTATAACGGATGTAACTTTCTTCGGAAATAATATTCCTTATACTGTTAATGGACATTAAATAATAACTAAAAAGGGCATGTCGCGGAACGTTTTTGCAATAACGTGCGCGGCAGCCCTTTTATCATATAGGGCTTTATAGCCGATCCGTCAGGATCGGCTGTTTTTTGTGATTTTTATTGAAGCAATGCAATTGTTCAGAAGTTTATTTACTTTTATTCAAAATTCTTTATTTATCTCGTTTTTTCTATATAAAGTCGTAATATATTTGTTTTTATTTACCTTGTATATGGGTAATATTATACTGCGGTATAAATTAAAACTGGGAAGTTACTGACGGGGGGAGAATTATGAAAGATTATTCACTGATTTATCACGTACAAAAAGTCAATAAGATTTTGAACTTAATGTTCCTTATTTTGGCAATTGTCATGTTGATTGCCGGCATTGCTACGCGTACTTTAATCGACAGTATTGTTCCTCTTGCGATAACATTTATATCAGTATTGGTTGCGTTCTTTTTAAGGTATAAAAAGAAAGACAACGCGGCTGCGTATGTTTTAGTAGGATCGGCTCTGTTACAGGCATTGTCATTATTGTTAACGACAAAGGATTTAGTTGCAAACAATGCAGCCGGATTTTTGGTTATGCTGCCAATCGGTATTGCTGCATTGTATTTTAATAAATGGCTTTATGCCGTTGCTGCAATTATAATTAATTTAGCAATGTTTATAGTACAATTCATCACACCAATTGATGATTTTACATCGTATTTATTTCCCGATATTTTACAAATCATTGTAACTGTTATTTTGCTCTTCTTAGCGAAAGAAGGCGGAAAACTTATTGATAATGCGCATAAAAAAGAAGCACAAACAAAGGATATTTTAAATGAACTTAAAAAAACCATCGATATAATAAAAACGACTACAACATCATTAAACAATGATATTTACAAAAGCAATGAGAATCTTGAAAAGATTCGTGAAATGAGCAATTCAATAACATCAGCTACTCAGGAAATTACTACCGGGGTTGTCGGTCAGAGCAGGAGCGTTAATCAGATAAATGAAGCTGTGAGGGAAGCAGACGGAAAGATATCCGAACTGAAAAAATTCTCTGAACAACTGAACACTGTTTCGTCAAACGCCATCGATGTTGTAAATAAAGGCATGGAAGATATAAATACGATGGATAATCAAATGGCGATTATAAACCAGGCTGTTACACGATCCTTTGAGACCGTTGAGGAACTGAATAAAAATATGGACGAAATAAACGATTTTCTTTCCGGTATTACACAAATTGCGGAACAGACAAATATGCTCGCTTTGAATGCGGCTATTGAGGCTGCCAGAGCCGGAGAATCGGGCAGAGGATTTGCCATTGTAGCGGATGAGGTCAGAAATCTTGCAGAGCAAAGCGCAAATACGGTAGCGCAAATTAATGAGATAATTCATCAGATAAAAGATAAGACCAAAGATGTTCTGGATGAAGTAAGCAGAGGGAAAGCGGCGACTCAGGATGGTGAAAAGGTTGTTAAAACTGTTAATGAGAGCTTTGGAATGATTGAAACGTCATTTAAGGATATCAGCAAGTACATAACAGATGAAAATAACAGAATCGAAAATATTGCTGACCTGTTTTCGAATATTCGAAAAGAGGTAGAAAGTATTGCAAGCATATCTGAGACGCAGGCTTCCTCAACAGAAGAGTTACTGGCTATATTACAGGAATATAATGCAAACATTGAAAACATGTATAATTTGATGCAGACCATCAAGAATTCCAGCGATAATTTAAGCCATGTTGTAAAAGATTCTGAATAGAAACGATTCTTATAAAAGCATGGTGAGTGTTTTCCTCAGGGGAAATGCTCACCATGCTTTTTTTACTTGAGCAATAATTTTTGTAATAAAGCCAGGCAGCTATTTATTATAAATATGTATAAAAATATGATGATTTATGTCGTATTGCACAGTATAATTAAGTTTATAATTGCTTAAAAAGGAGTCTATATGAACATTTTTAAATTCGACAGATTTGATATGCTGAAAAAACCTATCAGACAGAGACATTTTTTAAGACCACTCACATGGTTGTTAAGTTATCCTGCTGTCTGGGCACATCGCGTTAAAATAGTAAAAGTGGGAATGAAAGGGCTCAAACCTCCCTACCTGTTATTGTGTAACCATAATTCCTTTATCGATTTTAAAGTGACGACAGTGGCTATTTTCCCTCACCGTGCAAATTATATAGTGGCCATAGATGGCTTTATCGGACGTGAATGGCTTTTGAGAAACGTGGGGTGCATATGTAAGCGTAAGTTCACAAATGATACCATACTGGTTCGGCATATGAAAAAGGTTGCCGAGAACGGAGATGTAATTGTGCTTTATCCGGAAGCCAGGTATTCGCTATGCGGCACTAATGCAGTGCTGCCGGAATCACTGGGAAAACTGGTCAAACTGCTTAAGATTCCGGTTGTTACTTTAATAATGCATGGGCATCATGTAAATTCACCTTTTTGGAATATCAAAAACCGAAAGGTAAAGCCATTGGAGGCTGTATTAACTCACTTAATAACAAAGGAAGAAACTGAGACACTGGACTATAAAGAAATTAACGAAAGAATCAATACAGCTTTTAAATATGATGATTTTGCATGGCAAAAGGCGCGTAACATCCGGATAAGTTATCCGGACAGAGCACAGGGTCTTCATAAGGTACTTTATCAATGCCCCAACTGTTATACCGAGTATCACATGATGTCCGACCGAAACAAGATTTGGTGTAACAGCTGTAAAAAAGAATGGGAGATGTCTGAGTACGGAGAGCTATCGGCTGTTGAGGGGAAGACAGAATTCACACATATTCCTGACTGGTATGAGTGGGAGAGAGAACAAGTACGAAGGGAAATTGAGAGTGGAGCTTACAGGTTTGAATCAGAGGTTAATGTTGACACTCTGCCAAATTCGAAGGGTTTTATTAATTTAGGAAAAGGAAAGCTCATCCACGATATAAACGGTTTTTTATTGGAGGGAGAATACGAAGGCAATCCATATTCTGTTTCGATCAGCGGCAAGTCATTGTATTCGTGCCATATAGAATACAATTATCTTGGCAAATATGGCGATTGTATAGATCTTAATACATTGACCGACACTTTCTATATATATCCTCAGTGCAGCCATTTTTCAGTAACAAAAATTGCCCTTGCAACTGAGGAAATATACAAGTTATGGCAAACCGGGTCCATAAAAGCAGTTCCTTCGCCACAGAGCGTTTAGCTTGGAGTTATAAAACTATGCCGCGATATTATAGCGAAATTCACCAATTATTGATATTGTGGCAGAATATCTCATTATACCTTTCAATCTCTCTTTGAATGGTTAGTATGGCTTTATCGCGCCCTTCAACCTCAGTGACCTCAGTTTCCACTTTCTCCAGTTCCTTATATATACTGAAAAAGTGGGTCATCTCAAGAAAAATATGTTTGGGAAGTTCCGAAACGTCAGTATATCCGTTGTAGCTGGGGTCAGTAAAGGGTATGGCGATAATCTTGGAGTCCTTTCTGCCGTTATCGATCATAGTGAATACTCCGATGGGATAACACCGGACCAGCGTCATCGGCACAATTGGCTCCGAGCAGAGGATTAATACATCCAGAGGATCGTTATCGTCCCCGTATGTACGGGGAATGAATCCATAGTTGGCGGGATAATGCGTAGAGGTAGACAGAATGCGGTCAAGTACCAGCATTCCTGTCTCTTTATCAAGCTCATATTTTGTTTTGGAGCCCTTCTGTATCTCGACTACCGCGAAAAAATCCTCCGGGTTAATTCTCTTTGGGTTAATATCATGCCAAATATTCATAATATACTCCTTCTTATTTATGTTTCACTTTATCAAGTATTATAATTAAATATTGTTTAAAATAAGTATAATACAATTCATGTAAACCACAATTGGAATTTTAGATTTGTACATGCATAACCCCGACTTAATGAATTTGACGACAATTTACAATATAATAGTAAACGGAAATATGCATTAGGGGGCGGTATATATGAACAAAAGGAACCTGGCTTTATTGACTGATTTTTATGAGTTTACTATGGCACATGGGTATTTTAAGCATGGGCTTAAGGATAAGATAGCATATTTTGACATGTTTTTCAGGAGCATACCTGACAATGGCGGTTTCGCAATAATGGCAGGACTGGAACAGCTTATAGAGTATCTTAAAGATCTAAGATTCGATGATGAGGATATCGAATTTTTAAGAAGCAAGAAGATGTTCTGTGAGGAATTTCTGGAGTATCTGAAAAACTTTAAGTTTAGCTGCGATATCTGGGCAATTCCGGAAGGGACCCCGATATTCCCTGATGAACCTATAGTAACAGTCGCAGGGCCTATTATTGAAGCCCAGTTTATTGAAACAATGCTTCTTTTGACAATTAACCACCAAAGCCTGATAGCAACGAAAGCTAACCGTATTGTAAGAGCGGCGCAGGGCAGGAGTGTTATGGAGTTTGGTTCACGACGGGCCCAAGGATATGACGGAGCAATATATGGTGCCAGAGCCGCATATATCGGAGGATGTGTCGGAACAGCATGTACAATCTCAGATAAAGAACTGGGCGTTCCGGCAATCGGCACTATGGCTCACAGCTGGGTTCAAATGTTTCCGTCCGAACTGGATGCTTTCCGTGCTTATGCACGGACATACCCCGATAATTGCGTTTTACTGGTAGATACCTACAATACGTTGAAATCAGGTGTTCCCAATGCAATAAGAACCTTCAGGGAAGAGATTGTTCCGAGAGGTTTCAGACCAAAGGGAATAAGGATTGACAGCGGTGATATCGCTTATCTTTCCAAAGAAGCACGAAAAATGCTTGACGAGGCAGGTTTCCATGACTGTAAAATTGTTGCCTCAAACGCTCTTGACGAATACATTATCAGAGATATGCTGCTTGAAGGGGCTCAGGTGGATCTGTTCGGTGTGGGCGAGCGTCTGATTACATCCAGATCCGAACCTGTTTTTGGCGGTGTTTACAAACTTGCGGCGATAGAGGAGAATGGAAGAATCGTTCCAAAAATCAAGCTCAGCGATAATGTAGGAAAGATTACCAATCCCGGATACAAACAGGTATGGAGACTTTTTGACAAAAAAAGCGGTAAGGCAATTGCCGATTTGATTACCCTGAATGATGAAGTCATAGATGAAAGCAAGCCATACGAACTTTTTGATCCTGAATATACCTGGAAAAGAAAGACAGTAAAGAATTTTACCGCAAGGAAACTTCAGGTAAAAATTTTTGACAAGGGAAGATGTGTATATAAAAGTCCCGAAATAGATCAGATAAGAAACTATTGCAAAGAGCAGGTAGATACATTGTGGGATGAAGTGAAAAGATTTGAAAATCCACATAAATACTATGTGGATTTGTCATTGCCGTTATGGGAATTGAAAGAAAAACTGATTAGAGAACACTCTTTAAAGTAGAGAAAACACCGGCATTAATAACTCCAAATATCATCATCCCAATATTCACCCAAATTATGGGATTATTAAGCTGTTCCATATGATTCATGACATTTTCCCAGGTTTCATGAAAGTCTGAAATGGTAAGTGAGTTTTTTTCCTTTTCTTCTTCAATTGGAAACAGAATACTTATAAATAATAATCTCCGATTATCCGTTTGTTATATTCCGATTGCAGACCGATAATTTTCCCGATATTTAGGAAGACTAACAAGTAGGGGTGCTAAAAATGGACATACACTTCGACAAAGTATACTATGAACCTGATGCACTTAACTATGAATTGGGGAAAATGCTTCAGAACAAATACAGGGATTTGCCATGGGTGGAAATAGAGAGTCACAATCGAATACCGGAGCTGACTGCATCCCATAATCGGGACTTTCCCAGGTTAAAAAGACTACTTATCATAGGTGTAAGAAAAACCCACAAATATGTTGAAAACCATAAAGTTTCCGACTGGCTTGTGCCCTATACATCTTCAGGATGTCGGGCTATGTGTTTGTATTGTTATTTGGTATGCAATTATAACAAATGTTCTTATCTTCGCCTGTTTGTCAACCGGGAAGAAATGCTGGACAAATTGTTGAAAAAGTCTTATACTGCAGGACCTCAGACTTTTGAAATAGGTAGCAACAGCGATCTGGTACTGGAGAATGTCATAACCGGCAATCTTAACTATACAATTGAACGATTTGCCCGGGAAGGTCGCGGGCGTCTTACATTTCCGACCAAATTTGATATGGTGGAACCTTTACTTGTCCTCGAACACAAAGGCAAGACAATATTTCGCATGAGTTTCAATCCGCAGGAAATAATCCGGCGCATAGAACTAGGCACATCGCCGCTTTCCTCGAGGATAAAAGCGCTGAACGACATGGCCGAAGCCGGGTATCCTGTGGGGTTTCTTATTGCACCGGTTATACTGGTTCCTGAATGGAAAAGGCTGTATAGCGAATTAATTGAACACCTGGCAGATGAATTAAGTGAAAAAGTAAAACAAAAAGGTTTCATAGAGATTATTCTTATGACTTATAGTTTTGTTCACAATGCTATTAATACCGAGGCATTTCCAAATGCTGTACAGCTTTTAAACAGAGAAATCATGACAGGACGGGGACGAGGCAAATACAGTTATCGGAATGAAGTAAGAGCTGAAGCTGAAGCTTTTTTACGGGAAAAGTTATCGCAATCTTTAGGAACCATGCCGATTTGGTATATTTCGTAGCTGTTTAGGCAAACGAAACCTCATTTCATTATATTGAATATATTCAATGTAATGCAGGTTATCCTGTGTATTTTGCATCTTAAAGTACAGTTTCTCATTATCGAGAGAATATATGATAATATGAAAACAGATACGTATCAAAACTGTACGGGAAGTTGGTGACTTCATGAAAATCCGTGTCGAGCATGGTGAGTTTCCAGAAAATGAAATTGTTTTAAGGTGCAAAGAGTTGGATGAAGAGATGATGGAAGTATTGGCTCTCCTAAGAGAGCGCTCTGCCAAAATCATATGTTTTAAAGACGGTGAGACGCATTTTCTTCTTCCTGGTGATATTTTATATGCTGAAGCAGTGGATGGAAGAGTTTTTATATATACTTCCAATGCAGTATATGAAACACATCAAAGCCTTTCAGCTTTGCTCAATAATCATGAAGAAGTTGGGATGGTACGCATTGGGAAGGCTCAGCTTTGTAATCTTTACCATGTCGCCAGACTTAAAAGTCTTCCCAACAGTCGTATTGAAATTACTTTAAAAAATAACGAACGTCTCATTGCATCACGTCATTATGCTCAAAACCTGAAAGAAATGCTTGGATTATTAGAATGAAAGGAGGATTTATATGAAAAAAGATTTTGCTAATAGTGGATTTGCTCGTTTGTTTACATGGATGGCCAAAGCAAAATATTCTATGGGTATCTTGTTTGTATTGTATGTAGTGATTTACCTTTTTTTCGGCATTGTAATAAAAGAGATAAATGTTTCATTGAACTTTTTTACTGCAATACAAATGCTCTTTACGTGTTTATTAATTGGAATAATGCAGCAGATACTTATTCCTTCAGATAAGATTAGCATGTTAAGATGCGCTGTTTGGATTACTTCAGGGGCTGTTGTTACAGTTCTTTCCGAATTAGTGTTTAAGTGGTTTAGTTTATTTCCGGCTTGGTGTTTTCCGGCATTTATCGTTTTTATGATTTTAGGTATGCTGTTTATGGTATTAGCTTTTTATCTTGAACTTCACAGAGAAACAAAAAGTCTGAATCGTAATCTTGAAAAATTCCAGAAAAAACAGAATCCTGAAATTATATAGATATTATCTATTGATCAGTATAGAAGGTCTTTTTAATAAACTTATATTGACATCTAATATATTTTGTATAAAACATTAAAAACGGCCGAAGAATTTAATCTTCGGCTGTATTGTTTGATTTTAGCATCAATCGATAGCACTTTTAATCAACGTGTATTATTACGTTCAGCAGCCTCTGCATCCGCTTTGGTTACATGGACTGTGCCATGGGGATGCTGGGGTGGTGCATAAATAGAGTACAGCTTAAGGGGTATATTTCCGGTATTTATTATATTATGCCATTTTCCCGCAGGTATAATGATTATATAGCCATCCTCAACATTAACCTGAAAATCCATTTTGTCAGGCCTGTCGCCCATAAATGCCAGTCCCTGTCCTTGCTCAATACGTATAAACTGATCAAGGTTCGGGTGATTTTCCACACCTATGTCCTCTCCAACATTAATACTCATTAAGGTTAGCTGTAGATGCTTTCCCGTCCATAAGGCAGTCCGGAAATTAGTATTTTGTTTCGTTGCCTGTTCGATATTAACTGAAAAAGGTGAGGGTCCGTAATCTTTCAACTGAATTTGATTGCCATATTGGTTCGACATAGGCATCGGATTAAAATTTTGCATATTGAAACCGTAAGGGTATTGATAATAATTATACGGATCATATGTGTTGTTACCGGGTCCATAAATGGGCGTTCCGAAATAAGGTGATGAATAATAATTAAAATAATTGTTCAACTTAAGTCCGTTCCCTTCGTTAGCTTATCCCATTCATATTATGATTCCAAACAAGCCGGTGTTCTTCCTGAGAACGGAATTATTCTATGATTAACAGCGAATTGAAGAATGACAGTAAGATAAGATCCTTCGACTCCGCTACGCTCCGCTCAGGATGACAATGTGGGTGCAGCGCTCCACTCAGGATGACAATGTGGGTGCAGCGCTCCACTCAGGATGACACCAAAAAATGTGATTATGAGCGTCAGCGAAAAATCTTGTCACCCTGACAAAATATAGCGGGCACAAGGTTTACCATTGAGATAAGTCGGTTCGTTTTGGCGGAAAGACTGTCATGTTTCTATGTAGGCATGTAAGTATAAGGGGTTTCAATATATTCTTTGATCTCCTCAACTGTATCAAAATTACCCATGGCTATCATAGTTTTAGCAACAAGGGTTTCGGTGTTGAAATCGCCGGCTATTATTATTTTATCCCGGGGAAGCAGACTTCCTACCTCGTATACGCCATACTCCACGCCTTCTTCCATACATTGAGTGGTAAGGACCACAATTATGCCGGCTTCTATGAGTTCATTGATTTTCATGGCTATACCTTGTTCAGTATTGGGTATTCCTCCCAGGCCGAAGCTTTCAATAATAACTCCCTCATAATTTTCTTTTACGAAATCAAATATATCTGTATGCATACCGGGGATCAATTTAAGAACAATAATACGGTCATTATACTTTGTACGGATGAAAAGGGGTTCATCATTTTCTTTTTTCAGGAATTGTTCCTTTATGCGTGTGTCATATATAACCTTATTATGCTTTATATTTGCAACAACCGGAAAATTTACGCTGACAAATGCGTCATATGATTTAGTCTTTATTTTGGTCGCCCTTGTTCCGGCGATAAGGTTTCCGTCAAAGCAAATAAATACTCCGGATATGTTTTCCATGGCAAAATAGACTGCATCTGTGAGGTTTTGAATGCCATCTGTATAGAATTCCGTAATAGGGTATTGGGAGCCGGTAATAATAACAGGCTTATTAAGATTATGAAAAATATATGTTAAGGCTGCGGCAGTATATGCCATGGTATCGGTTCCATGGGTAATAACGAAGCCATCAAATTCCTGATAGTTATCTTTTATATGATTTGCGATAATAAACCATTTATCCGGAGTCATATTGGTGCTGTCAATGTTCATGACAGTATAACCCTCAATACTGCAAATACCCTCAGGAATATTGATAAGTTTTATAAGCTCGTCAATTTCCAGCTCCGGTCTTAAACCCTGCGAGTGTTTTTTTGATGCTATCGTGCCTCCGGTTCCAAGGATTAGAACTTTTTTCATGTTTCACCTCTGCTTAAGTTTTATTGATAATATTTTAGCATAAAAACTGTCATTTATATTTTTATAGCGCCCAGGCAATAATAAGAAACTACATATGTGATCAATATAAAACAACTTATAGCAGGGGGGTGAACATGATAAAAGACATAATGAATAAGGAAAGACTCAGGAATGAGAGCATAAATTCAAAAAAAGCACTGAATAAATCCCTTGAAGACAATGTTAATCTATTCATGGAGTTTTTTAAAGATGATGACACTGTTTCGGTAAGATATTTTTCCAACCGGGAACAGGACATGATAAAATTTTGCATAATCTACATTGATGGGATGGTAGACCCGGAAACAGTTAACAGAAATATTCTTCAGCCCATAATTCAGAGAACCTTTCCAAAGAATTTTTATGGAAATATGGATGTGGTTCTGGAACAGATAGTCATTGCCAATAATGCTGAAAAGCTCTGTAATGTTGACGAACTCGTGGTGAGGATATTACGCGGTGAAAGCGTATTATTGATGGATAAAAGCGATGAAGCAATCGCCATATGTACTAAGGGCTGGAAGTCAAGATCTATAACAGAACCTGAA
>Ga0134103_1003293_pt1 | contig 11062 bp, 10 predicted proteins | sample 14_taG_2_FD_94445 | JGI IMG/M metagenome (GOLD analysis project Ga0134103, IMG submission 94445) | Switchgrass degrading microbial communities from high solid loading bioreactors in New Hampshire, USA - 14_58_20_212_A1 metaG | ecosystem: Engineered > Bioreactor > Semi-continuous > Anaerobic >...
ATACTGCATGCTATGGCGTAATGTTGTACATAAGATAGGAAGATGACCATACTTGATCATCTTCCTATCATCCATAGGTTACTTCATTTTACTTGGCTCAACCCCAACATTTGACGAAGAACCTTATTAAATAAGTATTAAATAAGTTCTCTGCTCTGGGTATTCTCCCGGTAAAAGCGGTTTATAAGAATCAGTATGTACTCACGCTTTCTGTTTTGGATTCAGTACCCATGTCCTGTTCTTTTTGTAATTGATTTAGTTCTTTTATAACTTTGATGCTAATATTCAAAGCCATAATGAATGTTACAAGATCGGCTATTGGCTGACTTACCTGAACTCCAGTTAAACCTAAAAAAGTAGGAAGAATCAATATAGGAGGAATGAAGAACAACCCCTGCCGGGCAAGTGACAATATGGAAGCTTCTTTCGACTTTCCGATTGTCTGAACAAACATATTAGTAATGATTATCCAGGATGAAAGAGGAAAAGCTATACATTGATACCGCATGGCGGTCGATCCGATCGCGATAACCAAAGGATCGTCTCTTCTGAAAAGAGCGATTATTTGCGGCGCAAATATAAAACCGATTATGGAAACAATCGTAAGTGCGATAGCGGAAACTTTGATGCAGAACCAGAATGCATCAGTTACGCGTTTGTATAACCTCGCTCCGTAATTATATCCACAGACAGGCTGGAAACCCTGTCCAAATCCTAATAAAGCAGAAACAGCCAGATAAAAGACACGCCCTATGATAGACATGGCAGCAATTGCAGCATCTCCGAAAGGCCCAGCCGATTGATTTAGGATAATACCGGCCACACTTGCCAATCCCTGCCGATAAAATGACGGCATACCTATTCTTATAATTTCTTTATACATTTTTAAGTTAGGAGCAAAATTTGCAAAGCTAATTTTAATATTTCCGCCCTTACCCGAAGCAAAAAGTAAAAGGCAAAAGCTTACAAACTGGCTTATGCTGGTTGCCAGTGCGGCTCCGCCTGTGCCCATATTAAGATTGAAAATAAAAATGGGATCAAGAATTATATTGAGAATTCCTCCAAAACCTATTCCAAACATTGAATAGAGAGCGCTTCCCTGAAAACGAAAGATATTGTTAAGAACATAGGAAGACATAATAAAGGGAATTCCCAGAAATATAAAGCGCACATAATCTTTGGCATAGGGGAAAATAGTGGGCGTTGCACCTAACAAACGCACCAATGGATCTATAAAAATCATGCCGAGAATCGAGAAAACCACTCCCAGGCCAAATGTGGTGAAGAATCCGGTCGCGGCGACTTTAGAAGCGTTTTCAGCATCTTTGCGGCCCAGATACTGCGCTATACAATTTCCGGTGCCCATTCCCATCATAAACCCGATTGACTGGACCAATGCCATCAATGCGAATGCGATTCCTACCGCTCCGGATGCGCTCGTATTAATCTGGCTTACAAAATATGTATCAGCCATATTATATATAGCGGTAATCATCATACTGATTATGCTGGGGACTGCAAGATTCATAACAAGTTTAGGAATAGGCGTTTGTGTCATTTTAATGTATTTCGCATCTATACTGTTCATCTTTACCTTATGCTCTCATGTTGTAGTGTAATGTCATTGTTCATTGTACTACTATAAAACCGCATGAACAACAACTTTTATCAAAATTAATAATATATCATGGACAAAACATGATGCTTGTATTAATCAGCCACATATGATATTATACAATAGATTTCTTAGGGTAGTAGTTTGCACATTACGGTGGACAAATCAGCATACTGAATTGAAAGCCAGGTTTGTTTCATAAATTGGACTAATGTATGGCAGCTGTTCCAACATTATAAATATATCATCAGGTACAATTTGGTGCCTGATTTTCTTAATTATAAAGGGGAATAACTAAATGACCATTCTGGAATTATTTATAGTTGCTGTCGGCCTTTCAATGGACGCCTTTGCTGTCTCGGTGTGTAAAGGGCTGGCAATGAATGAATCTTCATTTAGAAAAGCAGGCACTGTAGGACTGTGGTTTGGTGGGTTCCAGGCAATTATGCCGCTTTTGGGCTTCTATTTAGGCTCAAGGTTTGAAGTGCTTATTAGCACTTATGATCATTGGATCGCATTTATACTGCTTGCGTTAATAGGTATCAATATGATATATGAAGCGATAAAACATGGTGATGAATGTGATGTCAACAGCGGATCACTTAAATTTATGGACATGCTCCCCATGGCTGTTGCCACGAGTATTGATGCATTGGCAGTGGGGATTACGCTGGGTGTTCTTAAAGTTAACATTTTGCCTGCCGTATGCTTTATAGGCATTACAACATTTACATTGTCTGTTATAGGGGTAAAGGCAGGCTGTATATTCGGAACAAAATACAAGTCAAAGGCTGAACTGGCCGGAGGAATAATCCTTGTTCTCATTGGCCTTAAGATTTTGTTGGAACATTTGGGCTTATTGGGTTGAATATTTTTCCGGCAGTAGATTTCTGCAAATTACTCTATATGCGGGTTTGTATGCGTCTCTGTATATCCTGCTGTGGGATACCGGAGGGCAGCCGAGGCTTAAATATTCCTCAAGATATGCTTGCAATGAATAGTTATCAAATTTAAAGATGCCTTTCCGGGTCAGCTTTTCCAGAATATTAAGTTTATTTAAGAAGGATTTTTTACTTCCTTTTATAATTTCGGACGATGCAACAAAAATATCGTTTAACATACCGACAGTTAAGCCGTTGGTGTCTAAGGCGGCCAGGTTTATCCTGACTATTCCGTTCCCGATATCTTCAAATAAAGGTATATCAGTTTTTTGAATCACAGTTTGGTATTCATTTTGAAGACGATTTAAACAGGCTTCTTTATCGGAAATAAGATGGCCGCCGCCAAACTCATTCTGATAAATGAGTTTGACAGCGTCTGCCGGTTCCATCAAAGGATATTTTAAAGCGTGTTGAATTAATATATTTGATAAATCACTCATTGAATACCAACCTGGATTTCTGTAATGCCATAACAATAACAGGAATAAGTACGATATGCAAGACGATGCCGGGAAGAGCATTAATGAAAGCTTGTGCCCAAAAGATCGCCATCCCGAACTGATCTTTCGTTAAAAATGAGATAACGAACCTTGCGATTCCCCATACAACTCTTCCTATCAGCATTGAACCCACAAGGGATACATATATGTATGGAATTTTTTTCGGCAACAATTTATAAAACAGGCCGGAAGTCAAACCGTAAATAGCCAGTTCAAAAGCCATAGCTATTCCCGTAGGGAGAATGGGAGGCATGCCAAAAAGCATATAACGAAGTAATGGTGCAATGAATCCGATGACAAAACCTATAGGGCCTCCGCAAACAAAGCCGCATAATAATACCGGTATGTGCATTGGAGACAGAGCATTGCCAATTTGAGGAATTTGTCCCGTAAGAAAGGGCAGCAGTAATGCCAATGCAAGGAACATCCCTGCGAAGGTGATTTTTTTAGCCGTTGATGTCATAAAACCTCTCTCCTTTAAAAAATAAAAAGGCATCAACCGTCTTCTGACGGCTAATACCTTCATGGTACATGATCAGATATTATTATTGAAATCTAAATATATTTGCCTGAATATCGCCGGCTTCATGCCGGACAGCTTATTTAAATATAGCACATTACTCAATGTAAATCAAACAATTTTATATTATTTAAATCTAACTTTTTATATGTCTGATAATTTACTGATTATTAGATTGAATTCTATCGTTATGGCGGCAATCTGTCTATTCTTCGGAAGAAATAAACTCAATAAGCTTGTTTATTGTGTCATTGATTAAAGCTGACATCGAAAGGTCCGGAACTCCGGCAATGATATTATCACATTTGTTGACAGGGATAAGTATTCTCAGTGCGTTGCTCTGTCCGATTGCAGTCGCCATTTTAGGAGTAATTTCTCCCATAAGAGAATCAGCGATGACTATACCTATTGGACCAATTATGATATCAGCATTCCTGCAGGCTACGATTACAGGGTTCTCCCCGGTAGCGGCATAATCTGCGCCTCCCTTGAGCATTGTTGCGGTGGCAATGCCGTTGGTGCCTATCGCCGTTATTTCAACGTTCTTAACACGAGTTTTTATAGCCTCAATAAGCTGTTTCCCAAGTTTACCGCCCTGACCGTCTATAATCAAAATCTTCTTTATATTATCTTTGCTCATGTTTCCTCCCAGGTTGTGATTTATAAGAATTATAAATATTCATTATGACAATTTTATAATAACATAAGTGGGGATTGTTTGTTATAATAACTTCACCCGTTACCGAAATCGAAGATTTCGAACGGGTACCCGAATTATTGATACTTCGTATGAATAACTTCACCCGTTACCGAAATCGAAGATTTCGAACGGGTACCCGAGTTATTGATACTTCGTATGAATAACCTCACCCGTTACCGAAGATGTCATCCTGAGCGAAGCGTAAGCGGAGTCGAAGGATCTTTAATATTGACAAAAGATTCTTCGCTTACGCTCAGAATGACAATAATAATAAGTGCCCGAGAGCATTGAATCATAAGCCACCTGACGGCGGCTTATGATATAATGATTACAGTATGTGATGCGGGATCATGGTGTTCGACAAAATTTTATGAATCGAACCAAGATATTATATCTGAAAGAGGAGCGGAATATGACAAAAATATTGTTGGTGGAAGATGATGCAAGCATAGTTAATAATCTTTCCGAATACCTTCGCGGCGAGGGGTTTGAAATTGATTCGGCTACCGGCCAGAAACAAGCTGTCAGCAAATTAGAGAATAATAAATATGATCTGCTTTTGGTGGATATATCCTTAAAAGACGGCAATGGTTTTGCCGTTTGTGCCGCCGCCAGAGAAATCAGCGACACACCTGTGATATTCCTGACCGCATCGGCGGATGAATATAGCGTTATAACAGGTCTTGACATGGGAGCTGATGACTATATAAGCAAACCATTTCGCCCCAGAGAACTTCTATCCCGCATAAAAAGCGTATTAAGACGCAGCAGTAAATCCAATTCTGTAATTGAGTATGGTTTTATAAAAGTGGATACCGCAAAGGGAACTGTAACAAAAAACGGCACGGAAGTGTTTCTTTCAGCCCTTGAATACAGATTGCTTCTGGTGTTCTTAAATAATAAAGGTATCGTATTGTCGCGTAACAGACTTCTTGAAGAGATCTATGATGTTGCCGGAGAATATGTCAATGACAACACTCTCACGGTCTATATAAAAAGGCTAAGAGACAAAATTGAGGACGATCCTCAAAATCCGACGTTTATCAAGACTGTTCGAGGTCTGGGATATAAGGTCGGTGATTAAATGAGTTTTTTTAGAAATCCTGAAATCAAAAAAAGTATTATATTATATATTCTTTTGATCCTGATTCTGACAATCGCAGGTTTTTTAATAGAATATTACATTGGACTGACAGTATTGACCATATCAACACTGTTTACTTTTCTGCATTTTTGTATCACTTTTAAAAGGTATAAAAAACTTGCTGAATTGGGAAGTGATATTGATAAGATTCTTCACGGAGATGACTCCATTGATTTGACTGAGTATTCCGAAGGGGAGCTGTCTTTTCTGCAAAGCGAGATATCAAAACTCACAGTACAGCTCAGAAACCAGGCCTGGTCATTAAAACAGGATAAACAATACCTGGCGGATTCAATTGCAGACATATCGCATCAATTAAGAACACCTCTTACTTCAATAAATATATTATTGTCACTTATGTCGAATTCCGATTTATCGGAGGAGCGCAGACTGGAACTTATTAAAGAAATGGATATGCTGCTTTCAAGAATAGACTGGCTTATTACTGCGCTTCTTAAAATATCGAAACTGGACACCGGAACAGTAAAGCTAAAAAATGAGATGGTTTATGTTGACGAACTGGTTAAGAAGGCTATTGCTCCCATAGCAATACCCATAGAGTTAAGGGAACAGGAACTTGATATTCAAATCCAGGCAGGCGCATCATTCAAGGGAGACCTGGCATGGTCTGCGGAGGCAGTTGAAAATATACTGAAGAATTGCATGGAGCACACACAAAAGGGTGGTAAATTAAGTATATCGGCACAGGAAAATACTCTGTTCACCGAGATCATCATATCGGATAACGGTCCCGGTATAGATCCTGAGGATTTGCCTCACTTGTTTGAAAGATTCTATAAAGGTAAAAATTCAAACAATAATAATATCGGTATAGGCCTCGCCCTTGCCCGCATGATCATAACGAACCAAAACGGTACAATAAAGGTCGAAAATCGCAAGGAAGGCGGAGCGAAGTTTACGATCCGATTCTACAAGGACATTGTGTAAGCTTAAGGTGACATTTTAGTTATATTTTAGTCACCTATATGTCACTTCCAGTGGATAAAATTAAAATATGTAAAAGGGCCTACAGAGAACACTGATAATGTTGTTCCCTGTTTATGGTCCTGAACGTACGCAACGGGTAAGTCTGCTGTTTATGCGGCTTTGAGTTCCTTTAGTTTGCGTGGACCATCCCTGTTTACATAATAGTTAAATCTATTTTGGAGGTTAACATGGAAATATTAAGAGTTGAAAATCTAACAAAGATATACGGGAAAGATGAAAATCTTGTTAAAGCGCTGGACAATGTATCTTTTTCGGTTCAGAAGGGCGAATTTATAGCGATAATTGGTCCGTCCGGATCGGGCAAATCCACATTGCTTCATATTATTGGGGGTGTTGATAAGCCAACCAGCGGAAAAGTCTATATGAACGGGCAAGACGTCTATGCCCAGAGTGATGAGAACCTGGCCATATTCCGCCGCAGGCAGGTCGGCCTTATATATCAGTTTTATAATCTGATACCGGTCTTAACAGTAACAGAAAATATTACGCTCCCGGTACTCCTTGACGGCAGGAAAGTAAACAATGAAAGGCTGGAAGAGCTTTTAAGGATACTAAATTTAAAGGACCGCGAAAATCATCTGCCTAACCAGCTTTCGGGAGGCCAACAACAGCGGGTATCAATTGGACGCGCTCTTATGAATGCACCGGCGGTAGTTCTTGCTGATGAACCGACGGGGAATCTTGATTCCAAAAACAGTCAGGAGATCGTGTAACTTCTTAAACTGTCAAATGAGAAGTATGGTCAGACACTTATCATCATAACCCATGATGAAAATATAGCGCTTCAGGCAGATAGGATCCTATCCATTGAGGACGGAAGGATCATCCGGGACGAAACCATAAGAAAATCGTCAACCGTCGGGAAGATGTCGTCAAGCAAAAACACTCAGGCAACCGAAGGATTTTCCGGAAGGGTGGTAGACTAATGAATATCATCAATAAGGTTACATTGAAAACTCTGTGGAAAAACAAGGTTCGAACTCTTGTTACGATAATAGGAATTATTCTGTCTGTTTCAATGATGACTGCGGTTACAACCAGCATATCCAGTCTGCGGAATTATTTGCTGGAGATAATAATCGAACAGGATGGGGACTGGCATGGGTCTGCTTCATCTATTCCGTATGAAAAGCTGGAGGAATTGAGGAACAATCCTGAGACAGAGAGCATGACGACCATTCAGAATTTAGGATATGCTTTATTGGAGGATTGTATCAATGAAGATAAGCCGTACCTGTTCATTGCAGGAATGGATCAAACCTTTGCTGAAATCATGCCGGTACGTCTAACAGCCGGAAAGCTTCCTGCCAATACAACCGAGATAATTTTGCCTAACCATCTGGAATCAAACGGGGGAGTCGTTTATTCAATCGGTGATGTGCTGAAACTGGACATCGGCATCAGGGAAATTAACGGTGCCATCTTAAGTCAGAACGTTCCTTTGATAAATCCTGATGACGGTGAAAGCGAAAGCCTGACCGTAAAAGAGCAAAGGAGCTATACCGTTGTGGGGTTTTATGAAAGGCCCAGCTTTGAACCTTTTTCCGCTCCCGGTTATACAGCCCTCACTCTGGATAACGGCGACAGGACATATAGCTATAATGTGTATTTAAAACTCAAACATCCTGAAAAAATATTCGATTTTATGGAAGAGAATTTCTCGGGATACGAGTATATGACCAATAATGATTATCTGCGTCTGATCGGAATATCAAATATAGGTAGTTATCTTAAGGTATTTTACAGCCTTGCTGCTATTCTTATAGGGATCATAGTATTCGGTTCCATATCGCTGATATATAATGCTTTTTCAATATCTGTAAGCGAGCGGACGAAACAGTTCGGGATTTTATCTTCAGTTGGGGCTACCAGGAAGCAGATGACAAAAGGCGTGTTGTTTGAAGCCCTTTCATTAAGCATAATAGGGATCCCTCTCGGGATACTTGCGGGTATTTTGGGGATGGGTGTTACTTTTAAGTTTATTGGGAACATATTCACCACTTTTTTAGGGAATGGAACGGACGTAACATTCCGCCTGTCGGTTTCATGGGAGGCTGTAATCATAGCAGTAATCATAGGCCTCATCACTGTTATGATTTCTGCATACATTCCCGCGAAAAGGGCTGCTAAAGTAACGGCCATTGACGCTATAAGGATGTCTAAGGATGTTAGGATAAAGGCCGGTAAAGTCAGGACATCAAAGCTTGTTTACAAGTTGTTTGGATTTGAAGGGATGCTTGCACGTAAAAACTTTAAGCGTAATAAAAGGAAATATCGTGCGACTGTTATTTCACTCTTTTTAAGTATAGTCCTTTTTATTTCCGCTTCCAGCTTTTCGGCTTACCTTAAAGAGGGTACCGACAGAGTGATCGATCCGGAAGATTATGATATTATTTATACTTATACATCTGATTCAAATGGGATGCACTCTATTGAGGAAGTTTTCAGCAATCTCAAAAATCTCAGTGGTGTGACTGAAAGCGGATATGCAGCTATCAGCTATTCGGATTATACCGAGATAGCTGTGGACGACCTCAGCGACGAGTATATTGAGTATGCAAAGACATATTACGGTGAGATGAAAGAAGGCCAATACACTAATATTAATGTTATGAAGTATTTTATTGATGATTCATCCTTTGAGAAGTATTTGAAGGATAATTCCATGGATACTGATATTCATATGGATCCGGACAAACCTTTACCGGTAATATATAGTTTCAGCAAAATATTTGACTATAATGAAGGCCGATATTACACAATCAATCTTCTTAAAAATGACTTAAAAAAGATTGATATGAGGAAGTTTAATCAAATTGAAAATTTATATTTTACCGGAGAAACTGAGAAGATTAACGATCAGACTTATTATATATATATGGATGAAGATGGTAACAGAAAACAGTTTACAGCTTCCGAGGCAGCAATTGACTATACAGTTGAAACCGGCACTTTGACAGATAAAAAACCATTTATGGTAAATACCAATCAAGGGGTAATTATTTCACTTCTCTATCCTTACAGTGCTATAAATAAAGTACTAGGTGAAGATCATGAAGTAACCACAGCAGCAATGTACTTTAATGCTAAAAATCATAAGGCAGTTTATGACGATATGGTTAAGACTTTAAGCGATATGAGCTTAAACTATAGCAGGCTTATAGATTACGCTGAAATGGCCGAATCCGACAGGGCTATGATAACAGTGCTGGATGTTTTCTCATATGGATTCATAGTTTTAATATCTCTGATCGCTGCAGCCAATGTATTCAATACTATTTCAACCAATATAGGTTTACGCCGCAGAGAGTTTGCCATGTTGAAATCGATTGGAATGACGCAGAAGATGTTTAACAGAATGATGAATTACGAATGTCTGCTCTATGGCATAAAAGGACTTGTATACGGTATCCCTGTGGCAATAGCAGTTACCTGGCTGATATACAGAAGTATTCTGAATGGTTTGAAAATAAGTTTCTTCATTCCGTGGTACAGTATTGTGATTTCGGTGGGCAGCGTATTTGCGGTCGTATTTGCAACAATGATTTATTCTATGCAAAAAATTAAAAAGGATAATCTGATTGATGCATTGAAAGAAGAAAATCTGTGATACAATGGTGTCATCTATAACGAAACTTACCCTTTCGTCATCCTGAACGTAGCGAAGCGCAGTGAAGGATCTTAAGTGTTTACGGAAAAGATTCTTCGCTGACGCTCAGAATGACATCGGGATAAGGATTCTTTGCTTAACACAGAATGAATTGTATCATAAAGATAAAAGAGAGCAGGATTAATAAAATGTTGAATAAACAGGATAAGGAAATTATACTGAAAAAAATCGATACACTTCTAAAGGAAAAAGACACTGTAATAATTGCTATTGACGGTAACAGCGGAGCCGGGAAAAGCACGCTGGCAAAATATTTAGAAGAGTATTTTGACTGTAATGTATTTCATATGGACGACTTCTTTCTGCCGCCGGAGCTGAAAACAGAGGAAAGACTCAAGGAAGCCGGTGGAAATGTGGATTATATCAGATTCAGGTATGAGGTTGCCGACCGCCTTATTGAAGGTGGCGATTTTGAGTACCGGGTATATAACTGCCATACCTTAAGCTTTGACAGGACAGTACATGTGAAGGAAAAAAGACTTAACATTGTGGAAGGTGTTTACAGTATGCACCCCACTCTTATTGATATTTATGATTATAAAATTTTCCTTGGTATTGACCATGAAAAGCAGATTGAAATAATAACCAAAAGGTCAGGAGAGGCTCTTGCCCGAAAATTCAAGGAAATATGGATACCAATGGAGAACAGGTATTTTACAGAGATGAAAATTAAAGAGAAGAGCGATATAGTATTCTGATCAAATATCCCCATGGTGTCATCCTGAACGCAGCGAAGCTTAGTGAAGGATCTTATGTGATAACAAAAAGATTCTTCGCTTCGCTCAGAATGACAGGGAAAGCAAAATTCTTTGCTGTGCTCAGAATGACAAGAATGCTCAGGATTACATAAATAAACATTGAACCAATATACTGCTGCCGCATGGATAACATGCGGCAGCTACATTTTTGAGCAATCAATTGCCTTGTATTCTTATGATATAATTAAATAATAAAAAAACAAAAA
>Ga0134103_1003301_pt1 | contig 11031 bp, 12 predicted proteins | sample 14_taG_2_FD_94445 | JGI IMG/M metagenome (GOLD analysis project Ga0134103, IMG submission 94445) | Switchgrass degrading microbial communities from high solid loading bioreactors in New Hampshire, USA - 14_58_20_212_A1 metaG | ecosystem: Engineered > Bioreactor > Semi-continuous > Anaerobic >...
AAGAATCAGAGCCGAAAAATGTATCAGAAAAAAATCTTTCCTCACTCAATATTATTCTCCTCCTTATCCTCGTTAAAATTTAAAAAATGGAATCTTCATGACAAAAATACCTTTTATCCGATCAGGCGTGAGCAAGTTCAAATCAGGCGAATTGTCTGGATTGTCTCCCTTGGTCCGGTATAACACTTCCCCATTTTCCATTATTGCTTCAATTATCCGGTGTGTAATTACTGCACCTTCATCCGAAAAGGTTACAATGGTTCCCACATCCAGATTCCCGGGATCTTTCGGTTCTTTTGTCACTATGGCAGTACCGATAGGAAAAGTAGGGATCATACTTCCTGTTTTGACCACATATATCTGATAGCCGAAGACATTGGGAGTTTTCCCGCTGTTTTTGGCTATGAGCACCGAAACCAGTATCATACTCAAAAAAGCCACAAGAAGAATAAAGGACACTGTTTTCACAGTCGAAAAGATCCTGTAGGATTTATTCTTTGGCTTAACAGCGGCTTTCTTTTCGGCAATATATTTATGTTTTGTTTTCGCAATCCTTATTTCTTCGCGTAATGCATCAATTTCTTCCTGTGTCGTATATTTGACATTAACCATCCGGTGTTTCCTTTCATAATAGAGTCCTTATATTTGAATTCATTTTAGTATCACATACGATAAATATCGGTTGCAATGAAAAATTTTTTCCATCCTTCAATATTTTCTTAATTAAAGAAAAGATATCCTGCCAGACTACAGGATATCTTAAGAAATATGCTGTGTACCGTTTACGACCAGTTTCAGGTCATTCCTGAGTCGCACAAGGTCGTCCGCCTGTACAGATTGCTCCTCAGGCCAATAGATAACGACCCTGAGCTTCATTTCATTAGAAACATTTGCAAGAAAAGCTTTTTCTATTTTTTCACATATGACACCGGTTCCGATAACGCTGCTGTACTCCGATATAGGTCGCCATTCAAACTCCCCATCTCCTGCGAGGTCGTATTTCTCGATGGTTATTTGTAGATTCTCAATTGGCTCATATCCCTCAGCAGGCAAGGACTGAAGCTCAATATTAAGATCCATATCGACCTCGGTTGTATAACCATCCCTGGTATTCGTTATCGTATATTGCCGATACACGCTCTCACCTGGTGCCATCGTTGCATCCAAAATATCCTGATTTTTATATCCTATATAGAATGACTTTGCAGTAACCAATGCATTCAAAGGGTCCAGAGTCTTTGTATATCTGGCAATGGTGCCGGACGATATGGAGACTGTGATAGAAAGGCATAAACATAGAATCAAAATAGCCTTTTTCAAATTGCTCAAATCAAGAATCCTCTCCTTTCAGTCCTAAAAAATAAAGCCGCTGCTTATCAGCACAACACAGCTAAGCAACGGCTTTTTTAATCGGTTTAATTAACCAAGATCCTGTGTACCCCTTACTGTAACAGCAATATTGGTCTGTGCCAAAGCATCTGCATTGGCAGTATCGGTGGCATCTGAAGCCAGTCCGTTCTCCCATAGAACCTTAATATAAAAATCTCTTTGAGCTTTTACATTCTTGTCAAGTGCCTTGTCAATGCTAAAATTGATCGTTCCGTTCTTAACAACGGTTTCTCCAAGCTGTGTGTCGCCTTCGAAAAGAGCTACTGTCAATCCGTCAATATCACCATTAACATCAACAACGATGTTCAAGTCCATATCAACTTCAGTTACAATGTCGTCTTTGTAATTGACAACGCTGAAGTTCCATTTGGTCTCTTCTGATGGAGCCAGTTTAACATTTGCAATGGCAGTTTCGGTGCCACCAATATAAAACTGCTTTGCGGTTACTTCACCTGCCATAGGATCAAGGGTTTTGGTATATGTAGCCAAAGTTCCGGCAGCGATAGAAGATACTATGGTCAGTACAAGTGCTAAGATTAATAAGGTCTTTTTCATTTCTTTGCCTCCAGATGAAATATAAATTATGCGTCACTGATTTTCATCAACTTTGTTTTTCAGTTTTACTAACACAACAAACGCAATTGCGATTAGTCTACCATGTATACTTTCGCCATGTCAATAATATGAAAAATTTACATTGGTTAGGTTTGGTATCATGGCTGCTAAGGGATTGGAATACGTGTCCTGTTTATTGAATAAAAAGAATGCAGATCCTGAATCTCTCGGATCTGCATTGCCATGGTCGAGGTGAAGAGACTCGAACTCCCGACATCTTGGTCCCAAACCAAGCGCGCTACCAGCTGCGCTACACCTCGACATAAGATTTTTATTTATGGTCTCTGCGCTTTTCAGCGGCAGTGTCTATTATACATTGTTTAGAAAGGTATTTCAAGCATTAATTTTCTTACTGTTTGCTTATGAGGCAGGATAATGAAAAATCTTATATATTATGTTGTTTTATTAATATATTCCATTTATTGCGTATAGGCAGACTTTTGGCATATAATAATTTTGCTTTATTTTAACCGGACTATCTTTTTTCCTGATATTTTATTCCGATACATCAGCAAAATGAAAGGCAGGAAAGTTAAATGCTTCAGAAGATACTATCACGTATGCGTAAGGCTATAGAGGACTACGACATGATAAATGACGGCGATAGAATAGCCGTTGGTGTTTCAGGTGGAAAGGACAGTCAGTTGCTTCTGCTTGGATTAAAGGAATTACAGAGGTTTTTACCCGCAAAATTTGAGCTTGTTGCAGTTACAATAGACTTAGGCTTTGAAAAATTCGACAGGGAATCCCTTTTGAACTTTTACAATCGTATTGGCGTAGATTATCATATTGAAAAAACATACATATCCCAAATAGTTTTTGATGTCAGAAAAGAGCAGAATCCTTGTTCTTTATGCGCCAATATGAAAAGAGGCGCTCTTTATGGTACGGCGGTGAAGCTGGGCTGTAACAAAGCCGCTTTCGCTCATCACATGGACGATGTTATCGAGACATTCCTTTTGTCCCAGTTTTATGAAGGCCGTATACACACTTTTTCTCCGGTCACACATCTGGATCGCAGAAACATTACATTGATACGTCCCATGATTTATATGGAAGAGAAATTCATCAGGGCAGCTGTGAAAAATCTGGAACTAAATCCTATAAGCAGCGGTTGTCCTGCCGACGGGGTAACCAAGCGTCAGGACATAAAAGAACTTATTAAAGAATTGTCAAAAGAGAATCATTATCTGAAAGCAAACCTGTTTGGCGCTATCCAGCGCGCGGAAATATGCGGCTGGAAACCACAAGGCAAAAGAAAATCAGACTAAAGATGCTGTTTTATATGTCTGCATATAGCCTCAAAACTTTGGTCGCTTAAGTCATGCTCAATTTTGCATGCATCATCAAACGCGGTTTCCTCGTCAACTCCCAGAGACATAAGAAACTGTGCCAGAGTTTTATGCCTTTCATACATCCTCTCAGCAATTTCAAAACCAATTTCGGTCAGCGTTATGGCTCCATCAGGCTTCATTACAATATAGTTATTTTCCCGGAGCAGTTTCATTGCATGGCTCACGCTCGGTTTTGTCACACCGAGTTCCGTGGCAATATCTATTGAACGGGCGTATCCTTTCTTGTTCTGCAATATGAGTATCATCTCCAGATAATTCTCAAGAGATTCGTTAACCTGCATTTTTACTGCTCCTTCATTCTTTTTTGTAGTGAGTCCCAAATCTTATTTTAACTCATGTAGTATATGAGTTATTTATATCAATGTTAACATCCAGAGACATTTTTATCAAGGCTCATAACTTTTTTTAACAAGAATTAAATATTTTTGGTCATTTTATTGTGCAAAAAAATATTGACATACTAAGTTAGACGCACTAAACTATACTTAAAGACTAGTTAGATGCAACTAACTAAAAGGGAGGGATACATATGCCGCTTAGCATGGCAGCTACTGGCGAAACTAATTATATTCGTAAAATTCTGGGTAAGGATGAAATTCGCAGATACCTTGAAAAGCTTGGTTTTGTTATAGGTGAACCAGTCACTGTCATAAGCAAATTAAACGGCAATATGATACTCTCAGTAAAAAACAGCCGAATTGCACTTGATAGCAGTATGGCAAGCCGGATTATGATATAGCAGGGGGGGAACAGATATGAAAACATTACGTGATATTGAAGTTGGCAAAACTGCTACTATCAAAAAGATTCATGGAACCGGAGCTTTAAAAAGAAGATTTATGGATATGGGCATAACCAAGGGTACAAGGGTATATTTCAGAAAAGTGGCGCCCTTAGGCGATCCTATGGAAATTAACGTCCTTGGCTATGAACTTGCAATAAGAAAAAGCGATGCCGAATTAATAGAAGTTGAAGAAGTAGAAGATAAAGTCTAGTAACTATTTTTTACTTAATTTTTTTATATGTCAGTTAGATACGACTAACTCAATTGTCCGGAGGTAAGTGATATAAACATGGAGATTAGAATAGCATTAGCTGGTAATCCCAATTGCGGAAAAACAACAATGTTTAATGATTTAACAGGAAGCAACCAGTATGTGGGCAACTGGCCCGGTGTTACGGTTGAAAAAAAGGAAGGCAGAATGAAAGGCAGTCCTGACATTATTATTCAGGATCTTCCGGGCATCTACTCTCTGTCTCCTTATACCATGGAAGAGGTTATTGCGCGTAATTACCTTATAAATGAAAAGCCTGATGCAATTATCAATATCGTGGACAGCACAAATTTGGAAAGAAATCTTTATTTGACAACCCAGTTGCTTGAACTTGGAATCCCTATGGTTATTGCTCTGAATATGATCGATCTTGTAAGAAAAAACGGGGATATAATCCATGCCGATAAGATATCCAAAGCTTTAGGATGTGAAGTCGTAGAAGTATCTGCTTTAAAAGGTATCGGATCAAAAGAAGTTGCCGAAAAAGCTGCCCAGCTTGCAAGATCCAAAAAGGTAATAGAGCCGAAACCAATATTTGATGGGGCAGTTGAGCATGCTCTTGCTCATATTGAAGAGTCAATTGAAGGAAAAATAAATAATGAACAACGTCGCTGGTATTCTGTTAAGTTATTTGAACGGGACAAAAAAGTAGCGGAAGAGCTGAACCTTGATCCTGAAACAATGGAGCATATTGAGCAACATATATCCGAATGCGAGAAGGAACTTAACGATGATTCTGAGAGCATAATAACAAATCAGCGATATGAATATATAAACAAACTTATAGACCAGTTTATAGAAAAAAAGAATAAATCGAGACTTACCACTTCCGATAAAATTGATCTTGTTCTTACCAACAAGTGGCTGGCATTGCCTATTTTCGCGTTAGTCATGTTTATTGTCTATTATATTTCGGTAACAACGGTAGGTACTATAGTTACCGATTTTACTAATGACGTTTTCTTTGGCGAATGGATCATCGGGCCGCTGTCGGACTGGCTTGAAAACATAGGCGTAGTAAGCTGGTTATCCGGTCTCATAGTAGACGGTATAGTCAGCGGTGTGGGAGCCGTCCTTGGCTTTGTTCCTCAGATGGTTATCTTATTCCTGTTACTTTCTATACTTGAAGACTGCGGATATATGGCCCGTGTTGCATTTATTATGGACAGGATATTCAGAAGATTCGGGCTTTCAGGCAAATCCTATATCTCCATGCTGATTGGTTCAGGTTGTTCTGTTCCCGGAATTATGGCCTCCCGTACCATCGAAAATGAAAAAGAGCGAAGAATGACCATTATGACTACATCCTTCATCCCATGCGGGGCCAAAATGCCTATAGTAGCCTTCATTGCAGGCGCGTTATTCGGAGGAGCCTGGTGGGTTGCCCCTACCGCATACTTTATTGGCGTTGCAGCTGTTTTGATTTCAGGAATTATTTTAAAGAAGACCAGGGCTTTTGCCGGAGATCCTTCTCCTTTCATTATGGAGCTTCCGGCATACCATGTTCCTTCTGCCAAGAATGTATTCAGAACAACCGCAGAACGCAGCTGGTCATTTATCAAGCGCGCCGGTACGGTAATTTTGGCAGCAAGTGTGCTTATTTGGTTCTTAAGTAACTTTGGTATAGTGGATGGATCTTTCGGTCTTGTTGACGACATGAATCTCAGCATATTGGCAGTATTAGGAGGGTTGATCGCTCCGATATTCGTTCCCCTTGGATTTGGAAACTGGCAGTCAGCAGTTGCCACCTTAATGGGTTTAGTTGCAAAAGAAGAAGTTGTAGGAGCTTTTGGCGTATTATACGGAGTTGGCGGGGACACATTGGCTTTAGTGGAAGAAGGTGCGATTGAGACTCTTTCTCCTATAGCCACCCACTTTACGCCTCTCTCTGGCTTTACTTTCCTGATATTTAATTTACTGTGCGCTCCATGTTTTGCGGCAATAGGCGCTATAAAGCGCGAGATGAACAATCCGAAGTGGACATTTTATGCGATTGGTTATTTATGTGTATTTGCATATTCGGTATCAATTATCGTATATCAACTGGGACTGTTCTTCGGGGGTAATGGTTTTACAGTTGGGACAGCCGCTGCCTTAATCGTTCTGGCCGTCATGCTCTACTTGATATTCAGAAAGAATAAATACGAAACGACCGCTTTGAATTTGAAAGGAGTGAATGCTCAATGTTAACTTTTATAGAAAACAACCTGTCTTCCATAATAGTGGGGGCTGTAGTATTTGTAATAGTCGGAGCAGTTTTAATAAAACTTATACGGGATAAAAGAAATAATAAAAGTTCCTGCGGCGCATGCTGTTCCGGTTGTCCTATATCTGGAGAGTGCCATAAATAGCGAAATGGGGAAATAAGGGTATGCAATAACGTGCCCCTTATTTTCTGTTATAATAGCAAAGCTTTTAAATAGACTGTGAATATAAAAAACGCTTTTCACGAATCTTGTGAAATGCGTTTTTTTGATGGAGAGAAGGGGGATTTCTATATCAGGTCAATAGCTTTCATGGTAGATTTTAGATATAATCGGTGCATATAGTATATGCTTTTTCAGGTGAAAAAATGTTATACTTAAAAATCGTTCTGATTTTAGTTGGCATTTTGTTTGTTGGTTTCAGATACCTTCGTTTGACGAGCAGAAAAGTGGAAAGGCGCCGGTAACGGAATTCTTCCGCTACCGGCGCCGTGCTTTGTAATATGGATTGAGTCGCCGTAAAAATGCAGGACATGAACAACGCGTTTTCAGTTTTCTCCTTACCATTTATAAGCCAGGTCCTTTACATATTCGTCGCGTATACTTGACAAGTCAAGCGAGCATACCTGCCTACGGACCTGCAGAATCGAAGAAGGGCTTACGGAAAGCTCGCGGACACCAAGCGCAAGCAGCGCCGGGATAAGTTCCGGATCGGCGGCGGCCTCGCCGCATACGCCGCACCATATTCCATGTTTTGCCGCACTCATGGCTGCAAGATGGATCAGGCGCAGGACAGCCTTCTGACCGTCGGCAAAAGTCTGCGCAACCTTGCTGTTCATCCTGTCCGCTGCAAGCGTGTACTGCAAAAGATCGTTGGTGCCGACAGAGAAGAAGTCACATTCAGGCGCAAGTTCGTCGCTGAGAAGAGCCGCCGCGGGTGTTTCAATCATAATGCCGACCGGAATAGTGCCTGCCACAGGAATACCTTTTTCGCGCAGTTCCTGTTTACACTCCGCCAAAAGCTGTTTTGCGGCACGCAGCTCCCGGACCGATACGATCATCGGGAACATAATGTGGAGGTTGCCGTGAACGGATGCCCGCAATAGCGCGCGTAGCTGCACTTTGAAGAATTCCGGACGGTCGAGACAGAGTCGAATAGCCCGGTACCCGAGCGCCGGATTTTCCTCGCGAGGCAGGTTCAGATACGGAACCGTTTTATCCGCGCCGATGTCGAGCGTCCGCACGATGACCGGGCGGGTACCCATGCGCTTGAGAACACTATGATACGCCTGATACTGCGTCTCCTCGTCCGGCGGCACCGCACTTTCCATAAATAAAAACTCACTTCGAAACAATCCTATCCCTTCGCCGCCGTTTTCAAGTACCATGCTGACGTCGCTTGGGCGTGCAATGTTTGCAGCTAGTGTTACTTTGCAGCCGTCCCGCGTAACGGTGGGTTGATCACGAAACGCTTTGAGGCCGCGCAGCTCCGTCTGCGCCTGCTCAAAAGCGTTTGCCGCTTCAGTTATCAGTCTGGGTTCGGGATCCACGATAACCGTTCCAGCGTGCCCATCCACCAAAACGATACGGCCGGGTTTCAGTTCGCTGATCTGATCGCCGAGTCCCGTCACCGCGGGAATGTTCAGGCTCCGTGCCAGAATGGATGCGTGCGAGACCGTCGACCCTTCTGCGGTCACAAACGCGAGAATTTTGCTTTTATCCATTTGCAGGGTCTGGCTTGGAAGCAGGTCCCGTGCGACAATCACTGCTGGCTCCTCTAGGTTGCTAAGGTCGGGAAGGGAGACGCCTTGCAGAATCCGGATCAGGCGGTTCGATATATCAACAATGTCCGCCGCACGCGCTTTCATATAATCGTTATCCATGGCTGCGAACGTGTTTGCAAACTTGTCGGAGGCCAGCTGAACTGCATACTCGGCACTTCGCCGGTTGTTTATGATTTCGTTCTGGATAAAACCGTTATAATCCGGCTCCTCGATCATCATGCGCTGGATTTCAATTATTTCGGCGTTTTCCAAGCCGACGTCCTCCACAGCTTTTTCATAAAGCCGCGACAGCATCGCAAGCGCTTTTTTCTGCGCTGCCTGAAACCGTTCGAGCTCGGCATTGGCGTCTCCGACGGGTGCATTGTTGAATGCAAGAAGGCTGTCCTCATAGATATATACTCTGCCCGCGGCAACACCACGGGCAGCGCCAACTCCTGTTAGTTTAAACATGCTGATCCCTCCGGACGGAAAACTTTAAAGATTGGCCGAGACAAACTGCTCGATTTCAGCGGCCGCCTCCGCCGCGTCATCTCCTTCGAATGTAAAGGTAATCTTTTCGCCCTGCCTTGCGCCGAGGGCCATCACGGAAAAGAGTTTTTTGGCGTCGGCGGTCTGCGCGCCCTTTTTTATGCTGATGGCAGATTTATATTTGCTCGCTATTTTGACGATCTGACCGGCTGGACGCGCGTGTAGGCCTAACTCGTCATGTATTTCTATATTGAATTCTATCATAACTTACTCTCACTTTTCTTTTATATTACTCCAAAATACAGCATTGCTTTTCGGATTCCGTCGTTATGGATCGTATCCGTAACAAATGTTGCATGATGATGGATGTTCGGGCTGCTGTTGCCCATTAAAACGCTACTCCCAACCACACGAAACGCGGGAATATCGTTTGAACTATCGCCGATGGCCATTGCCTTCCCGGGCGGAATCCCGAGAATCTTCAGACAGTCGAGAATCCCCGTTCCTTTGTTCACATCCCGTCTATAAAAATCAAAAGCCCTTGATGGTAGCCCGCCGATGTGCATCCCCTGAGCGATGATGATACGGTCCGATACCGGTTTGAACAAAGAAAGCTGCTCCGGCGATGGGACCATTTCTCCACCATATACATCGTGGGCAAGATGATAGTCAGGGTCATAGAAATCCGTGCGCAAAAGCTCACTTGGATGTAAAAGATCGCGAATGCCGTCAAGCGAACGAACGCTGTAGAAAAAACCGTCGATGCCGGCGGTCCAATAAGGAACGCCGTGTATGCGCGCGACGTTCAGAAAAGGGATGAGATCCTGCGCCGGAATCGGCTTATTGACGATAATCGCATCGCCTTTAAAGGCGAGCGCACCGCCGGCGCAGATCAGCAGCGAAAACGGGAGGTTGGGATGCGTGCTGAAGAATTCCCCGCATTCGTACGGAAACCGGCCGGTGCAGATAGCAAGCAGGATACCCTTCTGGTCAAGTAAGTGAAGCGTTTCGACGGTTGAGGCAGAAATTTCGTTGAATTCATCCACCAGTGTTCCGTCTATGTCAAAAAAGATGATTTCGGGATAAGCGAACTTTTTCATTGTGGAAAGTCCCCGTAGTACTTGGCGATGGCCATATCAACCCATTCGGGCGTGATGGGTTTGGCGTTAATGATCGTGTAGCGCAGCCCCTCACGCTCGGTAAACTCGCGCAATGTCAACAGGCAGGTACGCAGCTGCTCCTCGGTAATGCCGAGCCCTTTCAACGTAATGTCGATGCCCAGCCGTTGCAGCATCATTCGCGCCCGCTCGTGCTGATTGTTCTGGAATAGCGACATGAAATAAACACAAAGACCGATAATCTGTCCGTGCAGGAAGCTCTTTTTGCAAATGTATTCCATGTTGTCAAACATATTGTGTTCACTTGCGCTTTCCCACATCGTGTGATTCATGATAGCGCTATGTTCCGCAATCCAGCGGAACGCTTCGCACATGAAGTAGATGCCATCCTCATTGACCTCGCGGATATTGTCGATGTTCTCGGCAAGCATGGCGAGCAGATACTGCGCGCCATCGTAGATCTCCTGCGAGAACTTGTGCGATGCAGTTACCATGCTGTTCAGTTTCCAGTCGTAGGATGCTGTCAGACACGCAAGCAGATCCGCGGCTCCGGAGACATTGAGGCGCTTGGGGGCACCGCCGATAATATCAAAGTCGATGTAGATCGCTTCCGGAAATATGCGACCCATGTACTTGACGACGTTACCTACGCGCATCGCCGATTTGTAACAGAACGCTGCATTGACTGAAAGCACGGTAGGGACGCTGTGCAGCTTTTTGCCCAAATGCTCAGCAATCCATTTTCCGGCGTCAATGGCCATGCCACCACCCATTGCGACGACGACAGTCGGGTCCTTGAGGGTTACGACGTCCGCCTCCAGGGTGCTGACTTCAACGTTTTTGACAAAATAAGCTTGATGCTCATTTTTTAGTTTCTCTTTCAGAATGTTGTAGACCGTTTCGTCGGTGACGACGAGATAGTTATCCAGTTTTTTGGTCAGCTCTTCCAGCAGGTTGCGACCATAAATCAAGTTGAACTTATCGGCAACCCTCGGGAAAAGGCTGGGTTTACCGGCTAAAAAATTCTGATGAGACATACTACA
>Ga0134103_1003306_pt1 | contig 11015 bp, 10 predicted proteins | sample 14_taG_2_FD_94445 | JGI IMG/M metagenome (GOLD analysis project Ga0134103, IMG submission 94445) | Switchgrass degrading microbial communities from high solid loading bioreactors in New Hampshire, USA - 14_58_20_212_A1 metaG | ecosystem: Engineered > Bioreactor > Semi-continuous > Anaerobic >...
CAATTTGAAAAGCTTGTGGGGAAGGAAAGCGTGACATTTACAGTCCTGAATGATAATTTTAATATGACTGCTGATCTGGAGCTACTGCAGCCTAAGGGTGATGCTTTTTTTGCCCGGCTGATACTGAACAAATATATGTCAAATTATCTTGAGGAACGCTTTATTGAAATAGAGCTAAATTTTGATTCGGTCTATGGACTGAAAATACCTGCTTCGGCCGTGGTGGAAAAGGAATTTTACCTGGTTCCGCTAAACTATTTTGCACAGGGCTCCGACAGCAAGGAGCTGGGCCTGACGAAAAAAACAATATCGGAAAAGGGCGATATTATATACAGCCATGTTCCTACTGATATATATTATCAGGACGAAAATGTGGCTTACATAGACAAGGATTTGTTCCCTCCCGGCACGATGATCCAATCGCCTCTTGGCTCCGATGTATATATCCTTGCAGAAACAGGCAGATTAACCGGCGTATACAATGTTAATCAGGGCTATGCGGTATTTAGACGGATAGAGGTTTTATATCAGAACGATGAATATTATATTATCAAGGAAAACACACCAAAAGGTGTTGCTGTGTATGATCATATTGCCCTGGATGGTTCGACTGCTGTAGACAATGCGATTATATATTGATTATATTTGATTTTATTTAATAATATTGATACTATCTCAGGAATGGTAGGAAAGGCGTGATCGTTATGATGAAGGATAATCTTGAAGTAATAGAGCAAAAAATTGCAGAAGCCTGCATCAGGTCAGGAAGAAGAAGAGATGAGGTTACTCTGATAGCAGTCAGCAAGACAAAGCCTAATGAAATGCTTCAGGAAGCCTATAACCTTGGAATACGCAACTTTGGCGAGAACAAGGTCCAGGAGCTGGTAGGCAAATACGAGGCACTGGATGCCGGCTTTGAAGACAAGGTCAACTGGCATATGATTGGCCATCTTCAAAGAAACAAGGTTAAATATATCATAGACAAGGTTGCCCTAATCCATTCGGTTGATTCAGTCAAACTGGCGGGGCAGATAGAAAAGGAAGCTGCAAAAAAGAATATTATTGCCGATATATTGATTGAGGTTAATATTGCCCAGGAAGAGACCAAATTCGGAGTATCTGCAGACGAGCTTCTGCCTCTGATTATAAATATCGCCTCATTTGATCATATTCGTATAAGAGGCCTTATGACAATAGCGCCTTATGTTGAAAATCCTGAAAAAAACAGGGACTATTTCAAAAAAATGCGTCAATTATATGTTGACATAAAATCAAAAAACATTGATAATATTTATAATAAAAGCATATTGGAAGATAATGCACTCAATTGGGATAAAATATTGGACAAGTTTAACATTCTTTCAATGGGAATGACAGGCGATTATGAAGTAGCAATTGAGGAAGGAGCTACAATGGTTCGAATAGGAACCGGAATATTTGGAGAACGCGACTATAGCTTAACCTGAAATGGACTTATTTGTCAGGTTTTCATGCGAAGGCATGGAGCTTACTTTAAAGTTTATAATAGATAGGAGATATGGTGAATGGCTAATTTTTTCAAGAAGGTCTTAAATTCTATGAAGCTTACCGAAGATACAGAGGATTATGATGAGTTTCCGGAAGAGGATGATTTTGCGGAAAGCAAGCGCAGCAAACGCCAAAGTAAAAATGATTTAGCTTATTCAAAATATGACAGCTCTCAGCTTGGCCAGCCCGCTGTACAGTCTTCGGTCGGCAGTGATAATAAAAAAGAAAGGATGACGAGAATGGAAAGAAGCTCATCCGGCAAGGTTGTACCGATCAAGACAACCTCAAAAGGGCTGGAGGTTTGCATTATTAAGCCTACAGCTTTTGAAGATTCACAGGAAATCTGTGATATGCTGTTATCCGGCCGGGCTGTTGTTATCAATCTTGAGGGCTTCGATGATAAGCTGGCACAGCGCACCATGGATTTTATATCGGGCTCTGTTTATGCCACCAATGGAAAGCTGCACCGTATATCCAATTGCATCTTTATAATTTCACCTGACTCAGTGGATATTTCAGGGGATTACAGTGACCTTATAGCCAACGGCTTTGAGCCGCCCACATTCAATTCACAGTTTTAACCATGATTAATACTGACAAGGAAGAAAAGCTGCTAAGAAAACGCCTGATAGAACAGTCCAATGTTGCTTTTAACAAAGGCATATGCGTTTTTTCGGATTTTTTGAATTTGCATGAGCAAAATCTGTTTTTGGGCCTTAAAAGAGAGCTTCCTGCCATTAAGTATTTTTCCTTTGGCGGTTTTGCTGATGCCGAAAGAAAGATGATCTGCTTTTGTGGAGATGACAGTATAGAGGATTTAGCTGATATTGATTTTCCAATCAGCTGCCTGAAAATTAGCCCTGTAAATCAAAAATTCAGTTCTTCCCTAAGCCACCGCGATTTTCTTGGCTCAATACTGGGTCTGGGAATTGAACGCAGCAGGGTAGGGGACATTCTGGTTAAGGACAATGAAGGCTTTGCCTTTGTAAACAATCAAATAAGCAATTACCTGATTGATAATTTAAGACAGGTGAGGCATACAAGTGTATATTGCAGTCCGATTGAGCTGAATGATTTTGATTATAAGCCTGAATTTAAGGAAATCACCGGAACCGTATCCTCCATAAGGCTGGACAGTATCCTGGCTTTAGCTCTTGGAAAATCAAGAAGCAGCCTTAAAGGCCTAATAGAAGGCGGCAAGGTTTTTGTCGGAGGACGTTTGATTCAGTCGGGAAGCTATGTTTTAGATGAAAATGATATAGTTTCAGTTCGGGGCTTTGGCAGATTTATATATTGCGGTACGTCATACCAGACCAAGAAAGGCAGATATTCGGTTAGGATTTTATTATACAAATCATAATATACTACAGTAAGGAGGATGGCATAACCTCGTCCCTTTGATTAGATGCGGTTATGCATTTTTTATGGATAATGTACTTAGTGTAAATTATGATGGCAGACACGCTTATGATATAGTATTTGAGCCGGATTTTGGCAAATTGCCTGAATTACTGGCAGGGCTTAATATGTCCGGAAGAAGGTTTATGGTTATCACAGACAGCAAAGTCGGCAGCTTTTATAAGGATGAACTAATCAGCCGGCTTAACTCCCTGGCAAAATCAGTGCATTCCTATACCTTTCCTGCCGGTGAAGCCAGCAAAAACCTTGATACGGTAGGCAACTGCTATGAACAGCTGATATTGGCCGGCTTTGACAGGAATGATGTAATTATTGCCCTCGGAGGCGGCGTAGTAGGTGATATGGCCGGCTTTGTGGCAGCTACCTATCTTAGAGGAATCCGCTTTATCCAGGCGCCAACAAGCTTACTTTCAATGGTTGATTCCAGTATAGGAGGCAAGACAGGAGTAGACTTCAAGGCCTATAAAAATATGGTGGGAGCATTTCATATGCCCTCACTGGTGTATATGAATTTATCCACGTTAAAAACCCTTCCGGATACCGAATATTTCTCCGGTATGGGTGAAATAATCAAGCATGGCCTGATAAAGGATGCCAACCTATATTACTGGCTGAAGGAAAATCATGAAAAAATTAATAATAAAGAGCATAGCACCCTTCAGGAAATGATTTATAGAAGCTGTCTGATTAAGAAAGCTGTAGTAGAGAAGGACCCTAAGGAAAAGGGCGAGCGTGCTCTGCTGAATTTCGGCCATACAATCGGGCATTCTATTGAAAAGCTGATGAATTTTAAGCTGCTTCACGGTGAATGTGTCTGTATCGGCATGGCTGCAGCAGCATATATCTCCATGAAAAGAGGCAAATTAAGCCGAAAGGAATACGATGATATACTGGAGACAATAAAGCTGTTCAATGAGCCCTGTAAGGTAACCGGATTAAGCGCCGAAGGTATTTATGAGGTTACAAAGCTGGACAAGAAGATGGACAGTGACAGGATACGCTTTATACTTCTTGATGGTATTGGCTCCTCCCTTATTGACAATACGGTAAACAGGGAAGAAATGATAGAGGCTATAAATACGGTATTGGAGTAAAGATAGAAAACGTATAAAAAGCCAGGAAAGGCACGGGTTTTTACAATGAAAGCACGCATAAGAGATTTATTAATATTTGCTGTATTAGTATTATTGGATCAGCTGTCAAAATACTGGGTAAAGACCGATTTGATAAACAGGGATATTGTTCTGATACCCAAGGTATTAAAGCTGCAATATCATACCAACACAGGCGCCGTATGGGGTATACTTACTGACAAGACAGTATTTCTCAGCATATTTACCATCCTGGTTTTATTGCTGATAATAATATTTTACTTTAAAATACCCAGGCAGAAAAAATATCTGGCCTTAAACATCATAATAGTGGTAATCGCGGCAGGTGCAGTCGGAAACCTGATTGACAGAATTTTTCTGGGATATGTAATTGATTTTATATATTTTGAATTAATCAATTTCCCCTTATTCAATTTTGCCGACAGCTACCTGGTAGTATCATGCATTGCTTTGTTTCTCCTTACAATCTTTTATTATAAGGATGAGGATCTGCTCTTTATCTATGGGCTTTTTGGCAAAGGGAAGGCTTCAGAGCCGAATAATCAAAAAAGAGACAGCAAGGCCATATCTGATGACAAAATAACTGCGAATATATCATCCATTGATGATGGTACAGATGAAATTGTCTATGATAAATTTAATGATGATAAAGAATAATGATATAGGTTGATATAAATAAGTTTAAAATCGCGCACTAATGAAGCCAGATGATGATGTATACATTAAAAACTGGATTGGATGATTAAAGCATGGATGACGATATAAAGAACAGCGGTTTTAAAGAGTATGTCTTTGATGGGGATATTGATTACGACGGGGATTTGGATTTTGATGATTATGACTTGACTGAAAGCCGGAATATGACAGAGTCGAAGGAAGCTTGCTCCGCAGGGACAGAAAATAATCTTGAATTTACTGTTGATGAAGCAAACAACGGAACCAGGATTGACAAATACCTGTCCCTGATTCAAACTGATATATCCCGCAGCTTTATTCAAAGGTTGATCGAATCAGGGGATGCACTGATAAACGGTAAGGCTGTCAAAGTAAGCTATAAGGTAAAAACGGGCGATAAAATCACCATCACCATTCCTGCCCCGAAGGAAATCCAAATAGAAGCTGAGGACATTCCGCTTGATATTGTATATGAGGATAAGGACATAATTGTTATAAACAAGCAAAAGGGACTTGTAGTGCATCCGGCGGCAGGACACCCTTCTGGCACCCTGGTAAACGCATTACTATATCATTGCAGGGGAGAACTGTCAGGCATCAATGGCCAATTGCGTCCCGGCATAGTGCACCGAATCGACAGGGATACCACCGGTTTGCTGGTTGCATGCAAGAATGATAAGGCTCATCAGTTTATAGCAGAACAGCTAAAGGTTCATTCCATTACAAGACGTTATCAGGCTATTGTATATAATATATTTAATAGCGAAAGCGGAACTGTAAATGCTCCAATAGGCAGAGATCCGATGGAGCGTAAAAGAATGGCCATAAATCACAAAAATGGCAAGCCGGCGGTCACGCATTTCAGGGTATTGGAAAATCTAGCATCTAATTATTCCTATATTGAATGCTCCCTTGAAACCGGCCGCACCCATCAGATACGTGTCCATATGGCCAGCATAAACCATCCTCTGCTGGGTGATACCGTATATGGTCCGGCAAAGGACCCCTTCAGGCTTCAGGGCCAGACCCTGCATGCAGGAGTACTTGGTTTTATTCATCCCAGCAGCAGGGAGTATGTTGAGTTTAGCGCTCCGTTGCCGCAGTATTTTTCTGATTTGCTTGAAAAACTAAGATATAAGAGGTAATCTGGTTTGAAAAGGAACATAATAAACGATCTGATCAGATGGAAGACAGAAGATAATAATAAACCAATTCTGCTTACTGGTTTAAAAGGCGTGGGTAAAACATATCTGGCATATGATTTTGCCAAGGCCTTTTTTGAATTTATCAGCTATATTAACCTTGAGCATGACAGGGTATTTATAAAGCTGACAGACTGCAAAAATCCCGCCTTATTCAGGGAAAGGCTTGTTGACTGGCTGCATCTTGATACTTCGCTTCCGGCAAGCTCGAGAATCTTAATTCTTGATGAGATAGGAACCTGCAATAATACTTTAGATATGATCTGCTCCTGTGATATATCGGATTTATTCAGATATATTATTTTGATATCCAGCAAGCAGCTTCCTCATAAGCCGGATAATATTACAGAATTGCCTGTACATCCATTAGGCTTTGATGAATTTCTTATTGCAAGCGGTAATGACTGGTACATAGAAGCTATTGTAAATCATTTTAATTCAAATAAGAAAATACCTGATATTGTGCATAAGGAGCTTTTGGAGCTAAATCAGCTTTATCTGCAAACCGGCGGAATGCCGCAGGCCATTAATGAGTACCTGAATATGGATTCACTTATAAATGTGCAGGAGACTCACAGCTTTCTTATCGGCCTGTATCGGGATTATATAAGCAGAAGCAATTCTGACAGTGATGCCTTTAAAATGCTTCAGGTATACGATTCCCTTGCATCTCAGCTTGCAAAGGAAAACAAAAAATTTCAATACCGGCTGATAAGAAAAGGTACCACACATTCCATGTATAAGGAAGCCATTCAAAGCCTTTGTGATAACAGATTTGTTATTAAATGCAGCCGAATCGGCAGCGAAGAGCTTAAAAATCCCGAACTGCCAAAATCGGATGAATGGCAAAGGCTTGATACAAACAGCAGCTTCAAACTGTATTATCCCGATTGCGGTTTATGCAATACACAAATAAAAAGGAAATACGGCCATACTCTTGATAAACCACTGGCAAAGGCAATACTGGAAAACTATCTGGCATCAAGCCTTGCAGCAAAAAACTACAGCTTTGCCTTCTGGGAGTCTGAGGCAATGGCAAGGATGGATTTTATCTGTATGAAAGAGGACAGTATACTTCCAATTGAGATATTTGACGGTGAAAATACCAGATCAAAGAATATAAGCGTACTGAAGCAGAAGAGCAGCTTTCCTTATGCAATAAAAATTTCCTCAAGGAATTTCGAGTTTAGTAATCAGATAAAATATGTACCATATTACGCGGTATTTTGCCTGTAACAATTATGTGTAGATATTATTAATAAAATTTAAAATTTTGCCCCTTTTAAAAATTATATTATAAATAAATCTTTAAAGAAAAATTAAAAAATAGTTGACAATTTAATTCTATTGTTATAGTATAAAAGTGATATTCTTTGTCTACTATTGTAGTTCATCCCTGTATTGCATTATAACGCATTCTACAATTGTAATACAAGCCCTTTTACTGGTGATTTGATTTATGATCAATTACTTGATTTAGTATAAATATCTTTGCAGCCTTACGTTTGGTACATATTTTATAGTTAATATATCATAATATAAAATATTCTTAACTAAATTTATGGATTCAATTTATTGTTAATAAAATAAATGACTTAAATAAGATATTAATTATTGTAAAGTGGGGTACAGGGAAATGTCAGCATTACCGGATATTCGTCTGCATGAAGGCGAACTTAATATTATGGAATTATTGTGGTCCAATAAGGCATTGGCCGCAAAGGACATCTCCAAAATTATTAAGGAATATGTCGGTTGGGAGAAGAATACGACTTATACGGTTATTAACCGCCTTATTCAAAAGGGTGCAATAAAGCGTGAAGAACCCGGTTTTATATGCAGAGCTGCCATATCAAAACGAACTGTTCAGGCTATTGAGACCAAGGCTTTACTGGACAAGCTATATAACGGTTCGTTAAGCAATTTTCTTACCGAATATCTAAAAAATCAAAGACTTACCAAGGTTGAAATATTGGAGCTGCAGAGGATATTAGGAGAACAGAGGTTATAGCTATGAATTAATATCTCCAATTATATATTATATTTAAAATGTGATACTTATTTATGTTTATAACATAGATAAGTATTTTTATTTTGGATGATGAATTACTCCGGGAGCCACTTGCCCTGCGCCTCAATTTTCGCCTCAATTTTAGAAAAATGACATTTCAAGCTTAATCACAAATACATTATTACCGAATTAACATAATAGTTGATAATCCTAACCAGGTAAAATGTGGTCGAAATTATATAACCTGACTAGCCATATTGCCAACGATTTGATAAAATAAAAGAGATAAAAATTAAGCTTCTATTACTAACAATTAAAGTAACTAATAGCTGCTTTAAGACAAAGGAAATCTTATTATGTATTTATAATCAACATTAATTTATAGGGAGAAGGTATGGGAAATGCTTAGAGAAACGTTAACTGAGTATGGTTATGTAAGAGGTATAGCGGCTGCTGATCCGCGTATTACAGCGTTTAAAGGAATACCATACGCTAAGGCGCCGGTAGGAGAACTGAGGTTTCGTGCGCCACTTCCTCCGGATTCCTGGGAGGGTGTAAGAGAATGTAAGGATTTTGGTCCTATTCCAATGCAGGATGTACCGGGCGGCGATCCGAATGATTTTTATGCAAAGGAATGGCATGTTGACCCTGATATCCCCATGAGCGAGGACTGCTTATATCTGAATGTATGGACTCCTGCCAAGCGTCCTGATGAAAAACTTCCGGTTTTGGTTTGGATATTTGGTGGCGGCTTTCAGTGCGGATATTCTTCAGAAATGGAATTTGATGGGGAAAGAATGGCACGAAGGGGAATAGTGGTTGTAACTTTGAACTATCGTGTCAATATTTTCGGTCTGTTGGCACATAAGGAATTGTCTGCCGAAAACCCCAATGGTCCCAATACTAACTTTGGCCTTCTGGATCAAATAGCCGCTTTACAATGGGTCAAAAAAAATATTGCTGCCTTCGGTGGTGATCCGGACAATGTTACTGTCGGAGGTCAATCGGCAGGAGCCGGCTGTGTACTGAATCATATAGTATCGCCACTGACTGACGGGCTTTTCAATAAGGCTATCATGCAAAGCGGAGGCGGTCTTCGTACTAAGGCCTTCCTTCCGTTGAAAAACAAACAGGAGGCAGAGCAGTTAGGAGAGGAATTTTTCAAATTTGCAGGTATTAAATCCCTGGCAGAGGCAAGAGCAATGGATGCAAAAGAACTGTTCAACCATTATGTTGGCTTCAGGGAAAAGCATGGCTATGTTTGCTTCCAGCCTTGGATTGATGGCTATTACCTCACTGAAGATCCTTCCGAAGCTGTTTTCCATGGAAAGCACAAGGATATACCTTATATGCTGGGGCAGACCAGCGGGGAGCAATTTGGTATACCCAACAGCCTAGATGATTTTGAAAAGTTTATCCGCATGCGATACCCTCAGGACGCAGAAAGAATACTTCAGGCTGCAAATGCTGACACAGTGGAAAAAATGCAGGAGCTTTACCGCTCAGATGCCTTTAATATCAGAACCCTGGCCAATGTGCTTTTCTGTAAGACACAGCTTATTCAAAAACGGACATCTAACCCTACATACTTATATTATTTTGCACCGACTACAATACCAGGGGATAATGCAGGAGCATTCCATTCCTCAGAGCTGTGGTTTATGTTTGAAACCCTTGCTAAAAGCACCAGGCCCTTTAACGGCAAGCATTATGATCTGGCACATGTTATGTGTAATTACTGGACCAACTTCGTTAAGAATGGCAACCCGAATGGTGTGAAGGCTGACGGTAGCCCCATGGTTGAATGGCGGCCTTTTACAGAGGAAGAACCAGGCATGTTATGTCTGAATGAAGATAATACCAGGATGGTTCCGGCTGAAAGCGATTTAATGAGGGTAATGTACGATATATATTTAAAATAAAATACATTGGATAATACTATGACTACCCACATGAAAGATTATTGAGGGTATCTGTTTAGCAGGATACCCTCAATAATTTTACTCTGCCAAAGTTTATAGCCAAAGCCCATATTATGGACTATTGCCGGTGCATTAGATTATTTTGAAGAAACATACAATCGCAGATTTTTTTCAGATGTACATTTCTTAGCTTTGGTGTGCAATCCTTATGGTTTAGAAAAAAGAATGCGTGAAGGAAGACATATAACTGATTCAAACTGGATTAATAGCTCAATTGAATATAATAGTTGGTTTATTGAACAAGGCATTGTTTCAAATAAAAAAATAGATAACTATGATATCACAGGAAAAAGCGTTTCTGAAGTTGCCGATTATGTAATGCAATGGGTTGAAGCAAGACTATAAGCCGTGCAGGAGGTTTAAATGGGAAACATAGAGTGGTTAATTGAAAACGGCGGTCCTACGATAAGACTGCGCATGATGAACGAAGGATTAATAGATAAAGATTCGTATGATGTTAATCAGCTGGTTGATGAATTATTGCAAATTGAAAAAGTGAGAACGGCCCTCACTTATTTTGATAAATTTAAAGATTTTATATCTATGCCAGATAATAAACTATACGCATATATACATAATGGCTATGAAGATTGCTTTGAAATGTTTATGCCGTTTTTAACAAGACTCGGCTTCAGAACCGGGATAGCTATACTTGACGAAAAAGTAGAATATATGCGGGATGTTTATCTATATTTAACTACACCTAATGATTCAGGCGAGCTGCATTGGAGCCATATCCATGGATTGACTATTATCTTATATTTGCTGGAAGCAGGATATTATAATCATGATATGTTAGATTATATGACTTCAAGAATTAATGAGTGGCATAAAATCGCTGAGATGCAAGAATTTGATTTTTATGAAACTGATCCGTCTAAAATAAGGCGGCGCCCTAAAATATGGGAAGACTTACCCGTCTTAAAAGATATACATAATTGTGAAATAGGAGAGGTTCCTTTACCTGTTATTACCGCTTTTCTTTGTCCAAAATCAACCGATATCTTTTGTCCACAGATTACCGGAATTGCTGCCGGCTGAGAGCTTTTGTTGTTCTCAGCCGGCATTCTTTTTTCTTACATCCAAG
>Ga0134103_1003324_pt1 | contig 10941 bp, 8 predicted proteins | sample 14_taG_2_FD_94445 | JGI IMG/M metagenome (GOLD analysis project Ga0134103, IMG submission 94445) | Switchgrass degrading microbial communities from high solid loading bioreactors in New Hampshire, USA - 14_58_20_212_A1 metaG | ecosystem: Engineered > Bioreactor > Semi-continuous > Anaerobic >...
GACCCGGCCTTTCGACCGGGTGCAACGCCGCGTTGTTAACGTGTTTAGGTGTGTTCAGCGTGCAGCCACGTCCGAGCCGTGCCCGGATCGCGGCGCGTCAATCGCCGGATGAGGCCGAGCCTCGCGCCACTTGTGGCAGCCGGATCATATCGAGCACGCTCGTCTGGCTGCTGAGCAGTTTTTGCAGACCGATGAAGCCAAACAGCAGCACGCCGATGATGATCTTGATCCACCAGGGCGACAGCGACCCGTCCAGCGTCAGATACGTGTGGATCACGCCCGGCAACAGCACGCCGATGAACGTGCCGATGACGTAACCGACGCCGCCGGTGAGGAGTGTACCACCGATAACTACTGCTGCAATCACGTCCATTTCGGCGCCGAGCGCGATGGTCGAGTCGCCGGAGCGCTTCGAGAGCGAGAGCACGATCCCTGCGAAGGTCGCCAGGAAGCTGCTCAGCGCGTACGTCGTGATGATCGTCCGCCCGACGGGCACGCCGAGCATCAGCGCGCCGGTGTCGTTCCCGCCGATGGCGTAGACGTTACGCCCATAGCGGGTGAAGTGCGCGACAAAGATGCCGAGGATCACGACCACCAGGAACGCACCCGCCGCGAATGTGAACCGTCCCTTGTCTGGGAAGACGTAAACCAGCTCGGACACTTTGAGGTAGAACGGGTGCCGGATGCTGATCGAGTCGGTTGTCAGAACATATGCCATGCCGCGTGCCAGGAACATCCCGGACAGCGTCACGATGAAGGCCGGTATCTTGAAGTAGTGGATGATCGCGCCCATCGTCGCGCCGAACGTCGTCCCGATCGCCAGCACCATCGCAAACGCCGCCAGCGGGTGCACGCCCTGGCGCTCGATCATCAGCGCGCAGAACACGCCGGTGAACGCGATCACCGAGCCGACCGATAGGTCGATGCCGCCGGAGAGGATCACGAACGTCACGCCCACCGCCGGGATGCCGAGATGCGCGTTGTTTCGCAGCAGGTTACACACCACGCGCATGCTGCCGAAGCTCGAATACTGCGTGTAGCAGAAGATATAGAGCGCGGTGAAGATCGCGAATGTCACAAAGAGCGGAAAGAATCGAGATTTCATGACCGTTTCCTCACCAGACGCGTGAGCGTGTCTCTGAACTCGGGCGACTGAAGGAGCAGGACGAACAGCACCACGATCGCCTTGACGACCAGGTTCGCGGTTGGGTGCAGCTTGCTGACATACAGCGCGGTCAGCAGGCTCTGGACGATCAACACGCCGAGCGTGCTCTGGAACAGGTTGAAGCGACCGCCGCTCAGCGACGTGCCGCCGATCACTACCGCCAGGATCGCGTCAAGCTCGGCCCACTCGCCCGCTTTGTGCGGGTCCGCCGATTTGACCTCACCCGCGACGATCAGCCCGGCCAGTGCCGCCAGCACGCCGGACAGCGTGTAGACGAACATCTTGATGAGCCGCGCGTTGATCCCCGCGTAGTAGCTGGCTTTGGCGTTGATACCGACCGATTCGATCATCATTCCGATCGCGGTGCGCCGCACGAACAGCGTGACGATGATCAGCGCCGCGGCCGCGAGGTAAACCGGAAACGGCAGCCCGAAGATCGTGCCGCGTCCGACAAACGCCAGCGTCTCGTTCGTGAAGGTGGGCGATTGCCCCTCGGTGATCATCTGCGCAATGCCGCGCCCGGAGATCATCAAGATCAGCGTGGCGATAATCGGCTGGATGTCGAAGAACGCGACTAGAAGCCCGTTCCACAGGCCGCACAGCGCGCCCACGCCCAGCGCGATCAGGATCACGAAGCCGGGGGTATAGAGGATGTTCTCCTGCCCGGCCTCGTAGCGGTTGATCAGCACCACCGCCGTGGCCGCACCGATGGCCATCACCGCGCCGACCGACAGGTCGATGCCCTTGGTTGCGATCACCAGCGTCATGCCGATGGCGAGCAGCACGAACGGGGCCGACTGGTCGAGGATGTTGATGGTGCTGCCGATCAGGCGTCCGTTGACCATCCGGATCGAGAAGAAGTTCGGAGAGATGAGCCGGTTCGCGATCAGGATCAGCACCAGGGCTACTATGTTCCAGATGGCGCGCCCGCTCGCCTCGCCGATTCCGACCCGCAGGTCGGCCATTTTGTTCCTGAGCGGTGTAAGTATATGCTCGCCCATTGCTACCTCTCGGCAATCGCTTGCATAATGTTGTTCTCGCTAATCTGTTCGCCTACAAGTTCCATTGTCTTTTTGTGGTCGCGCAGCACGACAACCCGGTCGCTGTAGTCCACGATCTCTGCCAGCTCCGACGAGATGATCATCATCGCCTTGCCGTCTGCGGCGAGCCGCTTGATGATGTTGATGATTTCAGCGTGTGCGCCGACGTCGATACCGCGCGTCGGCTCGTCCAGGATCAGGAATTCGGGATCGGACACCAGCCAGCGCGCCAGGATGACCTTCTGCTGGTTGCCGCCGGAGAGTTCTTTGACGGGCTTCTCGGCGTCCGAAGTGACGATCTGGAGCGCGTCGATCATCTCCTGCGCGATCTGCTCTTGCCGCTTGAGCGGGAGAAACTTGAACCACCCCAGCTTGGCCTGCAGGGCGAGGATGATGTTCTCGCGTACCGTTAAATCGGGGATGAGGCCCTCTTCCTTGCGGTCTTCCGGGCACAGCCCGAAGCCCAGCCGGATCGCCGCGCGCGGCGAGTTGAGGTTCACTTTCTTGTCGCGGACGTAAGCGCTGCCTTTTTCGGCCTTGTGGATGCCGAAGATCAGGTGCGCGATCTCCGTCCGGCCCGAGCCGAGCAGCCCGGCCAGCCCGACGATTTCGCCCTTCTGCACGTCGAGGTCGAATGGCTCCATCATCCCGTGACGCGCAAACCCACGCACCTTGAGATACGGCTCGTGCTCGCGTTGCTTGGCGGCTTTGTTATTGCCCTGAGCGCCTAGCTCCTGGGTAAGCTGCTTGCCGAGCATTTCGGAGATCAACTGCATGCGGGGCAGCTCGGCGGTCAGGTGCTCGCTGACTTTGTGGCCGTTCCGCAACACCGTGATGCGGTCCGAGATTTCGTAGACCTGGTCGAGGAAGTGCGTGATCAGCAGGATGCCGATGCCGCGCTCTTTTAGCGAGCGGATAACGCTAAACAGCGTCTCAACCTCGTTCCGGTCCAGGCTGGACGTCGGCTCGTCAAGGATCAGCACCTTCGCCGACAGGTCCACGCCGCGCACGATCGCGACGATCTGCTGGATCGCAATCGAATACGACGATAGCTCGCGCGTGACGTCAATGTCGATGTTGAATGTTTTCAGCAGCTCGCGCGCTTTCCGGTTCGCGGCGCGTGTGTCCGTGATACCGAAGCGCGTCGGCTGGCGTCCGACGAAGATGTTTTCGGCGACCGAAAGGGTGGGGATCAGGTTGATTTCCTGATACACCGCGCTGATGCCAAGCTCTTGCGCGTGGCGCGGGCTGCGAGGGTCGATCGGCTTTCCTTCCAGGCAGATCGTGCCCGCGTCGCGCTTGTGGACCCCGGTCAGCAGCTTGATCAGGGTCGATTTTCCGGCGCCGTTTTCGCCCAGCAGCGCGTGAACTTCTCCGCTGTGAAGCGTGAAATCGACGTCCACCAGGGCGGGGGTGGCGCCAAAAGTCTTGCTGAGCCCTTTTGTCTCCAGCAGCGGAGACTGTGCTTGCGCTGTACTGCTCATAGTGTGTCTGCCTATAAGTCTCGTTTGGTCCCCAGGTGCGTATTCCCGCAAGGCCGCTGCCCGTCTCGACCTTGCGCGCATCTCGTTTGCGCGAGGGGCGCGCAAGGCCGGGTTTGGGCTATAATCTAGAGGGGAAGCGGCTCGCGGTGTTGAGCATACCGAGCCGCTTCCCGCCTGAGCATCGCCAAAGGGTGCGGTCCCTTCGGCGATGCTGCCTTTAGAGGGGTGTGTTACTGGCGATCCGCCTCGTAGGCTTCGCGGCTGGTGTACAGCTTACCGCCGACCGGGATCCACTTCGGCAGTTCTTCGCCGTTCAGGTGCGCAACCACCGCGTCGAACGCCGGGCCGCCCATGTACGGGCTGAGCTCGACCGTCGCGTTAGCTTCACCCGCGTCGAGCGAGTCGAAGATGTCCGGGATGGCGTCCACCGACACGATCAGGATGTCCTTGCCAGGCTGCAGACCGGCTTCCTTGATCGCCTCAATCGCGCCGATCGCCATGTCGTCGTTGTGAGCGAACACTGCGCAGATATTGGCCGGGTCTTCCGCGCTGAGGAAGCTCTGCATCACCTGCTTGCCCTCGGTGCGGACGAAGTTACCGGTTTCGGAGCGGATGATCTGCATGCCGGGGAACAGCGCGAGCACTTCCCGGAAGCCGGTCGCGCGATCTTCAGCCGCCGCCGAACCAACCGTGCCGTACAGCTCGGCGATGTTGCAGGTGCCAGAGGTCGCCTGAACGAGCCACGCCGCGGCCAGACGGCCCTCGTGCACGAAGTCCGACGACACGCGTGTCACGTACAGCGACGGATCGGCGTCCACATCGCGGTCAACGATCACCACGGGGATGCCCATGTCCTGCGCTTCCTGCAGAACTTCGTCCCAGCCGCTGGTCACCACGGGCGCGAGGATGATGGCGTCCACGTCGCCCTGCGCGATCCAGGCGTTGATGGCCGCGATCTGGTTTTCCTGCTCTTGTTGCGCGTCGGAGAACAGAAGGTTAATGCCACGAGCCTCGGCTTCCGCCTGAACCGCGTTGGTGAAGGCGGTGCGCCAGGCGCTTTCGGAGCCGATCTGCGAGAAGCCAATCGTCAGGCCCTCGCCGCTGCCGCCATCCTGCGCGAACGCTGCCGGGGCGGCAAAGGAGAGCACGAGCACGATCAACAGGAACCACTTTGCTTGCCGCATGTTAATGCTCCTTCAACGGTAAGTCTAAAAAGAGAAACGTAGGGGACGAAAAGGGTTCGCGTATCGCGGGCGGGGCGCCTCCTTTCCAGAAACCGACTCACAGCGAATATGTGAGCGTTCACATATAGTAAAGCACGAGTTTGATCCGGAGTCAAGCATTGCGCAAACACCGCGACAGAATCCGGTAGAGTTTGTGCGCTGTCAGAACTTCAAGATAATCAGGACGGGTATGCGAACCAGAGGCGTTTTTAAATCGCGATGAAAGGACTTCGTTGATGCGTCAACCCATTGCCTATCAACAACCTGATGATCTGCGGCGCGCTCAAATCGCATTGATGCAATGGACCAAACAGGCCGGTGACTGTAACTACTGGCATAAAGGCGACCTTCGCCATCGCATCTTCAATGGCGGCTATAAATACCAGCCCGAGGACCTTTTTTACTATTGGCCGGATGAAACGGGCCAGGTGATTGGCTTTGTGAGTCTCCATTTTTACAGGGGGATGTTTGACCTGCACGTTGCACCGGAACTGCGCTATACGGAGCGTCATACCGAGATGTTCCAGTGGTCCGAAGCGAAGCTGATCGAGTCTGCGGAACGGCTGGCAGAGCCGCTAGAAGCGGTGGCGGTGGACTCGATGGCATGCAATCCGCAGCATGACGAATTCTTGATCGCGCAGGGATATGAGCACAGCGCGCATGTCATGACGTTGACCGAGCACGATTTACAGAACATCCCTGATGCAACATTGCCAGAGGGGTTCCGGTTTCACGACGCAACCGCCGATGACCTGGAAAAACTTGCCGACGTGCACAACCATTCCTTCACTCACAAGTGGACTGCTGAGCTTTATGGCGAGGTGTTTAACGGGCCACTGATGGAATATGAGATTGTGACGGTTGCGCCGGATGGCCGGTTCGCGTCGTTTACCAATGTGTGGGTTGACGAGGTCAATCACACCATCGTCTTTGAGCCGGTTGGCACACACAGCGATTTTCGGCGCAGGGGGATCGGCAGGGCGATGATGGCCTACGTCCTTAAACGGATGCAGGCCGAACACGGGATAGAGCGCGCGTATGTCTGTCACGAGCTAGACGACAAGAATCCCGGAGCGGGGGCGTTCTATTATTCGGTCGGCTTCCGTCCGAAATATGAGATTCACGAATACGTCAAATCTTTGAAGTCGCGGTAATTCCGGTGGGGTTTATCTTTATTTACGCCTAAGCGCTGCGGAAAGGCGCTAGGGGGTGTTGGGCGAGCCGGTGCTCTCGCGGTAGATCACGCGCGGCAGCAGAACTCGCTGCTCGGCCGGGGCGTCCGGATCGTCCATGACCTGCATGAGATACTCAAAACTTGCCATGCCAAGCTGGATCAGATTGCGGCGGACGGTTGTCAACGGCGGCGAGAAGTAGGCCGCCTCGGGGATGTCGTCAAACCCGACGACCGACACATCGCGGGGAACGGACAGCCCTGCTTCGTGCAGCGCGCGGATTGCGCCGAGCGCCATGCTATCGTTCGCTACCACCAGCGCGGTGAAGTCGTGCCCGGCTTCGAGCAGGCGCTTCGCGGCGCGATAGCCGCCGGAGACGGTCCAGTTCGCCTCGTCCGACACCGGCGCGTCGAGCCCGCGCGCGGCAAGCGTGTCGAGCGTCGCCTGATGCCGCACCTGCGCGCTGAACCAGTCCAGCGGACCGCTGATCTCCGCGAAACGGGTGTGTCCGAGGTCGATCAGGTGGCTGACAAGCTGCTCCGTGCCATAGGTTTCGTCAATGGTGACCGATGGCGTGCCGGACGCGCGCACCGAGCCGATCTGGACGACCGGCGTCTCCCCGGTGATCGCGCGCATTTCCTCGAACGCCAGCCCCTTGACCGGCACGATCGAGATGATGCCATCCACCGCCCAGCCCTTGATGTTGTCGAGCGCCTCAATAAGCTGGTGGCGCGGCTCGGTGATGTTGATCAGAATGACGTCGAAGCCGCTGGTTTTGGCCGCAAGCTCCACATTGAGCGCGATCTCCGACTGGCCAGGCAGCCAGATGCCGTACAGGATCACGGCGATGATTTTGGACGACTTCGAGGCGAGCTTGGTCGCCGCCTTGCTTGGCCGGTAGCCGAGTTTATCGATCGCGGCCTGGACCCGCTGGCGTGTTTCCTTCGAGACGTAGGGGTGATCGTTGATGACGCGGGAGACTGTCTGGTACGACACACCCGAGAGCCGGGCGACGTCCAGCATAGTGGGGCGGGGCGGCTTTGAATTCGCCATCAGCGTTCCTGTTGGTTTGCGACCTTTCAAGCAGCCAATTCGCGTATTTTATCGATTCCGAGTGAAGTAATCTACCCGAAATACGCCGGGCCAGCGCGGGCGGCTGTGGTAGGGGAGCTGTGCGGGTGGGGCCAGCGTCAGCGCTTGCGGCGTGCGTATTCTTCGGCGGCGGTGTCTGGCAGGTAGATCCCCGCGTTGACCGGGATCCACTTGGGGACCGGCTCTCCGCGCAGGTACGCCTCGATTGCGTCAAAGGCAGGTCCGGCCATGTACGGGCTGAGCTCGACCGTGGCGTTTGCGTCGCCATTCATCATCGCCAGGAAGATGTCCGGAATCGCGTCGACGGACACGATCAGGATGTCGTCACCGGGATCGAGCCCCGCCGCCTTGATCGCCTCGATCGCGCCGATCGCCATGTCGTCGTTGTGCGACCACACCGCGCAGATCTCGCTAGGGTTTTCGGTGTGCAGAATGCTCGCCATCACCTCGCGGCCCATCGCGCGCCGGAAGTCTGCCGTTTGCGAGACGATGATCTCCATGTTCGGAAACAGCGAGATCACCTCGTTGAAGCCGATTTCCCGGTCCCGCGCCGCGCTAGAGCCGACCGTCCCCTGAAGCTCGACGATCTTGCAGTTGCCAGAGGTCGCCTGCGCCAGCCATGCCGCCGCGAGCCGCCCTTCAAACACGAAGTCTGACGAGATGCGCGTGAGGTAAAGCGAGTCGTCCGCGGTCACGTTGCGGTCGATGATCACCACCGGAATGCCTGCTGCCTGGATCTCCTGCAAAATGGGAGCCCATCCGGTTTCGATCACCGGGGCGAGCATGATCGCATCGACACTCTGCTCAACGAACGAACGCAGCGCCGCAATCTGGTTTTCCTGGCTGTTTTCGGCGTTCGAGAAAATCAAGTTGATGCCGCGCCGCTCGGCTTCAGCGAGCGTGATTTCCGTGAAGGCGGTGCGCCAGTCGCTTTCGGACCCGACCTGCGAGAAGCCGATCGTCAGCGGTTCGCGGCCGTTATCCTGAGCGAGCGCGGTTGCGTCGCCGAACACCATTACCAGCGCAAGGAGCAGGGGCAACCACCTCAAAAGACTTGTTGGCCGCATCAAGCATTGCCTCCTTGCAAAAGTCATTATTTCGTGGCAGTAAGCCGCTGCTCTATTGTAGCACTTGTCGGCAGGGGTGCGCGCAAACTCGTGCGGGCGGGGCATGGTGGGGATTAGAGGGCGTGTAAAGGGGCGGCCTCCGCGTGATAAGCGCGCGCCGGAATGCTTGTGGCTGGCGGCGCAGCCCGTTCAGCGTTCCGGCGCGGTTGCAGCGTCCAGGCAGGCGTAAGCCATGATCGTTTCTTGGGTCGCCTCGGATGCATCAAGCACCGCGGTAATGCGCCCTTCTGCGACGACCAGGATGCGATCGCTCATGCCGAGAATTTCTGGAAGCTCGGACGAGATCATGATGATGCCGATCCCCATCCCGGCAAGCTGGCTCATCAAAGCATGCACCTCAGACTTCGCGCCGACGTCGATCCCGCGTGTCGGCTCGTCAAGGATCAGCACTTTGGGGTTGGACGCCAGCCATTTTGCCAGAACGGTTTTCTGCTGGTTGCCGCCAGACAGGTATTCCACGCGCTGTCGAAGGCTGGGCGTGCGGATGGTGAGCCGGTCGACATAGCGCGCTGCCAGCTCGTTCGCCTTGTCGCGCTGGATCACGCCGAACGACGCGGACAGCGTGTCTAGGTTCGGCAGGGTGATGTTTTCGCGGACCGACTGCATCAGGATCAGCCCATCTTCCTTGCGGTCTTCCGGCACGAGCGCCAATCCGGCGCGGACGGCGTCGGCGGGGGAGCGGATTTCGACCGGCTGCCCGTCGATCAGCACTTCTCCCGCGTCGAGGGGGTCCGCGCCGAACAACGCGCGCGCAATTTCCGTCCGGCCGGAGCCGACCAGCCCGGCTACCCCCAGAATTTCGCCGCGCCGCAGCGTGAAGCTGATGTCTTCGATTACGCCGCGCCGCGTCAGGCCGCGCGCTTCAAGCACGACCTCGCCAGGGGTGACCTGCTTCTTCTGGAACACGTCGCGGATGTCGCGCCCGACCATCAGCCCGATCACTTTGTCGTGCGTTGCTTCGTCGATCGAAAGCTCTCCGACACGCTCTCCATCGCGCAGCACGACGATCCGGTCTGCGATGGTGAAAACTTCGTCGAGCCGGTGCGAGATGAAGATGATGCCCAGGCCGCGCTCGCGCAGACGCCCGACCAGCTCAAACAGCACGCGCACTTCGTCATCGCCAAGCGCGGACGTTGGCTCGTCCATGATGATGACACGTGCGTCCATCGAAAGCGCCTTGGCGATCTCGACCATCTGCTGCTCGGCAACAGATAGGTTTTGGACCAGCGCGCGCGGCGAGAAATTCGCGCCAAGTGTTTCGAGCAGCCGCCGTGTCTCGCGCTCCATCTTGCTTCGGCTCACCACCGACAGCAGGCGCAACGGCCCGCTGGCGTCTGGCTCGCGCCCCAGGAAGATGTTCGTCGCGACGTCCTGATTCGGCGTCAGGTTGAACTCCTGGTAGATGACCGCGATCCCCTGCTGCTGCGCATGGCGCGGATCCTTCGGGTCGAACGGCTCGCCACCCAACCGCATTGTCCCTGCGTCGCTGCGGTACGCTCCGGACAGGATCTTGATCAGGGTGGACTTGCCCGCGCCGTTTTCGCCGATCAAGGCGACGACCTCGCCGGGATAGACCTCGAAATCGACGTCTTTCAGCGCCTGGACACCCGGAAACGCCTTCGAGATGCCTTTGACTTCCAATAGGGGTGTGCGATCCGATCGTGCGCTCAAGTGCAACTCCTCATACATGGTGAGTGTGGGGGACGGGCGCGCCGTCCCCCCGAAACGTCTGGCTGACGAGCTACATCTCCGGCATTTCAAACAGGAACGCGTCGGCGGGGACTTCCCAGCCCTCGGTCGACCATTCGTGCGGGATGCCCTTCTCGTCCAGGCTCGCTTCGTAGTCCGCCAGATTGCCCGCCGTGACCACGTCGACGCCCGTGTCAATGATTCCATCGACCGCGCCGAAATGCTCAAGCGCCTGGTCCACGCCGTACTGCGCCATCATCTTGATGACTTCGACGGAGCGATAGCCCATGTCATACTCACGCTGGGCGATGGAAGCGTGGATCACGCCGCCCATGACGTAGTTGATGACGTCGGTCGTCGCGTCGAACGCCACCAGCTTGATGTCCCCGGCGCGACCAGCTTCGTTGATGGCCGTCGCCCAGGCGGGACCGTTGTAGGCGTACACGCCGAAGGCACCAGCCAGGTCCGGATTGGCCGAGATGACCGAGTTGGCAAGCTGCAGGGCGGTGGCAGCGTCCTCACGGTCGTTGACCGGCTCGAGCGCTTCGATGCCCGAGCCTTCGATGGCATCCAGGAAGCCGTCGGTGCGCTGCAGAGCGTTGAGGGCGGTGTCCGAGCCGCGTCCGATGCCGACCAGTCCGCCATCAGGTAGCAGTTGCTTCATGGCTTCCCCGGCGATCCGACCAGCGGTGTAGTTGTCGGTGCCGATGTAGACCAGTGAAGCGGAGTTCTCGACCGGCGGCGTGTCGAGCGTGGTGACGAGGATGCCCGCGTCGGCGGCGCGCTGCATGACCGGCTCAAGCGCGTTCGGGTCGGATGGCGCGATGGCGATGCCGGTCACACCCTGGGCGATGTAGGTTTCCATCGCCTGGATCTGAGCCGCGACGTCTTCACGCGGCGGGACGAAGAAGATCACCTGATCCTCGCCCAGCCCCAACGCTTCGGCCGC
>Ga0134103_1003325_pt1 | contig 10939 bp, 11 predicted proteins | sample 14_taG_2_FD_94445 | JGI IMG/M metagenome (GOLD analysis project Ga0134103, IMG submission 94445) | Switchgrass degrading microbial communities from high solid loading bioreactors in New Hampshire, USA - 14_58_20_212_A1 metaG | ecosystem: Engineered > Bioreactor > Semi-continuous > Anaerobic >...
ATTATTCATATATAACTCATGGTACTCCTTTGCTAATGTTTTTCTTTGGTTATTAAACATTTTACAATGGATTACCATGAGTTTTCTATATATTACGGCATTTTATTTTACAACTTCCCGCAAACTACTATATCATTATAGTCATTTTTACATCTAAGGTAAATAGTGTTAACAAAAAAATTATCTTTCTTTCAGGTCCACAAGGATAATTTCGTCGCCAATCTTTTTTATGTCCCTCCAGGGAATTACTATTTCTTCTATTCTACCAAAAATCTGAAGAATTGACCACCTGCATGGAAGTATCAGCGATGTGATCCTGCCCGTGTCAAGGCTGAATTCTGCATCCTTTACAAATCCGAGACGTTTTCCGTCTGCAATGTTTATTACTTCTTTATGCCTCAAATCGGCTATTCTGCTGAGGTTTGAATTTGGAAGCTGTATGCCGTCGCGTTCAAAATTTCTCAATTCTCGCTGGACCATGTCTGACCTCTGAAAAAAAACTCCATTACAAATTTATTCATAAATAAAGGAAGTAAGAACACCCTACTTCCTTTTCGTTTTTCGTCCTATACATATTTTCTCATATGTCTTAATGCAGCCTTTTCAAGTCTTGACACCTGTGCCTGGGAAATTCCTATTTCCTCTGCAACCTCCATTTGTGTCCTGCCGCGAAAGAACCTCAGGTCCACAATCATCCGTTCCCTGTCCGTGAGTCTTGAAATTGCTTCCTTTATTGATATATTCTCCAGCCAGTTCTCATCGTTGTTTTTTTCATCACTGATCTGATCCATTACATAAATTGCGTCTCCTCCGTCATGGTAAACCGATTCAAACAGTGATATCGGCTCCTGTATTGCATCAAGGGCAAGCAGGACATCCTCCCTTGGTACATTCATTTCCTCGGCTATCTCACTCACCGAAGGCTCCCTTGACAGCTTGTTTGTCAGTTTTTCCTTTGCCTGCAATGCCTTATAGGCTATATCCTTTAAGGAACGGCTTACGCGGATGGAATTGTTGTCTCTCAGATATCTTCTGATTTCACCGATAATCATTGGTACCGCATAAGTGGAGAACTTAACATTCTGTGACAAATCGAAATTATCTATCGCCTTAATCAGACCTATGCATCCTACCTGGAAAAGATCGTCCACATGCTCGCCCCTGTTGTTGAATCTTTGTATTACACTTAACACCAGTCTGAGGTTTCCATGGATAAATTCTTCACGGGCTTTTTTGTCTCCGTTTTTTATTCTTTTGAACAACTCATCTTTTTGCTTGTTTGTCAGTACAGGAAGTTTCGATGTGTTTACTCCGCATATCTCCACCTTGTTGATCAAAATGACACCTCCCCATTTGCTAAAGCCTATTATCATTTTTTCCGGGAAGGTGCCAAATATACTGATAAAAAGCCCTGAAAATATCCTGAAAACCCCTTGACAGCTTCTTTAACAAAGAGCAATGTTGCATAACAGGGTTTCTATTTTTATTATAATTAATTCATCGTGGAAATATTATCGCTGGTTTATTTCCAGGAAACCTACAGCATCCGGGTTATTTCCTTTTTCAGCCGGCCCAGAATCCTTTTTTCAAGGCGCGAAATATATGACTGGGATATTCCCAGCATATCAGCAACTTCTTTCTGTGTCTTTTCCTTTTCGTTGTTCAATCCAAACCGCATCTCCATTATTCTTTTTTCACGCTTGCTCAGTTTTGCCATTGCGGTGGACAGCAGTTCCCTGTCTATTTCATCATCAAGGTTTTTCTGAATCAAATCGCTGTCGGTGCCAAGAATATCAGACAGCAGAAGTTCATTGCCGTCCCAGTCAACGTTCAGCGGCTCATCAATTGAAACCTCGGTACGAAGCCTGCTGTTTTTTCTAAGGAACATCAGTATTTCATTTTCAATGCACCTTGATGCATACGTAGCCAGTTTTATATTTCGGGACGGGTTATAAGTGTTTATTGCCTTTATAAGCCCGATGGTGCCTATTGATGTCAGGTCTTCAATATCCATGCCCGTATTTTCGAACTTCCTCGCTATATACACCACAAGCCTCAGATTTCTCTCAATAAGGGTTTTCTTTACCATACGGTCCTGCCCTGACAGTTTGTCCAAAAGCTCTGCCTCTTCCTCGTTTGTCAGCGGCGGAGGCAGCGCTTCACTTCCTCCGACGTAATAAATATCCCCGTGCCTGAACAACCTGCTGACTTTTCTCATTAATTCATACAGAGAAGCCGCTAATACATTTACAAGGTTCATGCTATTCCCCCTATCGCTCTTTATATACGATATTATTAAACTGCTACCATTTCAGGGCTTATAATGGCCTTGTACCGTTCACCGGATGAAAGCCTGTTCCGGCTGATGCACACAACAACCTGGGTACGTTCAAAGTATAATTCCTCCTGTTCCACACATACGCTGTCGGGCTTGAAACCAGGAAGCATGCCGTTCAGGGTTCCTATCGCATTGAATGGTATTAGCCTTATCCGTCTCATCCATTCGGAATCGTCATTCAAATCGAGGGTTCCTCTCATTTGTGTCCAGTTTTCAAGCCATTTGACCATTCCTTCGGGCAGCAGCTCCTTAATGCTCTCAAGCTCGGCAATCATAACAGGGCATTGCGAAACAGGATCGGTAAGCGAATTGCCTGTATCAATCAAAGCCTGGAGACACACCGTTCTGCCGCCAAGGCTGATATATGTCTTTACAATGTAAGACTCCTTCTCTATACGTTTTCTGAATATATCCGTGAAGGCACGGACCAGTAAAAAGCCGGTAAGAAGAGTTAATACCAAGAGCAGACCGTCGCTTTTCATACCGGTATAAAACTCACCGTTTTTAAAGTAGATTCCCTGGTTCAGAATGCTCATTAATGCATAACCCGCTCCTGCAAAAATGAAGGTAGAAATATAGAACGACAGCAAGGCTTTCAGCCAGCTTTTCAGCTTTTGCCCCGGGAAAGCAATGGCTGCCATCAATATGGACAGCATTACCTTTCCTCCAACGGTATAAAGGGTATTGATCCTGGGACACAAAAGCATTACAATCAGGTAAACGGCACCGACGGCGGATGAAATGAGTTTGCGCAGTGTTGTTGAATACCTGCCCGATAATTTCTCGGTTACAGACAGGATCCCGTAGTTAACAACAATATTCTGAAGGAATAATATATCTATGTAGACCGACATATAAACACCTCTGCCCGTCAAACCATCAATATGTTCAGTGCCATGATCCTTCGCTGACCCCGGAGCGCCAAATGAGCATATTTTTCCCGTTATACACCTATATGCAGGATCTGGGATGTTTATAACAGCAATTTGATAATATTGTTTGCGCCGACCGGTTAAACTGTTTATTAATATTATACAGCCCGTGAACCGCGGTATTTGTCAAAAAAAATTATGACCTTTAAATTTCCTGAACGGATTCAGAAGGAATATGAACAGTTAATTTCATCCCGGTTTGCCTGTTTATTTCTTGGTCCTGGATACTTTTGCCGCCTGTAATATAATAAAGGAAACATAAGTACGGTATTTTCCCCGCTAAAGGTCGGGCAAAAAACCTGGATATAATTTGGCTGTTGATTTTACTAATTTTTTGGCTTATTATATAATCATATAATAATAATGGTATTATCTGGAGTTGACATGAAAAACCCGGTTGAAGTATGGTATCTGTATCACAGCGGGTTTGCCGCAAAAATAAACAATAAACTGCTGATCTTCGATTATTACAGCAACCGTCCCGCCAATGACGGGCCTTCTTTGTATAATGGAATCTTCAATCCCGGTGATTTTAAGGATCATGATGTGTTTGTTTTTGTATCCCACCGCCACAGGGATCATTACAATCCAGTTATTTTCAGGTGGATGAATGAAAACCCGAATATCAGCCTGATTATCTCGTCCGATGTAAAGGGTTATAAATCCCATCCGAATATATACAAAACCGAACCCGACAATAAATATGAAATCAGGGACATATATGCTGAAACTTTTGCCTCCACTGATGAGGGGATTGCCTTTCTGGTGAAAGCAGAGGAAACAGTCCTTTTCCATGCCGGTGATTTACACTGGTGGCACTGGGACGGAGAACCCGATTCGTTTAACAGGCAAATGGAAATACAGTACAAGGCCCAGGTAGAAAAGCTGAAAAAGCACCATATTGATATTGCATTCCTGGTGGCGGATCCAAGGCAGGAGAATTTTTCACTGCTTGGTCTTGACTGGTTTGCAAGGGAAGTATCATGCACACATATTTTTCCCATGCACTTTTCCAACGATTACAGTATAATGAATAATATTAAGAAGTACATGGAATCAAACAGTATACCAGCTGAAATACATTTAATAACCAAAAGGGGACAACGGTTCTGTATCGGGAACTGAAAACAGGGTATGGTGAGGTCAGTTATGAAGAAATTTCTTAAGGTGTTTTCATATTGCGCAGGGTTTACCGCTCTGCCGCTCGCAATAAATTTTATTGCTGCTGTGCCTGTTGTTGTTTTTTTTATGGTTTTATATTCACTGCCAGGAATTCTTGTGGGCAACCCGGATCCATTCATGAGCATTGACTTAAACAGGGTTATGCAAAGTTCCATTATGCCTTCCCTGATTCTTTCAGGAATACTTACTTTCTTTTCTGCATGGGCAATCCATGCAATTTTCAAAAGAAAATTCCTTGAAAGGCTGTCATTTAACAAAACACAGCCGGCATTCATTGCAGCAGGTTTTTTGGCCGGTTGTGCCCTTCAAATGCCTACAGGTTTCATTGTGTCATTGATAGAAAGCGCAGGCGTAGCACCCGACCTGTTTGAAAAGTATTCTGAAAATATTGAAACATTGATGGATAATCAAAACATTATCCTTCAGATTCTTGCGGTAGGGATAGCGGCCCCGTTGATTGAAGAAATCATATTCCGCGGGCTGATTTTCAACCAGCTCAAAAAGAACACACCAATATCCGTGGCGCTGGTAATCCAGGCCCTTCTTTTCGGTATAGCACACTTGAATGTTGTCCAGGGCTCATACGCCTTTGTTTTAGGTATAATACTGGGCTTGGTTGCCTTATGGTCGGATTCGTTACTTCTCCCGATAGCAGTTCACGTGGGCATGAACTTATCAGGAGTATTCCTTTCGGAATTTGAATCAGGCATATCGGATATAGCCGGCCTGGTTATGCTGATAATCTCATTTTTGCTGGCGCCTGCATGCATGCTTTTTATACATCGCAGGATAAAAGAAGTCGGTGATTTGACCTGATCATTCCTCCGTGAGCAGGGGTTTGTGCGTGAACTTACGCCTGCCCGCGGCATAATCGGCAACAATATGCCCGCTGCCAATCAGCTTGTATTTATAGATTGTAAGCCCGTCCAGCCCTACGGGTCCGCGGGCATGTATCTTGTTTGTACTGATGCCCACCTCGGCGCCGAAGCCGTATCTGAATCCGTCGCTGAAGCGGGTTGAGCAGTTCCAGAATACATTCCCTGAATCAACAAGGTTCATGAATTTTTCCGCAATCTCCCTGTTTCCGGTGATAATTGCATCGGTATGGCCGGAACCGTAGGTATTGATATGGTAAATTGCTTCATCGGCAGAACCTACTATTTTTATAGACAATATATAGTCAAGGTACTCTGTTTTCCAATCCTCTTCCGAAGCAGGAGCAATATCGATTATTTCCCGTGTTTTTTCGCATCCTCTTAACTCAACGGAGCTTTCATTAAGCTTCCTTTTCAGTTCGGGCAGGAATTGCCCGGCTATATCACTGTGAACAAGCAGCGTCTCTGTTGCGTTGCATACCGCCACATACTGGGTCTTTGAATCGTTAACTATATCAACTGCCATTTTAATGTCAGCGTCCTTATCGACATAGCAATGGCATATTCCGTCGGCATGGCCCAGAACAGGTATCCTTGAATTATCCATGATATACCTTACGAACTCATTGGAACCCCGGGGGATTATCAGGTCTATGTATTTGTCAAGTTTCAGCATCCGGTTTACATCTTCCCTTGTCTCAACAAGATGAATCCAGCCGGTTGGAATACCCGCCTCGGCTGAAGCCTTTTTAATGAGTTCAGTCAGAATACGGTTGGTTTCAAGTGCCTCCCTTCCGCCTTTGAGCAATACGGCGTTCCCGCTTTTCAGGCACAGTGCGGAGATCTGAACAAGAGCATCGGGCCTGGATTCAAAAATTATACCTATTACTCCTATAGGGCAGCTTATCTTATACAGGTTAAGGCCATCGTCCAGCTCGGTTGCCATGAGCTTTTTCCCGACAGGATCGGGAAGGTTTATCAGGCTGTTGATACCATCAACCGCATCGGAAATTTTCCTGCTGTCAAACTTCAGGCGTTTCAGGAGAGGCTCAGGCAGATTCTCTTTTATGCTTCGTTGCATGTCTTCCTCGTTTGCCCGGATTATATCTTCCCTGTTATTATCAAGGTAATCAGCTATTAGTTTTAAGGCATGGTTTTTCTGTTCCGCAGTCATTGATGAAAGAGAGACCGATACCTTTTTCGCCGTTACCGCACTTTGAACCATATCCATAACAATCCCTCCAGGATATTATTCACACATATAAATTTAAATTACAGCAATTATAACATATCTTTTTATTAATTGAACAGTCATGTTATAATGTTTCCATATTATTGAAATATCATCGTCTTGACTTGGCAATATTTTGACTGTAACATGTGAAGATATGGAACCTGAAATTTTACTTAAATTTTTCGGCAAAATAGTGGTATTATTGATTATATAACAATTTGCCAGGTTAATTTAAGGGGGTAGAAAAATGTTCAGATGGAGCGAAAATTATAAAACCGGTATCGATACAATTGACGAACAGCACAAAAAACTGGTAGACATTGGTGCCAAACTTGAAGACATGCTTTATGCCGGGGATTCACTTGACTATTACGACTATATACTTGAGACGATAAACGAGCTGAAAGACTATGCAGACTACCATTTCAGCTATGAAGAGAGAAAAATGCGCGAGAGCGATTACCCCGGTCTGGAAGAACACCGTATGGAACATCTGTACTTTGTAAAGAGAATAGACAAACTTGCGATGCAGGACATTGACAGCCAGCAGATAGGTGTAATATCCGAAGCACTGGACTTTTTGGCAAGATGGCTTTTCAGCCATATTCTGAATTCTGACATGAAATATGTGGATCACCTGAAAGGAAACGCAGGCAAATAAGAAAGGAAGATCAACACCGGATGTCAAACTTACAAAAGGAAATCCAGCAGCAGGTACAAAGGCGAAGAACTTTTGCAATAATATCCCACCCTGACGCAGGGAAAACAACACTGACAGAAAAACTTCTGCTTTACGGCGGTGCCATTAACATGGCAGGCTCTGTAAAAGCAAGGAAGGCTAAAAAATATGCAACATCCGACTGGATGGAAATAGAAAAACAGCGTGGTATATCGGTGACATCAAGCGTAATGCAGTTTGAATACAACAACTTCTGTATAAATATTTTAGATACCCCCGGGCACCAGGACTTCAGTGAAGATACCTACAGGACACTGGTTGCCGCCGACAGTGCGGTCATGCTCATTGACGGCGCAAAGGGTGTTGAAGCCCAGACGATAAAACTGTTTCATGTATGTAAAATGCGCGGGATACCCATATTCACTTTCATAAACAAACTGGACCGGGCAATAAAAAATCCTTTTGACTTAATGCAGGAAATAGAGGATGTACTGGGTATCCGCTCTTATCCAATGAACTGGCCGATTGGCACAGACGGCGATTTCAAGGGGGTATACAACAGGAAACACAGGCATATTGAACTGTTCACAGGCGGTAATCACGGCCAGTCAATAGTTGAATCTACTGTTGGCTCTGCCGATGATCCCGTTTTTCATGACCTGCTCGGTGAGCCGTATTATTCTAATCTGGTTGAGGATATAGAACTTTTGAACATCGCCGGGGACGATTTTAACCTGAAAGAGGTACTGGAAGGAAAACTAACTCCGATTTTCTTCGGCAGTGCAATGACTAATTTCGGCGTGGAACCGTTCCTGGAAGAATTCCTGAACATGGCGCCTCCGCCGGGTGAACGTATTTTCACCGATACTGTAATTGAACCTGATACAGAGGACTTTTACGGCTTTATATTTAAAATCCAGGCAAACATGAATCCTAATCACAGGGACAGAATTGCATTCTTAAGGATCTGTTCGGGCAGGTTTACAAAGGGAATGGAGGTCTATCTGTCCAACAGCAGCAAAAAGATCCGGCTTGCACAGCCGCAGCAGATAATGGCCCAGGAACGTGAAATTGTTGATGAGGCATGGCCCGGGGATATCGTGGGGCTTTATGACCCCGGTATCTTCAGGATTGATGATACATTAAGCACAGCCAGGCCGGCGGCTTTGTTTTCCGGGATACCCATGTTCCCTGCTGAGCATTTTGCAAGGGTTGCACCCAGGGACACGATGAAAAGGAAGCAGTTCCTTAAAGGAATACAGCAGTTGTCTGAAGAAGGTACCATTCAGGTTTTCAGGCAGCTTGATATTGGTGTGGAGGAATTCCTCGTAGGCGCCGTAGGCGTTCTCCAGTTTGAAGTTCTTGAGTACAGGCTTCTTAATGAATACAATGTGGATATAAAAATTTCAATGCTGCCGCACAAGTTTGCACGCTGGCTGATAACTACCGGCACCGATCCCCGCGATTTGAACCTGACTTCGTCCACGATCCTTGCAGAAGACAAAAATGATCGTTATATGCTTATCTTTGAAAACCAGTGGTCGATTGACTGGGCAAAGGAAAAGAACAGAGGAATTGAATTATCAGATGTTTCAGTTTAGAAGGATAAAAGAATAAAAACCGGTATAACCTTCCTGGTTACAATAACAGGAAGGTTTTTTTAATCCGTTGTTTTTTCCGGCCACGGACTATCTTCTCGGTATTATAAACATTGCAATAAGGTACAGAAGTATTCCGCCGACAAAAGCAGAAAGCAGTGACAGCGTTGCCCATATAAGGCGTATCACCGTGGGATCAATCCCCAGGTATTCGCCTATCCCTCCGCAAACACCGCCGATAACCTTGTTCGTGTCCGAGAGATACAGCTTTTTATCCATAAAATCACCCCATAAATAATTTATACAACTAAGCTATGTACAGAATAATACGGTCCGGACATCATAAAGTATGACAGTTGAACAGGATTTATTTTATTCTGTACACTTCTTCAGGTGATTTGATATGAACATCTTCACTCTTTAGTATCTCAAGGGCTTTTTCAGGTTCTTCAACCCTGAAAATAACCAGCGCGCTGTTCGGACTGGAATTGCCTACAAAAGCGTACATGTATTCAATACTTATGCCCTTCCTGTCAAGTACGGACAAAGTCTTTGCCAATCCGCCCGGCTTATCCTCAACTTCTATGGCTATAACATCATTTATGCTTACTGTAAAACCGTTATCAACGAGAATTTGACTTGCCTTGCCGGGGTCATTGACAATAAGCCTCAACACGCCAAAATCGGTTGTATCTGCAATTGACAGCGCTCTTATGTCAATATCGTTATCGCCGAGAATGCCTGTAACCTTCGCAAGCCTTCCGTGTTTATTCTCAATGAATATTGAAATTTGCTTAATCAGCATGATACCACCTCTGAAAAACTCTATTACCTGATTAAATTATATCTTAACCTTCCTGTATCAGGCAAGGAGATTTTATACCCGCCGCTCTTGCAAACGAAGCGACTGTTTCCGGGCATTCGCACGATAGCCTTTCTTTTCTGTTCAAGTGTTTGTAGCTATCGTACAATGCGAGGAAACTTTTAGCGGAATGCAGCATAGAATTGCGCTGTCAGAGCGAGAATTAGCAAGCCGACTGTTTGAGCAAAAATGCATCCTACTATATTTTTTCTTAAGCATTTTTGCGAGTTTCGGCTTGCCCGAGCTGATACTTACCAGTTCTTGCAAATGAAGCAACTGTTTCCGAGCATTCGTACGATAGCTTTGCTTAATCATCATGTGTGGTGATATTGTGCAATGCAAGGAAACTTTTAGCGGAATGCGTATTCAGAACCGTAACTGTGATAAAACGGGCTGCCGGTACATGCGGCAGCCCGTTTCGGATTATACCTGTCTCTGGTCGGAGATGTTTGCATTATTGTTATCCAATGACAGCTGCTCCAAATCGTCATACGGCGGATCTTCTGTGGTACCTTCCAGGAGAACAATGTCAAACTCATTTGGAGGCGTTCCCCAGGAGTTTCCTGTAAACGTGACAAATGCACGATCTACCAGGAATCCGCCCTTGGTGTTGTAGACCACGTTATTGTTTATGGCGCCTGTTGTATCCGGATTGATATACATTCCGGTTCTGAGACTGTAAAACGTATTGTTTTCCAGCAGCACGTTCTGGGTATTAACCTGTGATACAACTGCCCGGTTCACAACCCAGTCGTCCATAGGCGGATCCTGTTCGGGTCCGTATATCGTATTTCCGATGATCCTGACATTCGGCGCACCTATCTGAATAAACTCCTTAGGATACGGCTGGTCGCTTGTTATCGTCAGTCCCTGAACGGTTACATCGCTTCCTGTAATAAGCATGAGTATAATATCACTTGTAAGGATTATCTCGGCACCGGGTTCACCAAGCAGGGTTATCCCCTGTTTGTTCACGTTAATCTGGGTTGAAACCTCATAGGTACCCGTGCCTATATGAACCGTACCACCTGCTGCCACCGCATTTATACCGTCGGCAATGTTTCCGAACGGACGGGCAATGCTTCCGTCGCCGTCAACACTGCCTGCCTTCACTTGAATGTTTTCAGTATCAACCACCTGGTTCACGGCATTATCAAGTGCCTCCTGCAGTTCCTCAACGGTCAGGTAACCCAGGCCAGGACGGTTCCTGAGCAACTCATCCAACACTATATCCTGGGC
>Ga0134103_1003328_pt1 | contig 10932 bp, 10 predicted proteins | sample 14_taG_2_FD_94445 | JGI IMG/M metagenome (GOLD analysis project Ga0134103, IMG submission 94445) | Switchgrass degrading microbial communities from high solid loading bioreactors in New Hampshire, USA - 14_58_20_212_A1 metaG | ecosystem: Engineered > Bioreactor > Semi-continuous > Anaerobic >...
ATTTCCAAAGTGGACGGAGGTGTTGCTAGACGCACAGTTGACGGCAGCATTGCTGGATAGGCTCACCCACAAAGCCCATATCCTAAACATCAATGGCGAAAGCTACCGCTTTAAGCAGGCACTCGCCAGGCAAACCACTGATTAATTTTTTTGCACAAGTGGCCTAATTTCTGACCAGCAAATGGCCTAATTTTTGATTGACATTAACATATTTCGGCATTATAATCCATTAAATCCTCATAAATAGCTACAGATTGTGACATATAGATGTCACTAACTTATGGTATCAAGTGAATATGCGGGAAAAACGTGGGAGGTGAAAGGAATAACTAAAAGAAAGTTGAATATTTGCAATAAGTGTATTTGTTAGGAGAAAATAGGAAGCATGGTGATAATTGAGAAACGCAACAATTAAAATGGGAGGTGAGAATAGATGGGATTTTTGCAGGCGATGCAGCAAATGGGGCAAAGTGAAAATAAGCAGGGATTGGAGCCTTACCTGGTAAGACCTATGAACAAAGACGGTAAAGAAATAAGGGTTTGGTTAAAGGTTCAGGGGGATTGGCGCCAGGATACTTTAGATATTATCGGAGTAACTCGTTTGGATATAGCCGACTATAACGCCAGTGCAGTTCCTCTAAAGAAATATATGTATAGGAAACCGCCCTCCCAGACCACATCGTCGTTTTCCCCCATACATCTGACTGGCTCATTGAAAAATGATGCTGAAAAAAACCGGGAACTATTTTGCCCACCTGATTGGGAACAGAACAAAGATACCCATTTTGCCAAAATGAAGAATCGTATCCTAGACGCATACGAAAGAGAAGGAATATTTACCTCTGGGTCAGTCGACCGCATTTTTCAGGGGATGGAAGAAAAAATTGATGCGATCCTGCCTGATTTGGACAATAAGCAGTCTTATATGGTGGTATTTGTAATAGATGATAATGGTGAGCCGATCTATCCAGGTGAGGTACCTACCTTTGAAAAATTTTTCGTCCGCAAGCTGGAACAAAGTCTTGCTGGTGGGAAACAAGCTCCCAAGAAGAAGAAAAGTACAGTGAATGTCGGCCACAAGCAGAGTTGCAGTATTTGTGGGAGTCAAATGTCCAGCGGTATCACCCTGGATCGGGTATTTAAATTCGCTACTTTTGATAAGTTATCTGTTTTAGCTGGTTTGGACAAGCAAGAGATTCCTTACAGTTTCTCCGTTTGTAAAACCTGTTTTGAGCAAATTTCCTCTGGGAGGGAAAAGACAGACCGCTTGCTTGTCAGAAGGGGAATATTGAATGATATTTTGGTCTGGGCAATACCAGAGGCTGTAGGGGAGAAATCCTCTGACATATTCGAAAAATTTTTATACTCCTGGGAAGAAAAGCTGGATAGAAGTGACGTAGCTGGTTTGGAAGAAAACATAGAAGCTAAATATTTTTCCCGCCTGGCCCGTATTGGACAGGGCTTGATATTTCATTTTGTATTCTGGCAGCAGAATAACGCTCAGGAGATAGTACATCTGATGGTGGAAGATGTGCCTCCGGAGAGGCTGGCCCGCCTTGAATCTGTATGGCAGCAGGTGAACAAGGAATATGCCGGATGGGCCAAGGATACTGATTTGGATGCAGCTATCCGCAGTTTGCATGCTACTCTGAATGCTTTTGCCGGGAAGAGTAACTCGGACAAAATGGTTTTCCGGGATTTTGCTTTGCAGGTCATTGGCAGTATGCTGCAGGGAGAAACCTTGCCGGTGGAAATGTTCAAACAGTTAATTGTCACTAGAATTCCCCGTTTGATTTTCGAGGGCAATACCCGGGATGCTTATTTATCTATGCGATTTGCAGAGTTATGGGTGGAATATATGTATCGACTTAATCAGGAGGTGAACAAATGAACCTGGAATTTTTCTCTAAATTCCACGATCCTTATATGCAAACTCCAGCAGGGCAAGGAGTGTTTTTAGCGGGAGTTTTACTGGGCTACATGGCATACCGGCAAGCAGGCAAAGACGGGGATGTAAGCCAAAGCCCGATCTTTAAGCAAATTCAGTTTGGACGAATGGATATGGTCAACTTGAAAAGACTTCTGAGCCGGGTTCCGACTCTGCTGGCTGCTTACAGGGAAGATATGAAATATACGAATCTGATGTCGCAGCTTAGTGCAGCTGCTACTAAATTAATACTGCAATCAGCAGATGAAGAATTGGGCACAAACGGAAACTTTGCTTTTGCTGCAGGATTTTTAAATGCCAATTCCTATTTTTGGGATATATTCCCTGTGAACCAAAAGGATGCTCAATCAGAAGACGGAAAGGAGGAGGCATAATATGGCCTTTAATCAAAGAAAAGAGTATTTATTTCTGTATACGGTCAAGGATGCTAATCCCAATGGTGATCCGTTAAATGAGAATCATCCACGCTATGATAAAGATACTGCTCAAGCCATGTCCTCTGATGTACGCATAAAAAGGACTATTCGGGATGAATGGGTGCGAGAAGGAGAGACAGTTTTTGTTGATGGTAAACCTAAATCCCTGAAAACTCGATTTGAAGAACTAAAGCAAGAGACCGGCAAAGATGATGCTCGGAAAATTATGCAGGAATGTCTCGATGTAAGACTGTTTGGAGTTACCTTTGCATTGGGCAAAGAAGCTTTTGCTTGGACGGGTCCGGTTCAATTCAAGTGGGGCAGGTCTTTACATAGTGCCACTTTTGAATTTGTTCAAGGAACGGCCGCTTTTGCTACGGAACGTGGGGGAGCGGACAGTCAACAGCGCTCTTTCCGCAATGAATATTTGGTACCCTTTGCTTTGATGGGGGTATATGGCATAGCCAATCAAAACGCCAGTGAGGAAACTGGTGCCAGCGAAGCTGACCTGCAAAAACTGGTGGATGGCTTGTGGCATGGAACGGACAACCTCATTACCCGGAGTAAAAATGAACATAAATCCCGTCTGTTGATTGAAATCACCTATAAAGAAGGATTCCATGGCAAAATTGGAGCTCTGGATGACAAAATCACCCTGTTGGACCGGGACGGTAAAGAAATGGACAGTCAAAAACAAAAGGCTGTGCGCAGCCTGCAGGAATTAAGCCTGGATATCGGTGACCTGCTGAAGGCCATTGAAGCCAAAAAGGATGCGATAGCTTCCATCAAGGTTATAACTGATGGAGAACTCAAGATTATACAGGAAGAAGAGCTAAAAGGAATCAGCCAAGTTGAAGTGAGGTGATGGGGGTGGTCCTAGTTTTTGATATTGAGGGAGATATGGCACTGTTCCGAAAGCCCTATACTACTACTTCTATGGTGTCATACCCTTTTCCCCCACCCACAGCTGTTGCCGGTATGTTAGGAGCTATAGTTGGGATCAACCATGAAGCCAGCCAGAATGCTAAGAATGCCCGGTACTGGGACAAAATGAAGGGCGTCCAGATAGGCATAGCCATGCAGAGTCCTCTGCGCTGGATCAATACAGCCGTTAACTTGATGAAGTTAAAGACTCTGAATGAAAAAATGACTGAACATATACAGGTAAAGCATCAGTTGGTAAAAAAGCCCCGTTACCGCATTTACGTTAAGGGAGGAGAAATTTACTCCGAACTAAAGCATAGGCTGGAGCGGGAAGAGTTCATCTATACCCCTTGCCTGGGAGCAGCCTATGCTCTGGCAACAATAACATACCTGGGAGAGTATGAGGCCGTCGCTGCTGATCCGGCGGCGGGATTCAATACCATTGTCCCGGCCTATGAAGGTTTGGAACTGGACATTGTCCGGTCTGGTTCAGTATTTAGTGAGCAGGTACCGGTACAGTTGACCAATTCCCGGCGCCTAAGCCATACCATTCTGGTTTATTATACTCCCCCTAATAAAGAAGAAAAACCTGTATTATATGTGCGCAATCAAGGGGAGCTGCAGAGCAGCATGGTGAACGGGGAAAAGGTGGCCTGGTTCAATGCTTGGTAAAGCTTGCAGCCATCCTGGTAAACCGCTGGAAGACCACCTTATCAATACTTTTAACATAGCTCGATCTTTGGCTGAGCATTACGGGCTTAACCTGGATGAAAACGAACAGTACTCTATTCTGATCCACGATATTGGCAAGGCACATCCTGCTTTTCAAAAGCGGTTGTGCCGTTCCTGCTCCCAGGCTAATACCTGCCCAGAAGCCAATCGTGCCTCAACTGAACATGCTTACAATGGCCATGCCAATCCCTCCGCCAGTCTTGTAATGGCTAATACCAAGAACTTTATCCTGGCAGAAACTGTACGGAGGCATCATGGTGCTTTACAAGACCTGGATGAAATAAAAAGACACTGGGTCAGTGGAGAATATTCCGAATTTATAGAGGAGTTAAAAACCCTCCATCCCTGGCCGGGAATGATTAAGCTGGGGATATGGGATTCCGTACCTGTAGATTTTGCCGAAGGTTTTCCCGAGCAAGAAAGCTGGGAAGACCTGTGCTTTGACCAACTGGAGATATTCCTGCCTGTTAAGGACCATCAGGCAATGAGCCAGTTATGGCTGGAACTGCGCAAGTTGTACTCCCTTTTAGTTACCGCTGATCGTTGGGATGCCACCGTATCCAGTGATTGGCAACCGCAGAAATTACGCCATAATCCCCAGAAATTTGAAGACTTTATTAAACAAAAGCATGACCAGGCTCAGCAAAGGGGTATCAATGACTTAGCCAAGTGGCGCAGCCAGTTATATGAAAAGGTCATCAGCAATGCGGAGCAGGTTATGCAGCGACCAGACCTGTATACTTTAAGTCTGCCTACCGGTGCCGGTAAAACCCTCATTGGCTTGGCCATAGCAGCTCTGGCAGCGGAACGGTTTCAAGCCACTGGAATAATTTATGTCCTACCTTTTATAAGCCTGGTTGACCAGAATGCTGAAGTAGCAAAACAACTATTTGAGCAGGTCCAAGAAGACCATTCTTTAGCCTACGGAGAAGAAAAATACGAAGATTATGCGGACAAAAAATGGGGAGAATTTTTAACCTTCTTCCGATACTGGGATATGCCCATCGTGGTAACAACCCTTGCAAAATTCTGGGAGACGCTATACTCTCCCCGGGCTAATGACACCATGAGTTTTCATCGCTTAAGCCGGGCAGTAGTGGTACTTGACGAACCTCAGACCATTCCTGCGGAGTACTGGGAAGGTTTGGGCAAGACCTTAGAACTGCTTAACCAGCAATGGCATACTACCTTTATCCTGATGACCGCAACCCAGCCAGCTATTGTACAGGGAACGGAACTGGCCCCGGAAAAGGTATTTTTCCCCAAGAACCGTCACCGGATAATCTGGGATGATAAGCCCCTGCATGTCCGCCAACTGCCGGATTTTTTAGATGAACGGGGCTGGCGGGAACGAGACAGCCTGATAATCGTAAATACCCGTGAAGCCGCTCTGCGTACCTATTTGGCAGCTCGGGAAAGAAACCTTCCCGCATTTCTGCTGTCTCGCTGGCTTACTCCCTGGGATCGGCAGCACATCTTGGAAGAACTCTTGAGACTGGAACAGGCAGGCAAACCCCGGTGTCTGATCGCCACCCAGGTGGTGGAAGCAGGGGTTGATCTGGACTTTGACCTGGTTTTCCGGGATTTAGCGCCCTTTGACAGCATTGTCCAGGCGGCCGGACGGTGCAACCGCCATGCCAAACGGGATAAGCCGGGCGAACTGTGGGTGGCAGAGCTGGAGGATGATGAAGATAGAGATCGTTCTTTAGCTTCCTATGTATATCGCAGCACATTGTTGAACCAGACCAGAAATCTCCTGCAAGAATATATGACTTTCTCGGAAGACCAGATTGCATTGGCTGTAGTAGAATATTATCACCGTTTGAGTAACTCCGTTATTCCCGATGAACTATGGACGGATGTTGTTAAAGGACACTGGGGTACTGTCCACCCCTTATACCCGGAGCAAATACCTGAGGATTCCCTGCTAATAGATAGAGACGGAAGCGTAGCTAAGTTGCTGGAAGAGCTCCAGTCCCTCCCCCTGACAATAGAAAACCTGTCCAGGAGACGAACCATTAACCGCCTTCTCAGCCAGCATGCTATAAACGTACGGCCCAAACTCCTGGAAGAATGGGAAAACCGACTGGGTGGATTTATGATAGGTGATAAGCAAGAAATATTAACCAGGACTGCCTCCTGGTGGCTATTGCATCCGCCGGGTATTGAAAAGGTTTATTCCCCAGAGGCTGGTTTTATTCCTCTTAAATATAGCGAGCAATACGCATTGCTGGGCCCCAAAGGAGCTAATCCATGAGAGATGAGAGACTCGGACTTTCAGGTTAATGGAACCCTTATTTGGTACTACTACATTTGCAAGCGGCAAGTGTGGCTGATGGCTCATGCGCTGGTTCCAGATCAAGATGATGAGAATATCAGGCAGGGGAGAGATATTCAGGAGTTCAGGTATCCCCGCGATCAAAAGGAGATAAGCCTGGGTCACGTTAAGATTGACATGATGCGCAGTGAAAAAGGCCAGTTGGTAATAGGCGAAATCAAAAAAAGCTCACGGTTTTTAACCAGTGCTACCCGGCAGGTGCAATTTTACTTATGGCAGTTTGAGCAGATGGGTATCGAAGCCCGAGCCGAGCTGTTTATTCCTGAAGAACGGAAGCGTTTTGAAGTAACCCTAGATGAAGAAGCGCGCCAGGAACTGCATGCAGCGGAAAAGGAAATCACGGATATAGCGCATCAACCATCCCCTCCGCCAGCAGAGAAGATCAATTGGTGTAAATCCTGTGCCTATGCGGAGTTTTGCTGGGCTTAGATATTGGGTGATGGATGTATGAAGAAAGCAATATATGTTTTCAATGATGGTGAAATCAAACGAAAAGATAATACTTTGTGTTTTGAAAGCGAACAGGGCAGACGGTTTATTCCGGTGGAAGACATTAATGAAATACATATTTATGGTGAAGTGACTTTAAACAAGCGCTTCTTAGAATTTCTCACTGAAAAAGAGATAATACTGCACTTTTACAACAATTACGGCTATTATTGCGGATCATATTATCCCCGGGAACACCTGAACTCAGGATACATGATTTTACGCCAGGCAGAACACTACCTGGATAAGGAGCGGCGCATGGTACTGGCAAAGGCTATTGCCAGAGGAGCAATTGCTAATATGCAGGAAGTATTGAGATACTATCTTAACCGGGGAAAAGATGTGGGCACGCAGTTACAGAATATTGAATCACTGGCAGCGAGTATTGATGGCGCCCAAACCATTGAAGTGTTAATGGCTATTGAAGGAAATATCCGGGATGCCTATTACAGTGCGTTTAATACAATCATTGACAAAAGCGAGTTTTACTTTGAAGGCCGAACCCGGCGACCTCCCCGGGACAGAATAAATGCATTAATCAGCTTCGGCAACACCATGGCTTATACCACCTGCCTGAGCGAAATATATCGGACCCATTTGGACCCGCGGATTTCATTTCTGCATACTACCAACTTCCGGCGCTTTAGTCTTAACCTGGATATCGCTGAAATATTCAAGCCCATTTTGGTGGACCGCATAATATTCTACTTGCTGTCCCACAACATGCTGAAATCCAATCACTTCGAAAGCAAAGTAGCAGGTATTATCTTAAATGACAAAGGGCGGCAAGTGTTTATCAGCGAATGGGAGAATCGACTGCGTACCACGATCAAACATCGTGAAATCGGCAGGTCGGTGTCTTATCGTCGCCTTATAAGACTGGAACTTTACAAACTGGAAAAACATCTCATGGGAGAAAAACCGTATCAGCCTTACATTAGCAGATGGTAGGGGAGTTAAAATGTTTGTAATTATGGTTTACGACGTGGAAGTAAAACGGGTAAACAAAGTCCTGAAAACTGCGCGCAAGTATTTGTATTGGGTGCAAAACTCGGTACTGGAAGGAAATATCAATGAAAGCAGCTATAAGCGGCTTAAAATGGAATTAAGCCGCATTATAGATCCGGAATATGATTCCATAATTTTTTATACCTTTCGCACCACCAAGTATTCTGAACGGGAGATCATGGGAGTAGAAAAAGGGGGAGAGACCCAGTTCCTGTAGTTGGAGGGGGAAGAGGAACCATATGCGACTTTGCCGCCTGGAATTGCTGTTTAGCAGTGAACAGAACCATAGACTGGCTCCATTTTTGGGTTCTACTATTCGCGGGGCATTCGGAAATATCTTAAAGGAACTACATTGCACCAAGGAACATGGAAAGTGCTCAATATGTGAGATTAGAAACCGCTGCATATATACCTATATTTTTGAGAGCGGATGGTATTTTGCTGCCGGTGAAAAGATCCAATCCGGGGTACCCCAGCCTTATGTTTTAGAACCCCAGGTTATTCTGAACCGGGAAACCGGAAGATCCCAATTTAAACTGGGAATGGTGTTATTTGGGAATAGCATTCAACATCTATCCGCTATACTCGCTTGCCTCCAGATTGTGGGTTTAAAGGGACTGGGAAAATATCGTACCCCCTTCATTTTGGAAGAAATAAAGGATAATTTCAGTGGCCAGATCTTGTGGAAGAAAGGCATGGACCAGTTGATTTCCTCTCCACGTGTGAAGACCTGGCAGGATTATCAGGAGCAAGCTTTACAATTAGGAACGGTAAATAGATGCCAGATACATATCGTAACCCCTTTGCGGGTGAAAACAGAAGGACATTTAAGCAACGAGTTGAAATTTAGTACAATATTTAAGGCCGTAGTTCGCCGCGCGTCATTACTGAATAAGTACTATGGTAATGGAAAAAAAGAGGATGTAACAGAATTAATCAACCTATCATCACAAATACCCAGCGGCACCCTGAACCTTCACTGGCAGGAAATGGAGCGGTACTCCCGCCGTCAGGATCAGCGGATGCTGTTAGGCGGATTGGTAGGAATAATGGAATGTGAGGGCGAGCTCACCCCCTTCCTGCCCTGGCTGTTATTAGGTCAGGACATTCATATCGGGAAGAACACCACTTTTGGTTTGGGTGGTTACGAATTAAAAGTTCTTTGATGATTGCAGATTTGTCGTCGACCAGGAGTGACGTCAAAAACCCTGGGGGTCGACGACAATATAAAAGGCTGATCAGCGCCTAAATCTAGTCATTTTTACTAAAACTGAACTGCATTAATATCAATTGCGTGCCGCTCAAAGAAGGCCGATATTTCTTTGCCGGCACGGGTGCGTGACCCGTAGATAGGGGATTGAAACACGGTTGCCACTGTGAGTGCCACAGGAACTACCATGTGCGTGACCCGTAGATAGGGGATTGAAACGCACCGGAGCGAAAAAGACCTGGGCGAGCATCAAGGGTGCGTGACCCGTAGATAGGGGATTGAAACCTGGGAGAGGATTCAGGCCGGCGAGATCGTAGCCTGGTGCGTGACCCGTAGATAGGGGATTGAAACATGTCAATGGCTGAACCCAATGCGCTGACCATAATAGGTGCGTGACCCGTAGATAGGGGATTGAAACAGAGTAACGGGAGGTAGGACGATATGGCAATAATTGTGCGTGACCCGTAGATAGGGGATTGAAACCCGAAGCCGAGAAGAAGCTGAGGGAGAAGGGGCATAGTGCGTGACCCGTAGATAGGGGATTGAAACCCGTTATGCTGCGGTGTGCAAGCAGCTCTTCGACGTGCGTGACCCGTAGATAGGGGATTGAAACATGGCCGATAGAATCTCATATATACCCTCGTCATCCGTGCGTGACCCGTAGATAGGGGATTGAAACAACATTGGGTCGCAATAGCATGTATGGCGGCCCGCGTGCGTGACCCGTAGATAGGGGATTGAAACTGATAAGTGACGAGCGAGTTTCCCAGGAGGATATCAGTGCGTGACCCGTAGATAGGGGATTGAAACTCATTTATGCTCCAGTAGATGAAACAAAAGATTTTGCGTGCGTGACCCGTAGATAGGGGATTGAAACCTGGCCTGGGCTAGTTTGTTAATGGCAGCCAGGTCAGTGCGTGACCCGTAGATAGGGGATTGAAACTAGGAACTTAATCTGTATTTCTTCGTAGTCAGCAGAGTGCGTGACCCGTAGATAGGGGATTGAAACATGAACAGCAGGAACGCACGCGGGAAGGAGCAAGGAGTGCGTGACCCGTAGATAGGGGATTGAAACTCGACATCCATCAAGCCCAACAAGCCCTAGCCGAATGTGCGTGACCCGTAGATAGGGGATTGAAACACCTTATTCCCGTTTCCTCAAACAGTCTCATCATCGTGCGTGACCCGTAGATAGGGGATTGAAACCCGTTTTGATGGTCTCATCCTTCAACAGCTTGTCAAGTGCGTGACCCGTAGATAGGGGATTGAAACCCAGGCCCACACCAGTACATCCTACAGCAAGGCTCAGTGCGTGACCCGTAGATAGGGGATTGAAACAGAGATTACGGGGTGGATGGGCAATTAGGGATTGAAGTGCGTGACCCGTAGATAGGGGATTGAAACCTCGCTCGATACGTTGACCTTCTCAACCACGTCCTGGTGCGTGACCCGTAGATAGGGGATTGAAACGACTACTCCTGCTGGGGATGGAGAGAAGCTGCCCCGGGTGCGTGACCCGTAGATAGGGGATTGAAACACTACAATGTTTCAGTATCGGCCCAAGAATTGATGAGTGCGTGACCCGTAGATAGGGGATTGAAACAAAAAACAAAAAAAAAAAATCGGGGACTAGCCCCGAGTGCGTGACCCGTAGATAGGGGATTGAAACTGATCTGGACATGGCAAACCAGCTTACGCCAAACGCGTGCGTGACCCGTAGATAGGGGATTGAAACCGAATTCCGGCTAGGAACCACAACTCACCAGTGGTGTGCGTGACCCGTAGATAGGGGATTGAAACCCTAGCATATGGGGCAATTATAGCCGGGCATATGGGTGCGTGACCCGTAGATAGGGGATTGAAACCG
>Ga0134103_1003332_pt1 | contig 10918 bp, 7 predicted proteins | sample 14_taG_2_FD_94445 | JGI IMG/M metagenome (GOLD analysis project Ga0134103, IMG submission 94445) | Switchgrass degrading microbial communities from high solid loading bioreactors in New Hampshire, USA - 14_58_20_212_A1 metaG | ecosystem: Engineered > Bioreactor > Semi-continuous > Anaerobic >...
CACCGGCAAGTCCCTTGCGTACCTCGTGCCTGCCGTGCTGTGGGCTCGCGAAAGCAACGAGAAGGTCGTCGTGTCCACAAACACGATAAACCTTCAGGAGCAGCTCATCCACAAGGACCTCCCTGGCCTCTCGCGCGCGCTCGGCGCGCGGTTCCGTTTCACTCTAGTAAAAGGCAGAGCCAATTACGTGTGCCGGCGCAAGCTTGCACGCGTCGCGAGCGAGGCCGATGACCCCCCGGCCGACCCGGCTTTCAGGCAGGCCCTGGCGGCCGTCCTTTCCGAATTGCCGAGCGTCCCCACTGGCTCGAAGTCGGACTTCCATATTGCGGTGCCCCAGGCTCTCTGGGACCAGATCGCGTCCGACTCCATGTCGTGCCTTCGCGCGAGGTGCCCCTATCTTTCCACGTGCTATTTCGCCCGGGCGAGGGCGGAGATGGAACAAGCGGACATCCTGGTCACCAACCACCACCTGCTTTTCTCCGACCTTGCGCTCAGGGCGACGGGCCCGGGCATGCCGGGTGCGCGGGTTCTTCCAGATTATCATTACGTCATCTTCGACGAGGCTCACAACGTCCCAGAGGTCGCGGCTGAAAGGCTAGGTCGCCGTGCGAGCCTCGCGCAAATGCGCAAGGCCTGCCAAGACCTCGTGCGCGCAGAGCGGGGACGCGGCAGGGGTGACGGCCGAAGAGGCGAGGGCGGGCTGCTTGCATCGCTCCGGGCAAGCCTGTTTCGCGACGGCGACGGAGAGGGCGCACAAGGCGAGCGTGCCAGTGTGGGACGCCTGGTGGACGTTGCCACCGAGAGCGTCAAGCGCCTGCGCGAGAGCGTCGAGTGGTTCTTCGACTCGCTCACGCGGGTGATGGACCCCTTGGGCCCTGACCCTGTTCGCAGAGAGATGGGGTGGGATAGCTCGCGGGAGGGCCAGGGCGAGCGTGACCGCGCGAGGCAACGCGCGGTGAGACTGAAGGACGAGCTCGTCGCGTCGGCGGCCTGGAAGGAGGACATCGCTCCGGGCGCGGAACGCGTCATCATCAGGGCGGACGAGGTGGCCCGCGACCTTGGCTCTGTGCTGGACAGCCTCGCTGACCTCGATGCTGACGGCGACGAGCGTCTCCAGGGACTCATGGCGGAGCTCCAGGGCTCGGCTGTGAGGATTTCCTCGGAGGCCGCAGCCCTCGACTTCGTGATGCGCCGGGGGGATGAAACGCACGTGTACTGGGCCGAGATGCTTCCCAACGACGTCGAGCTCGTGGCGACGCCTCTCGACGTCGGGCCGATCCTTGGGGAACGCCTCTTCTCCCAAGTCGAGTCGGCTGTGTTTACCTCAGCCACTCTGACCGTGCGAGGAGAGTTTGGCTTTTTTAGAAAGGAAGTCGGCCTCACGGGCCCGAGCGAGCCGCCACTCGAGATCGTGTTCGACTCGCCGTTTGACTTCTCAAGACAAGCGCTGCTTGCCGTGGCCTGCGACCTCCCGCATCCTCAGGACCCAGCGTTCCAGGACGCGGCCGCACGGGCGATCGTCGACATCGTGAAGGCGTCCAGGGGGCGGGCCTTTGTCCTCTTCACGTCCATGGACATGCTTTACCACACCCACGAGGTGCTGCGCGCAGGTCTGGAGGGCACCGGGATCCCAGTGTTCAGACAAGGAGACATGCCTCGCCATCTCATGCTCACGCATTTCCGGGAGAAACCGGGTGTCCTGCTCGGAGCCGACAGCTTTTGGCAAGGCGTTGACGTGCCTGGCGAGGCCCTGTCCTGTGTCATCCTGGTGAAACTGCCGTTTCAGGTGCCCACGAGCCCGCTCGTGGAGGCGAAGGTGGAGGCCGCGGAAAAGGCGGGCAGCAGCGGGTTCTACTCGTATACCCTGCCGAGCGCGGTCGTGAGGTTCCGGCAGGGATTCGGAAGGCTCATAAGAACGCGTGAGGACAGGGGCGTGGTGGTCGTCCTCGACAAGCGGCTCGTGGAGAAGCGTTACGGCGCAGTCTTCCTGTCTTCGCTCCCCACCGGCGTCGAGTGCTACGCCGGCGCGGCCGCGGACGTTGTGTCGAGGGTGCGATCTTGGCTTGGCTGACGCGGACTCCGCCCTGACATGATCTTCCGGTTGCCTTGCCCTGCTTTGGTATGCTATGATCCGCTCACGAGTTCGTATTAATGGGGCCCATCGGGCTCCGCCTCGCGCGTGTTCGCGCGCGTCGACAAAGTACCAGGTAAGGAGGTAACGCCATGAGACTCGGCAAGACCAGAATCGTGGCACTCGGACTTCTGGCCGTGCTCCTCGTCTCGTCGGCGCGTCTTCCCGTGCCGTCGGGCGACGTCGCGAGCGCGGCATCATCCGATTACGAGCTGTTGGCCCACCTCATCGCGGGTGAGGCCAGAGGCGAGCCGTACCTGGGCAAGGTGGGCGTGGGTGCGGTCGTCATGAACAGACTGAAGAACCCGCGTTTCCCCAAGACAGTAGCCGGGGTGATATACGAGCCGTGGGCGTTCACGTCTGTCATGGACGGGCAGATCAACCTGCCGCCGGACCCTGAGTCTTATCGGGCCGCCCAGGACGCGTTGGCCGGATGGGACCCCACGTATGGCGCCCTCTACTTCTACAATCCTGCGAAAGTCTCCTCTCCGTGGATCTTCTCCCGTCCCATAACAATCATCATAGGAAACCACTACTTCGCGAGGTGAGGGCATAGGCCAAGGAGCTTGGCGCGTCGGGCCTGCTCGGCAAGGCTCGGGTCAGGGCAGGCCATGACCTTGGTTGGCAACGTTGCTTGGCAACGGGTCGGCAGGTGCGGGGGCGCAGGCGACGCCCCCGCCTCCTTGCTCGAGCCACGGGGCTGTGCCGGACCCGCGCGCGGGCCCGGCAGAGGTGCACCGATGCTGCAGCATCTCGATAACCCCAGGAATGTGGCGTTCCCAGCCGGCATACATAATTACGGGAACGCGGTCCATGGGGGAGGGCGGTCCATGCTCGTTGTCATAGGGCGAAACTGGCGCCGCCTGGTGATCGCAGCCATCCTATTGCTCGCCATCGTTCACGCCGCTGAACTCGCTCTCGTGGGCGCTGCGCGGGCGGTCATCGCCACCGTGTCGGGCAGGCTCGTTCCTGTGTACTTCGTTGCGAGCGCCGACAAGAAGGTGGCCTTCACGTTCGAAAGCGGGTTCGGCAGGGACCGGACGGCGGAGATCCTCGCGGTGCTTAGGGAGCATGAGGTCAAGGCCACCTTCTTCGTCTCCGGCAAATGGGTGTCGGACCATCCTGTCGTGGCTCGGCAGATCGTCTCGGACGGTCACGATCTAGGGAACTATACTTACTCTGTGCCGCACCCGAACTCGCTTTCCCCTTCCGAGCTGAAGCGGGAGTTGGAGAAGGCCCACAAGGCCCTGGAAGAGGTCACAGGACGTGCCCCCAAGGTGTTCCGGCCGCCCTACGGCGAGTATAGCAACAAGGTCATCGAGGCCGCCAGAGACCTCGGTTACGAAACCGTCATATGGAGCATAGATTCGCTGGATTGGCGGGGTGCCCCCCCTGCCGACATCAAAGACAGGGTTTTGGGAAAGATTCACAAGGGGGCCATCGTGAGATTCCATGTCACGGGCACCCACACCGTCGAAGCCCTGCCTTCCGTCATAACCGAGCTGAAGAAGCAGGGATACGCCATCGTTCCTCTTTCCAGCCTTCTGCTGGAGGGAAGGTACTACATACACCCTCACACGGGAGAGCAGCGTCCTATAGAGGTGCCGGGGGAAGCAGGACGACATGAGGGGAGGTCTCCGGTGGATGCGTAGGGAGGACAGGTTGATCCCGAAGCGCGAGGCACGCCTGACAGCCATCGTGATAAGCAAGGAAGGCATATTGCTCGCGGCGTTTGCGGTCCTTGTCATGGTATTCACCGCGGTTTTCGTCTCGTCCCTCGATGAGGTGAAACGGGTCTTCTACGGGGTGCGGCCCGGCGTGACTCTCGAGGGCAGACAGGTAGCCGGGCTAATGCCTCAGGAAGTGCGGCGGATCGTGGAAACCATGGCGGAAGAGGAACGGGTCGCACCGAAGGACGCCATGCTCTTCAAGGAGACCGGAGAGATAATAGCTGAGGAACCAGGCACTGATATCGATGTGGACCTCACCGTAGCCAGGGTGATGCAGGCTAAGCCTGGCGAAGCGGTGGAGCTCGCCAGGGTGACGGTGATGCCCACCATAACGCGAAGGCTCTTCAGCCCCGTGTACAAAGTCGACACCGACCAGAAGGTCATGGCCCTCGCGGTAAACGTGGCGTGGGGTGAGGAATACCTCCCTGGCATGCTGGAGATCCTCCGCGCCAACAACGTCAAGGCTACTTTCTTCATCGACGGAGAGTGGGCCCAGAAGTACCCGGATTCGGTGAAGCTCCTTGCAGCTGAAGGGCATGACATCGGAAACCATGGCGCGAAACATGTGCACGTGGCCAAGATGCCTGAGGCCGAGATCCGTGACCTGATTCTCCGGAACGAGGACCTGCTCGGGAGGCTCGGCGCGAAGCCGAGGAAGCTGTTCGCTCCCCCGTACGGGGAATGCAACCAGACGGTGACATCGGCCGCCGCGTCTCTGGGCTACACCACTATCATGTGGACGATCGACACCATAGACTGGAACACGAAGGACCATCAGAAGGTGATCGACCGGGTTGTGCGAAAGATGTCGCCTGGTGCGATAGTCCTGATGCACCCTACAGAGGTCACGATCAAGGCGCTTCCCGCCATCATTGAGACCGCACGGAAAAACGGCTATCAGTTCGCGACCATATCTGAGCTCGTGGGCGCTCGGTGAGACGGTGGGCAGCGGGCTGTGGCACCCGTCCCGTCCTACGCGTCTACTGCCGTCATCCCGGCGCCGTCATCCCAGCTTCTGCCGGATGACCTGCCAGTAGGCGTCATCCTCGTATCCCAAGCGCCATATGGCCACGCCTCCCAAGTTGTACGCGGTGACGAGGTCGAGCTTGGGCTTTATGCTGCTGGAGGACTCGAACCACACCTCGTGTCGGGCGCCATGCGAGTCTACGTATTTGAAATAAGGCGATCTCGCGGTCTGGTCCCACGACGGGTCGATGCCGAGGGCTTTGGCGCGGCTCATGACCTGCGTGTACGAGAGGGCCGTCACCTTGCCCGTCTGGAGATTCCAATCATACCCATAAGCCGGGATCCCCAGCAGGATCTTGCTGCGCGGCATCTGCGTTATTGCATACCGCACGACCTTCTCCACCCAATTGTACGACGCGACCGGGCCAGGGCCGCTGGTCCAAGAATGCTCGTCGTAGGTCATCAGCATCACGCGGTCGCACACGCGGCCAAGTGCGTAGTAGTCGAACGCACCGACCCAGTCCGCTCCTGAATGATCCGCAGTCTTCGCCGGCACCGACATGGTTACGAGATACCCCCGCGGCTTGAGCTTTTGAGCGAGCTCCTGCATGAACGCTGTGAGCTTGTCCCGCTCGGACGGGCGAACGTTTTCGAGGTCGATGTTCACCCCGTCGTACCCACCCTGCTCCAGGATGCTCAGGATGTCTCGTATCGCCGCTTCCCGTGAGTTCGTGTTCTGGAGAAGGGCGCTTGCGCGTTTTGCGTCGAATCCTGAAGGACCCATATTATGGACGAGCGCTAGGGCCTGAATTCCAGCCGCCTTCGCGGCTTCGACCGCGCGCTTGCTCGCCGTCCCGGATACGCGGCCGTCGGTCCCCACAGGGTGGAGAAAGGCCGCCATGGAGTCGAGGACCCCCTTGCCCCTCAGGAGCGAGCCGTACGACGTGGGGTCGCCCGGGTAGTCCTCCGTATAGTACCCCAACACCCAGGTGGTGCTGTTCGTGCTACGTCCCGGCGTAGCGGAGGCTGCGTCGTTGGCTCCGAGACCCGCGTCGCCTTCGCGCGCGTCAAGCGGGTCCACCAGCAGAAAACCCGCGATCCAGCCTACTTTGCCGCCATCCAATCGGACCTGGTACCAGTCATCGTGACGCGCAAGGACGACGAGCTTCGTGGCGGGATTCACCTTTGTTAGGGTGGCGTATGACGTGCCGGGCCCCTTCCTCACCCGCGCGCGTTCTGTCACAGTGGTACTCGTGCCAGGCTCCAGGAGGGGCGCGGGCCTTGCCTTGGATGATCCTGACGAAGCTGTGCTAGCGGACCCGCGCTGCGTGCTCCCGGCTGCGTTTTTGGCTCCCTGGCTTGCGCCGCTCCCGGTCGATGCCAGCCCGGCTGCGGGCCCGGAAGCGGCCCCGCCCGATACCGACACACCGGGCGCGTCCGCAGGCGGCTCGACGGGGCCGGGGGAGGGGGTTTGGTCTTGTGCTGAGAAAACCAGTAGAAGGAGGGTCATGACAGCTGCTGCGATCTTTGGGTCCAAGTCGGGCTTCTCCTCCTCGGTCGGAACGTCCGGCCGATGCGGACGCACACGGTGTGTAATGTGGACTTCTATTGCAAGCCCGACGATCCTTTATGTAACTTTCACTAGCCAAACCTGTTTCTGTAGCTGCTTCCATCCAAGCGTAGCGGCGGAACGCGAGGCATGCATGCAGACTTCGTATTCCAAAGCTCCAAAGCACAGCCCCGCCCCGGCGCGCTCCGGATGAGGCGCGCGACGCGCTTCGGCCGTCCAACTCGGCGCACGCCCCAGCAGGCGGAAGAGTCATGTGCAACAACCTGGCGAGATTCTCTCGGTACGAAAGAGGAATCATATTGACGTGGGCGAATTTATGAACGTCTGTCGGTTGATGACGAGGGGTGGAGAGAACTGTCAAAGACGGGTGACACGGTTTCCTACAAGCGCACCTGCCTCCCTTCTGGTGTGAGGGTTGTCACAGAAGAGATCCCCGACGTGCGGTCTTGCTCAATCGGCATTTGGGTAAGGGCGGGATCTCGGTGGGAGCAGCCGCCTGAGAACGGCGTCTCGCACTTCATCGAGCACCTGGTGTTCAAGGGGACGACGCGGCGCACCGCGAGGCAGATCGCCGAAGAGATGGACGACGTCGGAGGCCAGCTAAACGCCTTCACGGGAAAGGATCATACCTGCTTTTATGCAAAGGTGGTCGACCGGCACGTTGACCTCGCCGTGGACATCCTGTGCGACTTGGTTTGCCGGCCGCTCCTGGCTCCGGAGGACGTGGAGAAGGAGAGGGGGGTGGTGGCCGAGGAGATCGGGATGTACGAGGATTCGCCGGAAGACCTGGTTCACGACGAGATCGCGGCTGCCGGCTGGGGCAACCGGTCCCTGGGTTTGCCCGTGCTCGGGACGCAGAAGACGCTTGGAAGCCTCACGCGGGACGTGGTGGCGAGGTACATGCACGACCACTACACGTGTGACAATGTGGTGGTTGCGGCAGCGGGACACGTGAGTCACGAGAGGATCTTGGAGGCATTGGATAGACACCTCGAGCTGCCACCGTCTGGCACTGTGCACGACGAGGTGCGCCCGTCATGGACGCCAGGGGTGCGCGTGTTTCGACAGAAGAACATCGAACAGGTCCATCTCTGCCTCGGAGTTGAGGCATACAACAGGAAACATCCGAAAAGGTTCGCGCTTTATCTCCTCGACATCGCTGTTGGCGGTGGCATGAGCTCGAGGCTGTTTCAGAATCTCAGGGAAGATCGGGGCCTAGTCTACTCGACATACTCGTACGTAGCTTCGTTTGACGATGTGGGGGCTTTCATCCTCTATGCGGCGACGAACCCGGACCGTGCGGAGGTCGTGGAGGATTTGATCCGCGAAGAGCTTGAACGGGTCGCGTCGTGCGGAATCAGCGAAGAGGAGCTCGCAAGGGGCAAAGAACAGCTGAAGAGCGGCCTGGTGTTGAATCTCGAGACGACGAGCAGCCGCATGAGCAGGCTTGGGCGCCTCGAGCTCTTCCACGAACCTCTGGAGACTCCGGACGAGGTTTTCGGCAAGATCGATGCTGTGACTGGAGATGATGTACGCAGGGTGGCAGCGGAGCTTCTCAGCGGAGCGAAGCCCGTTGCGGCTGCGGTCGGCCCGAGAAAGACCAGATCGTCATTCGTTCGGAGGGAGTGCCATGGTCGGGAAGATAGGCGAGAGGCTGCAGTGGCTCCGGGATGCCATCGAGGAGCTGCGCGCGGAGCTTCACACGGCCATAGCCAGGGACGACGGCAGGCTTGATGGGGCGGAGACGTACCGCATCAGCGAGAACCTGGACAGGCTCGTTGCCCAGTACCTGCGCATCAAGGAGAAGATCGATGGCCGCGACGTGCAAGAGCTCGGGGGCCGATGTACCGAGGAGGTTGCGGCCGCCACGGAGTGCGGTGAATACCTGGCTTGCCATCATGGCAAACTAACGCCGAAATCCAGTGTTTCGGAGGAGGCTGTGCAAGTGGCAAGCGTAATCGGCACGTTTGATTCTCGCGACAAGGCCGAGAGAGCGGTCCAGGAGCTCAAGCAAAAGGGCTTCGGAGACGACAAGGTATCGATTGTTGCTAAGGAAGACCGCATGAAGGGAGGCGACCGCGGTGAGGGCGGGCTCACGATGCGAGGAGGAGGGGACGACCTCACCGGCGGTACCCTCACTGGCGGCGCTATAGGTGGAGCAGCGGGCATTCTCGCCGGGCTTGGCGCGCTTGCCATTCCCGGGATCGGCCCCATCGTGGCCGCAGGCCCCATAGCCGCTGGGCTCACGGGGGCCGTGACGGGCGGGATCGTGGGAGGTCTGGTTGATCTCGGCATTCCCGAAGAGCGGGGACGTTACTACGAGAGCAAGGTGAAGGAAGGGAAGATCCTCGCGGTTGTGAAGGCCGACGACAACACCGTGGATGACGCGAAAAACGTGCTCGCGAAGTTTGGCGCGTCCGATATCGAGATCCACTGATTCGGAGGTCCGTGGACCGGCGTGGAGCTGCCGGTGAAGAGCGGCGCCGAAGTGACGTGTACTTAACGGGCGAATGTGGGAGGGGAGCAAATGGAGATGAACACGGAGAACACATCGCGGATAAGAGTGGTCGTGACTGGCGCCGCGGGCCGGATGGGGCGGCAGGTCATGGCGGCGGTGTCGAGAGAATCCGACATGGAGCTTGTCGGAGGGGTTGACGTCAAGGGCGGGACGGTGCCGATCGATCCCGAGCGCACGGACGAGGTTCTCGAAGTGACGACGGACCTGGCGACGTCCCTCTCCCGGCTTCGGCCCGATGTCATGGTGGACTTCACACATCCCGCTGCCGTGATGGGGAACGTCAGGACGGCGCTGGGGATGGGCGTGCGATGCGTTGTGGGAACGACCGGTCTTCGCGCGCAAGACCTCGATGAGATCGCCGGGCTTTGCCGAAAGACCAGCACCGGTGCCTTAGTCGCTCCGAATTTCGCGATAGGCGCGGTGCTCATGATGAAGTTCGCGGAGATCGCGTCGAGGTACTTCCCCGCCGCTGAGATAATCGAGCTGCATCATGACAGAAAAGTGGACGCGCCCTCCGGCACGGCCATCAAGACTGCGGAAGGCATGGCTAGAACGGACCGGGCGCGGGCTGAGGCCGCCGCGGCAGCGGGTGCCGAGGGGCCGCTCGCGCGCGGTGAGAGCGTGGGCGGCGTGCGCATACACAGCGTGAGGCTGCCCGGCCTCGTCGCCCACCAGGAGGTTCTCTTCGGAGGGCCTGGTCAGCTGCTCACCATCCGCCACGATTCCATATCGAGGGAATCCTTCATGCCCGGCGTGCTGCTGGCCATTCGAAAGGTCGTCGACCTGGATCACGCGGTCTTCGGCCTCGAGCACATTCTGGACCTCTGAGTCAGGCGGGGAGCCTGGCTCGCGTAGGCTGCGCGTTTCAACGAGCAGTCGGTTTCTTCGAGCAATTGAGCCATACGGAGTTCAATACGGAGGTTGCCGGTGTTGTGCGTGGCGCTCGGTCCAACACCTGCAACCTCCTTTGCCTCTAAGCATGGCGCCACAAGTTTTCGCTCCCTTTTCTTGACGGCGTAAGGGTTGCCGGTGCTTGCACGACGGGGCGTGGAGAATTCGGCTGTCTTAAGTGCCGAATTCGAACGAGGCGCGCCGCAAGCGCGCTGTCCCCGGAGGGCAACACCGGCAACCCTGGCCAGGACCCCTCCGCCGAAAAGTAGCGCGAACTTTAACTTTTGGCGACATACTCAGAAGAGACTTGACCTGTCGCCCGAGGAACGCTGCGTTCCCGGGATCCGCATTCGCATCCCTCGACGCCGCGTGCGACCTCTCTGCCCTCGATGGCCTCACCGCGCAAGTCCCTGAAAGAAAGCCTGGGGAACGCCCCGAGAGGCCTTCCGAAACAAGCACCGGCCCTCGCATGAGTTCATATATTACGCGTAGCGACTTGAGGTCAGGGGAGGGACCGTGGATGAAGGGCGGCCTTGGTGGGCTTGTCATCGCGGTGCTCGGGGGGGATTGGCGAGAGATAGAGGTGATGAAGAGGTTCCTGGCGGAGGGCGCAAGGGTGAAAGCGGTGGGGTATCCCGATCTTCCCGAGCTGGCCGGCGTGGACCGGGAGACCTCTGTGTTCGAGGCGCTCCGAGGTGCCGATGCAGTGGTGGTCGGCATGGGCGGGCTAGATGTTGGCGGCAAGGTGCGAACCCTCGACCCGGAAGTCACGGTAGCGCTGAGCGAGGAGGTGCTCGAGGTCATCCCGCCCGGCGTTCCGCTGTTCGTTGGAGCCGCGAGGCCGCGACTCAAAGAGTTCGCGGCGAAACACGGTGTCACCCTCGTTGAAGTGACCGAGGACGATGAAGTTGCCATAAGGAACTCGATACCGACTGCGGAGGGCGCCATCCAGATCGCCATGGAGGAACTGCCGGTAACGATCCATTCGTGCCGCGCGGTTGTCGTCGGATTCGGCCGGGTCGGCATCACTCTGACGAGAGTCCTTCTGGCACTCGGCGCGCGGACCACGGTCGCCGCGAGAAACCTTGCGCAGCTGGCAAGGGCTGAGGAGA
>Ga0134103_1003335_pt1 | contig 10900 bp, 6 predicted proteins | sample 14_taG_2_FD_94445 | JGI IMG/M metagenome (GOLD analysis project Ga0134103, IMG submission 94445) | Switchgrass degrading microbial communities from high solid loading bioreactors in New Hampshire, USA - 14_58_20_212_A1 metaG | ecosystem: Engineered > Bioreactor > Semi-continuous > Anaerobic >...
AGTATACGGTATGACCTGGATCTGCGTGTAAAAAAGCAGATGATCTATGATGATCATCTGCCAACAATACATATGCTACTTCATTTTACTTGGTTCAACCCCAACATTTGACGTAGAGCCTTTCTTGGCCGGTTATCTTGCCGGCGTGCATTTCCGAAGACCGGGAACGGAGCGGTACATATTCTTCAATATTTCCTGGAAAAATAATGAACCATATCGGGCAAGGCTCGTCATATATATAAGGACTGGAAGAAATACCCGCCGGAATTTTAATAAAATTTTAAGATATAGACACTGTTTTAATTAATTTAACGTTGCTATAATTGATACGAGTAGGCTGGATACCAGATTATGTAAATTGTGCAAAGGCAAATAACAGACGTCCAAGGAGATACATAAATGTCCACGATCATTACACTGGATGAAGTATACCGCATCTTCAGGATGGGCCAGGAGCGCATTTATGCAGTAAACGGCGTCAGCCTGAACATTGAGGAAGGCGAGATATTATGCCTGCAGGGACCCTCGGGTTCGGGAAAATCGACGCTGCTGCACCTGATGGCCGGGCTTGATAAGCCAACAAAGGGATCTATAACCATCGGCAAAACCCGTATCGACAAGCTGAACGAGAACCAGTTGGCCTTGTTCAGGCAGAAGTATATTGGCTTTATCTTTCAAAGCTATTACCTTATACCCACCCTCACCGCGCTGGAAAATGTGGCATTGCCCCTTACCTTCTGCGGTGTTTCCCCTTCTAAGCGTAACAAAAGGGCCAAGGAACTCCTGGAAGCCGTGGGGCTTAAGGACAGGATGAAGCACAAACCCCATGAGATGAGCGGCGGACAGCAGCAGCGTGTTTCCATCGCACGGGCCTTCGTGAACAATCCGAAAGTGATATTTGCCGACGAGCCCACCGGTAACCTGGATACGGTTAACACCCACGAAATGATGCGGCTCATGACATCCCTGGCCCATGAGCGCAAACAGACCCTTGTGATTGTAACCCACAATCCTGAAATAGCGCAATACGCGACACGCATTGTCAGGGTGCGTGACGGCAGGATAGAAAAAATTGAGGATGGAAGGGAAAATGGTTATGAAAAAGATGCCTAGGAAGTTGCTGAACCTCGCAATGGCTTTATTCTTGGTTATGACTGCAATCTTGCCGCTGCTGCCGCCCGATGCAGCTATGGCGCAAGATTCTTTCCCGGATCCGGGCGGACCTCCCACATACCTATATATGCCCAATATAGTGGCTTCGGTGGATGAAGGGTCCGTTGCAGTGGCCGGGGAATACTCCAATATCAAGGTAATTCTGGAGAACACCAATCCATCGTACTTTGCCAAGAGTGTGATGCTGACGCCTATAATCGAGGGCAATTCCCCGTTTATACATGTGAGGACTGTTACCAATATGCCCCTCGACGAAATATGGGTTAAAAGCTTCCGGGAAGTCAACCTGTCCATATATACCGACAAGTTTGCTGATCCGGGCGTTTATCCTTTCAAGTTCAGGCTGGATTATACCAATGCCTGGGGAGATCAAAAAACCGGCGAGTATACGGTTTACATAAATGTGGTAAATAACAGCCTTAAAACCCGCCTGACCGTCAGGACCTCGGCGGCCGACAATGTCAGCGCTGTAGCCGGTAAGAGCTTTACGGTTCCCATATATGTAACGAATACGGGCGACTTCTATGCCAAGGATATTATCGTTACGGTCCAGGGCTTGTCCCAGGATACCTTCATACTCAGTTCGGGAAGCAACCGTGTAAGCTTTGACCGAATAAACGGCAGGGATTTTAAGAAATTCGACCTTAACCTGGTAGCTGCAAAAGGCCTGAAAACCGCAAGCTATCCCCTGTCCTTCAGCGTGGAATACACCACCGAGGCCGGTGAAAAGGTCACCGAAACCCAGGAGATCTGGATCCCCGTGACAGGCAGCGGAGATAGCGTAAGCTCACTGGAGATCCTTGAGGTCAAGACATCAAAGGCGACCGTTACACCTTCCGATACATTCGAAGTATCAGTAACCATCAAGAACAGCGGGACAGTAAACGCGGAACAGGTCAAGGTATCCGCCGACGGGACCAGCGCCCTCCTGCCGGTTTCACAGAACCTTTTCATCATATCCAGGCTGGCTCCCGGCGAAACAAAGACACTTACCTTCAAATACCAGCCCTCCCCCGACGCCCAGAGGGGAAGCGTGCCCATAGTGATCAGGGTGGAGTCCCTGGACGGCTCTAACACCATGATCTCGCAGGCTGTTTCGGTCTTCGTGGATGCGGAAACAGGCGCGACGGACCCAAGCAAAAACGTCCCCAAGATCATTGTGGGGAGCTACTACTATGAGCCCCAGCAGGTAAAGGCCGGCGAGAGGTTCACGCTGTACATGACGTTCCGCAATACCCATTCATCCAAGGTCATCAGGAACATCAAGGGCAGCTTCAACGTGGAAGAGAAGTCCAACACAACCGGGAACGTCTTTACTCCCGTGGACAGCAGCAATACCTTCTACATCGACGAGATAAGACCCAGGGATACCTATGACTGGTCGGTAAACCTGTACACCATACCCGATGCCCAGTCCAAGACCTATACGGTTATCATCAGCTTCGAGTACGAGGACGAATACGGTAATCCCTACACGGCCCAGGAGATCATAGGAATACCCGTCTACCAGCCTTCCAGGTTCGAAATTTCTGAGATCACGATGCCCAGCGACGCTTACTTGGGAGACCGGGTATATATGAGCTTCAGCCTGTATAACATGGGCAAGACCGACCTGTATAACGTGAAACTCAGGGTTGAAGGCGATTTCGCCGCCGATCCCATGAGCACGTATTTCGGCAACTTCACCCCCGGTTACATGGAGTGGTGCGAGATAAACCTTATGCCTATGCAGCCTGGACTGGGCATAGGCAAGATCGTGGTGGAGTACGAAACAACCAGCGGCGAGTTTATGACCGCTGAGAAGGAATTCTCCCTCAATGTGCTCGAAATGCCGGCCTTTGACCCGGGATTCCCCGTAGACGGGCCGTTCCCGATGGATCCAGGGATGGAAGATGGCAAAGGGGGAGGTTTCTTCGGCAGCGTTTGGTTCTTCGTCATTATCGGTGTCGTGGTTGTTGCCGGCGCAGCAATCACCGTTATCGTGGTCAGGAAGCGTAAAAAGAACAAGGAGTTTGAGTTCTGATGAGATATCTGGACACACTGTTTCTTAGCGTAAGAAACCTGTGGCGACGCAAGCTCAGGACCTCGCTGACCATCGTCGGCGTCATGATCGGAACCTGCGCCATCGTGGTGATGATCTCCCTTGGCCTGGCCATGAACAAGAACTTCCTGGAACAACTGAACCAGATGGGAAACATCATGCAGATCCAGGTCTATAACTGGAATTCGGGAGGCAAGACACCGGATGGCAAGGATATTGAGCCTTTAACCGACGCCAAGATTGCCGAGTTCGCCAAGATGGAAGGTGTTGAGGGGGCAACCCCTATCCTGGATCTCGGCATGAAGATGATGGTGGGTAAATACGTAGGCTGGATCAGTGTCCTGGGTATCGATCCCAATATGTTCGATATGCTGGATATCCCGGTAAGCGTAGGCCGCGGGCTTACCAGCGAGGACACCGATCACATGGTGGTCGGCGAGAATGTCAAGTATAACCTGTATAATCCCAAGTCCTCCAGGTGGGACCCTGCTCCGGCAGATCTCAACCTTATGGAGGAAAAGGTCACCATAAGCTGGGACATGACCTACGGCGATAAACCCTATCCCGGGCAGCCGACTCCCAAGAAGAAGGTTAAGCCCGTAACGGTCGAGGTTGTGGGAATGGTATCCCAAAGCGGCGGCCAATACGATTATTCCGTCATCATGCCCCTCGAAACCGTGAAGAAGTATAAAAAGGAACAGGATAAGCTCAACAATGGCGGCGGAGGCGGCGGAATCATCATAGGCCGCGCGGGTTCCAGCAAGAGCTCCGGCGAAAACCAGGGGTATTACCAGGCCATCATCAAGGTCAAGGACATCGACAGCGTGATGGATGTGATGGAAAAGGTAAAGAACATGGGATATGAAGCCTACAGCCCCATCCAGTTCCTTGAAGAGATGAAGAAGCAGTCGGCCGGCTTAAGGCAGATACTGGGCGGTATCGGCGTTACCGCCTTCATAATCGCGGCCATAGGCATTGCCAACACGATGTATATGTCTATATATGAGAGGACCCGGGAAATCGGAATAATCAAGGTAATCGGCGCGAGGCTGAAAGACATCAGGCGCATTTTCCTGATGGAGGCCGGGTGGATCGGCATATTCGGGGGCGTCCTGGGCGTCGGGCTGAGCCTCCTTGCCTCGATGGCCTTGAACAGGTTCAACATCAATCTCGGCGGGCAGATCATGTGGATGCCACAGGGACAGGGCATGCCGTCCTCGTATATTCCTGTCTGGCTTATGCTGGCGGGAGCGGGATTCTCCTTCCTGGCCAGCCTTCTTGCAGGGATACTTCCCGCAAGGCGTGCCATGAAGCTGAGCGTCATGAGGGCGCTGCGCCAGGAATAGGCCTGTCCGGGAAATAAAAAACATGGCAGCAAGATTTGGGAGGCGTCTTCAGGACCGCCTCCCTTTCTAATGTTAAATTAACATTACAACACATAATGAGAATATTCCATTTTGGATACTCTTATGGTATATTGTACAAGTGGCTTACACTGCCCGTTAAACGCAGACCGGAACACACTGCATTGAAAGGAGGCCGCGAAATGGCAAACAGAGGCATTACAACCGAAAGATTCAGGAACAGGAATGGAGTTGGCTTTGTCGCGGCCGATCGTCCCATCTGAGTTATACCATCCCCACGACAATTTCAAATCCATCCGTTTGCTGAGTCATACTACGAAATTGCAATGGCTCTTTTTTGCGTCGTTTCACACCTGAAAACAAAGGATAACCCTGGGGTCGTCAAATACGCATGATTGACCTCATATTGCCCGAAAGGAGGCATAACGTGAAAAACTTCAGGCTGTTGCGGGAATACTTGCGGGGAAGCGGCAAAACCTACCTGTTATCGCTGGTATCAGTTTTGCTGATGACCGTTTTTTCGTCGTTGTCCCCGCTGGTCATAGCATTCACGGTCGATTCGGTAATAGGCGACAAACCCGTAGACCTGCCGGGTTTCTTAAAGTCCCGGGTTGACCCGGAAAGCATTGTCGGCTATGTCAGGAGCAACCTTTGGGTCATACTGGTTGTTCTTGTATCCATCACGGTGCTGCAGGGCACCTTCCTGTTCATCAGAAAAAAATACGCCGCCGTGTCGGCGCAGGTGTCCTCCAAGCGGATGCGGGAGAAGCTGTATAACCACCTGCAGCGCCTTCCCTTTGACTACCATGTTAAGGCGCATACCGGGGACCTGATCCAGAGGTGTTCTTCCGATATCGAAACTATCCAGAACTTCATCGAGATTCAATCCGTGGACGCCCTCCAGATCATCGTGCAGGTTATCGTGGTCCTGATCATCATGGTTTCCATGAGCCTGAAGTATACGCTGATCTCGATAATGATGGTGCCGATCGTGTTTGTTATAACCGTACGGTTTTTCATTAACATGATGAAAGTGTTTATCAAGTCGGACGAGGCTGAGGGCCATATGACCACGACCCTGCAGGAAAGCCTCACCGGGGTGCGGGTGGTCAAGGCTTTCGGCGCGCAGAACTTCGAGATGGAGAAGTTCGACGAAAAGAACCGGACCTTCCGGGATCTTTCCATGAAGATCGTCAAGCTCATGGCCAACTTCTGGGCGGGCACCGACCTTTTGTGCATGCTCCAGCACGCGCTGGTCACGGCAGTCGGCGCCTACTGGGTGGTCAAGGATCAGGTTACGATAGGTACGGTTGTTGCCTTTTCCACCTACACCGGGATGCTGGTATGGCCGCTGAGAAACCTTGGCCAGATGATGGGCTTCATGGGCCAGGCCTTCGTGTCGCTGGGAAGGATCCAGGAAATCCTGGACAGCAGGCCCGAGGACTATGAAACGGGCAGCCGACCGCCCATTGAAGGGGAAATCGTATTTGACAATGTCTGTTTTGAGTACGAAAAAGGAAAACCCGTCCTGGAAGGGATCTCTTTCAGGATAGAAAAAGGTAGCACCGTTGCCATACTTGGCGCCACGGGCTCGGGAAAGAGCTCGCTGGTTCACCTGCTGCTCAGGCTGTACGACTATAACAGCGGCAGCATACGCATTGATGGTACGGAGCTGAAGGAGATCAGCCGGGAATGGATCAGGAAAAACATAGGCATAGTGCTGCAGGAGCCCTTCCTCTTTTCCAGGAGCATAAGGGAGAACATCAGGATGGGCGCAGGAGAGCCTACGGACGAACAGGTGCTCGCCGCTGCCAGGTCGGCATGTGTCGACCAGGACATACAGGAATTCGAGAACGGGTACGACACCATCGTGGGTGAACGCGGTGTGACGCTTTCCGGCGGCCAGAGGCAGCGTGTTGCCATAGCAAGGACCATCATACGCAACGTCCCGATCCTTATTTTCGATGATTCCTTAAGCGCGGTGGACACCGAGACCGACGCCCGGATACGGAAAGCGCTGAAAGAGCGCCGGAAGAACACCACCACCATAATCATATCCCACAGGATCACCACCCTCTCGGAAGCCGACCGTATCCTCGTGCTGGACAAGGGCAGGATCGTCCAGTCCGGCACCCACGAGGAGCTTATAAACACGGAAGGTCCGTACCGGAGGATCTGGGAGATCCAGAGCTCGCTGGGCGAGGAAGCCGTCTGAGCCTGGCATTTGGAGGTGTAAAGCTTGTACTTCGAAGAAATGGAATACGGCAAAAGGCTAGACGTGAACGTCTGGAAAAGGCTTGCCGTGTTCGCGAAACCATATAAGGCAAATATCATCATACTGATGATACAGATGTTTTTCCTGGCGCTTGTGGACGCCCTCTTTCCCAAGCTCAGCCAGTACGCTATAGACAACATTGCCGTGAAAAAATCATTGGACGGTTTCTTGCTGCTGTGCCTGGTTGCGGCAGGCCTGGTGGTATTCCAGGCGGCCAATGTATGGCTCATGATCAGGAATGCCGGAAAGATTGAATATTATATACCCTATGACATGAGGAAGGCCGTGTTCAGGAAGCTTCAGGAACTGCCCATTTCCTATTACGACAGGACCCCCGTGGGCTGGATCATGTCCAGGATGACTTCCGATATCAGCCGTATAGGTGTTTCCCTGTCCTGGCATGTGGTGGACTTGTTCTGGTCGGTCTTCCTGGTGATAATCATGACCGTATTCATGCTGGTCGCGAACCCGGCTTACGCCCTGTTGGTGCTCTGCGTCGTTCCGGTCCTCGTGATTCTCAGCATGGTCTTCCAGAAGAAGATACTGTTCAATTACAGGAAGGCCAGGAAGTACAACTCGCAGATCACCGCCGCCTTCAACGAGGGGATAACTGGCGCGAAAACCGTAAAATCGCTGGGCATCGAGGACTACATGCTTGCCGAGTTCGAGAAGACGACCCGGCAGATGAAGGATTTCTCCGTGCGCGCCGCAACGGTCTCCTCCATCTATATACCCCTCATCATACTTTTCGGAAGCATAGCCATGGGCCTGGTGCTCTGGAAGGGCGGGGTCGAGGTGAACCGGAACATTGTAAGCTACGGAACGCTGGTTCTGTTCATATCCTATGCTGTGCAGTTCTTCGAACCCGTCAGGCAGTTCGCCAGGGTTTTCACCGAGCTCCAGTATACCCAGGCTGCGGCTGAGCGCGTTGTCACGCTGCTCGAGACCGAGAATGACATTAAGGACAACAGCGAGGTAGTTGCCCGGTACGGCAGCATGCTGGAGTCCGACAAGTCGGAATGGCCGAGGTTCCGCGGCCATATCGTCTTCAAGAATGTTACCTTCCGCTACAAGGAGGGCGGCAACATACTTGAGAACTTCAACCTTGAGGTAAAGCCGGGCGAAAAGATCGCCCTCGTGGGAGAGACAGGCGCCGGCAAGACAACCATCGTGAACCTGGTCTGCCGGTTCTATGAACCCACCGAGGGGAGCATCCTGATAGACGGCGTCGATTACAGGGAAAGGCCGCTTCTCTGGCTGTACTCCAACATCGGTTACGTGCTCCAGGAACCGCACCTTTTCAGCGGGACCGTCAGCGAGAACATCGCCTACGGCCGGAAGGATGCGACTATGGAGGACATAATCCGGGCGGCCAAAACGGTAAATGCCCACGACTTTATCATGAAACTTGAAAACGGGTATGACACCCAGGTGGGAGAGCGCGGAAGCCGCCTTTCCACCGGCCAGAAACAGCTTATTTCCTTTGCCCGGGCAATACTGTCCGACCCGGGGATGTTCGTGCTGGACGAGGCCACTTCCTCGGTGGATACCGAGACCGAGCACCTGATCCAGGACGCGCTCAACAAGGCCCTGGAAGGCAGGACAAGCTTTATTATAGCCCACAGGCTGTCCACGATCCGCTCTGCGGACAGGATACTGGTTATAGACAATGGCAGGATCATCGAGGAGGGGACCCACAGGGAACTTCTCAGGAAAAAGGGATACTATTACAGGCTGTATACCAGCCAGTACATGAAGGAAAAACAGGATATATTCGAGCAGGCTGCCCGGTAAAGAAAAAACACAAATAAATCAAGGCATGCCCGGTTATCGCGCCCGGGCATGCCTTTTTCCGTTTTTCAATATCAGGTCTTCTCCCTGTCCAGTTTCCTCCTGCAAAGATCGGCTTCGGCCTCCAGGTAAACCTTCTCGAAGTCCGAATTCATTCCGGCATGGCAGTATCCCCAGGAGATCGAGATTTTATAGGGCTTGTCGTGGGAGGCGTTAAGATCGTCGATATGGTTCTGGAACCGTTCCGCAATATCTTTTATAACATCGCCATGCACGTTCTTTATGAGCACGACATAACGTTCGCAGCTCTGGTGCGTTAAGAAATCGTCGTCCCTGATACAGCCTGCCAGGATCCTGGATACCGTGCTCATGATATACTCGCCCTCTTTGAAGCCGTACTGGGCGTTGATCTCGTAGTAATTGTCTATCTCCACTATGATGAGATAATAATCGCCGCTTCCGAGATTCCTGTTCTGGAGCATATTGTTTGCCAGGAACCGGATCTTCTTCATCTTATCCAGGTTGTCCCTCACGGTAAGCTCGTTCAGCTTGCGGTTTGTGCTTATCAGTCGTTCCAGGGTATCGGAAAGTTTCTTCTCCACGGCTTGTTTTTCATGGGCGAGAAAAGCGTTCTCCACATATTGCTGCACGTCGATGCACAGGTCGGCCATGAAACCGATCAGGCTTTCGGGAGCGGACATCACGATATATCCAAGCTGATTTTTTCCCACAAACACCAGCTTTACAAGGGTTACTCCCTCATTCGTGTAAAAGATCGTATCAGGAAGGATCTTTGATACGTCAAAGGTCTTGGTGTGCTGGATTCTCCTGCCCTTTGAAAAGCCGTACAAAAGCGTCCCCTTGAGATTCTGGCCGGAAGATGCATAGTCGTCGAACCGGGCGGGAGACAGGAACCGGACAATATAGCATGAGTTCATGCCGTATTCGGTCAGGCAGTCTGTCAGGGTCGAGTAAAAAGTTGCCTCGTCAAGGGACAGGAAACGCCCCTGGGACCTGAGGGGACTGAATACGGGACCTGAGTAACTGACCATGCCGGTTTGCCTGATTTCCTTGCATCCGCATGAATTGCGTATTACCAGGCTGGGTTCGATGGTATGGACCAGTTCGTCCGCGCCGTATTTCTTCTTATTCAGCAGAAGATCAACGGCCGTCTGGGACATCTCCTCAAACGGCTGGGAAACTGTGGTAAGAGTACTGGTGATACCAAGATTGGCAACCGCGTCGTCAAAGCCTGTCACCGCCACATCCCTGGGCACGTTGATGCCGTTGTCGTTCAGGCATTTTATCGCGCCAAGAGCCGTGTCGTCATTGGCGCAGACAATGGCGTCTATTTCCTTGGCCCTGATATGAGGTATGAGCTTTTTTGTAAGGTTGTATCCCACCACGTCGCTGAAGTTCCCCTCGAGCATGAAGCGCTTGGGAACCTCAAGACCGTTCTGATAGACCACTTTCAGGAACGCGTCGCGGCGAATCAGGGCCTCCGGGTTCTTCAGAGGACCGCTTATATGTGCCATCTTCCTGTAGCCATGGGATACCAGGTGGGATACGATCTGCTCGAATCCGGAAAAGTTATTGGTTACGACAGATGGAATGCCTTCGAGTTCAATACCGTAAGAAACAACCGGGATTCCGGCCTTGTCGGCCAGGTCCTGCACGAGATCCAGCCCCGCTCTCGATGACAATTGGCTGGAGATGATGAGCGCGTCGAACCGTCCCTGTGAGATCATGCGGTATACGGCATTGCACTGGTAGTCGGATGCCGTGTTGTTCATCAGGCTGTACCCCTCGATTATGTATAGCGAGCAATCATAGTATTCCAATGCCCTCCTCAGGGACTTGATAAGGGCTTGTATATAATTGCTGTATGCGGTGGTGGTCAGCAAACCTATTCTCATAGAAACACACCATCTTCCGGGAAGAGGAGGCACTCTGCCTGTTTATTAATAGATACCACTCCTGTATATGTATTAAAACCTGTTTTATCAAAAAAAGATAAAGAACGCCAAAATCTGGGCATTGAAAAACCTACCGGAAAATACGCTGCGCCTGCCTGTATGATTCTATTGACGCCCGGTTGAATAAAGCCTATAATCAAGATGTAAAACTTAATAGCTCTGTTAGGTGAGGCTCCTATACGGATACAGGCTGCTGCCCGGAAACGTCGAGAGACGCCAATGGGTAAACAAACATTGCCGGATTAAGGTTTTGTTTAATGCAGTTGGCTTTTTGCCTAAG